>Ga0137403_10004873_pt1 | contig 15678 bp, 19 predicted proteins | sample CZOMad2_1_16fung_FD_122057 | JGI IMG/M metagenome (GOLD analysis project Ga0137403, IMG submission 122057) | Vadose zone soil fungal communities from Angelo Coast Range Reserve, California, USA - CZOMad2_1_16fungal (Hybrid Assembly) | ecosystem: Environmental > Terrestrial > Soil > Vadose zone... | reverse complement strand
CTGATCCTGCTGCTCAACCTGCCGGCACTGGTCGTCATCGTGCTGGCCTATATCTGGGCCGGCCTGACCGAGGCCGCAGCAATCGCGGCGATCGCGATCAACAAGCTGCCGACCGCCGTGGTCACCTTGCGCGAGGGAACCCGCGCGCTCGATCCGGCGCTCGACGAGATGGCAACCGTGTTCGCGGTCCCGCGCGCACGGGCGTTCCGCCATGTCGTGCTGCCGCAGCTTGCGCCCTATATCGCGGCCGCGGCGCGGTCGGGCCTGTCGCTGGTCTGGAAAATCGTGCTGGTGGCGGAGCTGCTCGGACGGCCGAACGGCGTCGGCTTCGAGATCGGGGTCGCCTTCCAGCTATTCGACATCCCGCTCCTGCTGACCTATTCGCTGAGCTTCGCGGCGGTCGTGCTGGTCATCGAAACCCTCCTGGTGCAGCCGTTTGAAACCCGCGTATCGCGATGGCGGCTCCGTGCGGCTTGAGGTCGATATCACAAGCAAGGCCTACGAGAACGCGACGCGCGAGCGCCACGACGTGCTCACGGGTATCCGCTTTGCGCTCTCTTCAGGAGAGGTCGGTGTCTTCGTCGGCCCGTCCGGCTGCGGCAAGAGCACCATGCTCAGGATTTTGGCCGGTCTCGATCACGACTATCAGGGCCGCGTGTCGCGCCCGGCGAACGCGCGGATCGGCATGGTGTTCCAGGAGCCGCGGCTGTTGCCATGGCGAACGGTCGAAGACAATGTCCGGCTCGCGGCACCCCGGGCTGATGAGGCGAAGCTTTCCACGCTCTTCACCGTTCTCGAATTGACGGCGCATCGCGGTCATTTTCCGACCGAGCTGTCGCTGGGGCTGGCCCGGCGCGTCGCGCTCGCCCGCGCCTTCGCCGTCGAGCCCGATTTCCTCATCCTTGACGAGCCGCTGGCCTCGCTCGACGACTCGCTTGCCGCGCGCCTGCGCGAGAGGATCGCGACGTTGGTGGCACAGCGCGCGATGATCACGCTGTTGGTCACCCACAATCTCGATGACGCGGTTCGGCTCGGCGACCGGCTGTTCCTGTTGTCTGCGCGCCCGGCGCGCGTTCTTCGCGAGGTCCCCATCCGCACGCCCCGCGCCGCGCGGCGCGAGGCGGAGATCACCGCGATCAAGGCCGAGATCGCGCGGCGGCCAGATGCCGATCGCAGCGAAAGAGATGCCTCGTAGGCAGCGATTGGGCCGCGTGCTAGAAACGTCAGGAGCGGAGTTGACCATGAAACGCACCATCGTCACCGCGCTTCTCGGCCTCGGTTTCGCAATGACCGCGTCGGCGCAGGACATGATGAGCCACGTCGACCTGTCGTCGCCCGACATGGTCACAGCCGAGATGTCCCGCGCGGACGTCGAGACCGCCCTTGGCATGGCGACCATAGCCGCGCCCGCCGATTTCACAGGAAAGAGATTGTCTGGCCTCGACCTCTCCGGGCTCAACCTTTCCAGCGTGGTTTTTCGTGCGGCACGGCTCAACAAGACGAAGCTCGCCGGCGCGAAGCTCGATGGTGCGGTTCTCGATCAGGCATGGCTGATCGAGGCGGACCTGACCGGCGCAAGCCTGAGGGGCGCCAACCTGTTCGCCTCGCAGATGGTTCGTGCCCGTCTCGACGGCGCCGATCTCACGGGCGCGCGCGTTGCGGCCGACCTGACCGGCGCAAGCCTCGTCGGAGCCTCGATCGCGGACGCGCGTCTGGGCGCAGACATGCGCAACCAGTCGATGGGCCTCATGCGCGCCGTGCTGAAATCCGCCAATCTGGAGCGGGTGAACGCACGCGGGGCCGACCTGTCTCGCGTCGATCTCGAATTTGCTTCGCTGAGGGGTGCCGATCTGACAGGGGCTTCTCTGAAGAACGCCCAACTCGGGGGAGCCGACCTGACCGGCGCCACCGTCGGCGACGCCGATTTCGACGGCGCCGATCTCACTTCAACAAAGCTGATCGCTCCAAGAGGTCTGGACCTGGCAAGAAATCTCGACAAGGCGAAAAATCGCGACCGTCTGATCAAGCAATGACGGCACCCGTTCCCTTAATGAGCATGGCCTTTACAAACGTTCCCTCGAGGAGGGTTGTCCGATGAGATGGATCCTGGGTTCGATCGCGCTTCTGTTGGCGAGCAACGCTGCGCTTTTCGCGCAGGGCAAAGGCATCCGATTGTGGAATCTGACGACGTCGACCATCACCGGATTTCAGCTTTCTCCGGCCGGCCAGAACGCGTGGGGAGCGAACCAGACCCTGAACGACAAGGACAAGGAAGTCGATCACGACGAGCGCCTGCGCATCACCGGCGTGGAGCCCGGGCGCTACGACGCCAAGGTCGGCTATGCCGGCGCGCGGCAATGCGTCGTGCGGGATATCGAAATCAAGGCGGACGCGGTGTTTTCGATTGCCGACAAGGATCTGAAGGACTGCAACAAATAACCGTTGCCGCCGTTCCTCAAACCAAGGTTAGAGTCTTGTTCTGACGCGTTTTCTTGACGCGAACCGGTACCCACCCCGCATCAAGTGCGGGGCAGGCTTTCGCTCGAAAACGCTCTAGCCCGCAGGCGTCACGCCAGCCTTTTCGGCTTTGTCGTTGCTGTGCGGATATTCGCACCGCCACTTCACCGCGGTCCACTTCGGATGGTCGCCCACCCATTGGGCGATATAGGGCGGCGCGGCCATGGCGCATTGCTGCAGCGAGGCGCTCGAGGAAAACACCAGGTGCGTCTCCTCGCAGGTGGTCGGCGAGAGCACGGCACAGACGGTTATGATCAGGTCGATCGGATTCATGCTGACATCCTGCGCATCGTTTTGTTCCATACGTACCATGAACAGCTACGGAACCCGAGCGATGAAGTTTCGGTTCCGCCGACGTTAGGCGCGCCGAATCGGCCTTTCACCTAAAAGTTGACGCCAAACACCAGCCGCGCCTGGTGGCGCTCGAAATTCGTAAGATCGAGAGCCGCATTCGATCCGGCCGGGCGCCCCCAGGCCTGAACACTCCAGGCCATGGTCAGCCGTGAGCGCTCGGAAAGCTGAAAATATGCGGTCGGTCCGACGAACAGCGCCTGCCCCGCGAACTCCTCCAGACCGATGCCCTCGTATCTTCGCAAGTAGCGCGCCTCGCCGCCGAAGAGGATATTCGGACTGAGCCGCGTCATCAGCGCGAACGCGGCGCCGACGGTGGATTCCTGCTCCGCGGCGCCGGTGGCGGCAAAGCGCGTCCATTCCGGCTGATAGAGCAGATTGAGCGCCGCGACTGTCTTGTCCGGAACCAGTTCGCGGTCGAACGCCAGCACGACATCCGCGCCGTAGTGCCAGGCCGCCGCGCCCGTGGTTTCGTCGACCTTGTCGACCTGATGTTCGACGGCAACGGTGAAGCCGAACGGAGAAGTCTCCCGATCAAGGAACCGGTAACGAAAATCGAGGGAGATCCCCTGCCAAGCCAATTGGCGGCGATCGTCGAAACCGGGAACGCCGTTGATATCGTGAGCGGCGAAGGTGCTCCCCAACTCGATGCGAACGTCCTTGGTGGGAATGAATTCCAGTTCAAGCTCTTCGTTGCCCGCGCGGTATCGCCCGCCCTCTCCGCCAAAGCGTCCGGTGGTCTGGCTCTGAAATTCGCGCTCGCCGACATTGCCGGTGTCGGTGCCGATCATGAAGGCAAACACATGCTCGGTATCGATGCCTTCGGCACGAACGCCATCCGTAGGCAGCACGGCGAGACACGCAAGCATCGCTCCGATTGTCGCTGCGCCGATATTTGCACGGATGGGCATCCGGATTCCGCAGGGGCTCGTTGGGGTGAATGGAAAGCGGCAGGACCGCTGACCGAGGCCCCAACCTATCACAATGCCGGAACCGGAAGCCAAGAAAAGAAACAAGAAAGAAAAGCTTACAATCGGAACGCTCGATTCTTCGCGCGATATGGCATTCAATGTCCGCCCGCTCATGGCGGCAACAGCTCAAGGGAGGAAACACCGAATGGCTAAAGCAATCGTGCTCTACAAGAAACCGAAGAACGCCGAGGCTTTCGACAAGCATTACGCGTCGGTGCATATCCCGCTCGCCAAGAAAATTCCCGGCCTGACGAAATACGACATCAGCAGGGGCGCGGTCGCAACGCCCACCGGCGCAAGCGACGTTCATCTGGTCGCCACGCTGCATTTCGATTCGCTGGATTCGCTGAAGGCGGGATTTGGATCGGCGGAAGGAAAGGCCGCGGCCGGAGATCTTGCCAATTTCGCCGATGGCGGCGCAGATCTCTATTTCTTCGAAACGAAAGAGGTCTGAAGCTTCGTGACGCCTGCCACGGCTCGCGGCGGGAGACCGCCGATCGAGCCGGGGCAGATCGTTTCAACGAGATTATTTGCGCGCCGCACAGGCGTACATGTTGATTTCCATGCCCACCGGCACTTCGGCAATCTTCGGGGTTTTCCAGGTCATGCGCTTCTCCCAACTCATTGGCCAAGGTCTTAAAGGCGCGACATGCGCGCCCACCCTTAAGCGTATGACCGGCGTTCCCGTTGCGCAAGTGGCCGGCTGACGACGGGCATTTTGCCCGCCAACGGCCCGGTTGTCGGAACAGCCGGCGAGGATGGGCATACGGCGCCCCGCAGACGCCGCGGCTATTTCAACAACCGCAGCAACGCTTTCCCGGCCTTGCTGTTCAGCTCCTTGGCGTCGAGCGTGCCATCCTTGTCCGGATCGGCCGCGTTGAAACGTTGCTCTACGACGGCGAGGTATTCGTCGAGCGTAAGCGTACCGTCATGATCGGGGTCGGCGGCGGCCAGCTCCTTGGCGCTGAGCCGGCCCTTGAGCTCGCGCTTGTCGAGGGTGCCGTCGTGATCGCGCTCGAGCTTCGCGAACAGGTCGGAAGCCGCCTTCTTCACCTCAGCGAGGTCAAGCGTTCCGTCGTTGTCGGTGTCGAACATCTTGATCGGACTGGCGTTACGAGGGGCGGCCAGGGCCTGCGAACTCACCTGCCCACAGCTCACGGCAGCCAATGTCAAAGCAATAGCCCAGCGCGATATCATGGTTGACCTCTTGTTTTTCATGGCCCAAATTTGAATCCAGACGAGTTCGACCTCGTGACCTACGGCGCGTCCGACGAATCATCGTTGGTCCGCGGCAATGTCATTGTCAAAGGTGTCATTGTCACAGTGTCATTGTCATGGACGTGCCGTCTTGAAGCCGCGGGTCGAGCCGAAGTTCCTTGATTGATCACAGTTTCCCCGTCGCGAGGCGAGTATGACCGATGGGAAGTAACGTTTACAACGTCGTAAAGGCTCCGATCGGCTGGTCGCTATTTTGCAACCGCGAACGGATCGGTGGCTATGGGTCGAGCGAAGAGGCGCTCGAGGCCGCGACCGCGTTCAGCGCGCTTGCCCTTCGCGAGGGCCACCGCATTCAAATCAATGTGCCGGGACCTGAACCGGAGGTTGCCGAGGCGCAATTGTGGCCGGCGCACTGGCAGTTCGATGTGAAATAGCGGACCGCGCCGCCTTGCAGGTCGTTCGCCGGCTTTCGGGTGGACAGGCGAAATCCGGTTCGGTCTGATCGGGCGTTTTCGCGCTGCATGCGAGGCCGCTGATGTCCCTTTGGTACGCCCGACCACTCGCCGCTGCTATCGCCCTCTGCCTGACCCTGCCGGCTGGCGCGCAAAATCGACCGCCGGCTGCCTCGCCGGCGAGCACGCAAGACTCGCCCGCGACATTGACCGGCAAGGAACGGCTGGGCCGGAAGTGGATGGACGAGCAGCGGATCGACAATTGCAACGTCCCGGTCGACAAGCGCGGCAACAAGCTGCGGCCGAGCGCCTGTGCTCACACGCCGACCGGATGATCGACCGATCAGACCCGCCGGGTTGAACGTTCGCGGTGCGATGATGCCGAGGACTACTCGCCAAACGTGAGAACGAGCTAGCCGCGCGTCGCCGGAGGGTGACTTGCGCAAAAGCGCGCTCGCGGTTTTCGTATTGACGCCTTTTGCTTTCCGGCAGACTGTTGCTTCGCAGCGTCAGGATAGGCGCGCAATTTGGGAGGAATGGATGATACGCATAGCGCTGGCCGCGAGCCTCGCCATTGTTGCATCGTATGGTGCAAGCGCTCAGACCGCCGATCAGCTGGTCAAGGGGGCGACCGACACTTCGAACGTTCTCAACTACGGCATGGGCTACAATCTGCAGCGATTCAGCCCGCTGACGCAGATCAACCGCGACAACGCCAAGAACCTGGTCCCGGTGTGGAATTACAGTTTTGCCGACGACCGCAGCGAGGAATCGCAGCCATTGGTCTATCGGGGCGTCATCTATGTCACGACGCATAACGCGACGATGGCGATCGATGCGAAGACCGGCAAGCAGGTCTGGAAGAGCAAGATCGAATATCCCGCCGAGACGGCGCGCATTGTCTGCTGCGGCATCATCAATCGCGGCGCCGCGATCTTCGATGGCAAATTGTTCCGGACGACGCTCGATGCCAATGTGATCGCGCTCGATCTTGCGAACGGCAAGGAGCTGTGGCGCCAGAAGGCCGCCGACATCAAGGAAGGCTATTCGATGACGGTAGCGCCGCTGGTCGCCGATGGCGTCGTGCTGACCGGCATCTCGGGCGCGGAGTTCGGCACACGCGGTTTCATCGACGGCTGGGACCCCGCAACCGGCAAGCATCTGTGGCGCACCCACACGATTCCATCTCCGGACGAGCCCGGCGGCGACACCTGGAAGGGCGATACCTGGAAGCTCGGTGGCGGATCCACCTGGATCACCGGCTCCTATGATCCGGAGCTGAACACGGTCTATTGGGGTATCGGCAATCCGGGGCCGTTCGATTCGGCAGTGCGTCCGGGCGACAACCTCTACACCTGTTCGGTGCTCGCACTCGACCCGAAGACCGGCAAGATCAAGTGGCACTATCAGTTCTCGCCGAACAATCCGTTCGACTATGACTCGGTCGCCGAGATGGTGCTTGCCGACATGACCATCGAGGGCAAGCCGACCAAGGTGCTGATGGACGCCAACCGTAACGGCTTCTTCTACGTGCTCGATCGCACCAACGGAAAGCTGCTCGCGGCCAATCCTTACGTGAAGGTCAACTGGGCAACCGGCATCGACATGAAGACCGGCCGGCCGATCGAGACCGACGTCAGCAAGGACGCTCGGCAAGGCAAGAAGGTCGTCGTTTTTCCGTCCCTGCTCGGCGGCAAGAATTGGGAGCCGATGTCGTTCAATCCGCAGACCGGCCTTGCCTATGCAAATACGCTCGCCTTCGGCGGCCACTACAAGACCGAGCCGGCGACCTACAAGGCCGGCGAATGGTATCTCGGCATGGACCTGACCGATCTGTGGGAGTGGGGTGACGGACCGCGTGGTCACCTCAAGGCGATTGATCCGATGACGGGAAAGGCGAAGTGGGAAGTGCCGAGCGATATCCCGCGCTTCTCCGGCGTGCTATCAACCGCCGGCGGCGTCGTGTTCTCCGGTCAACTCACAGGCGAGTTCGAAGCCTTCGACGCCGATACCGGCAAGAAGCTGTGGCAGTTCCAGACCGGGTCCGGCATCGAAGGCCAGCCGGTGACCTGGCAGCAGGACGGCGTACAGTATGTCGCGATCGCCAGCGGCTATGGCGGCGTCTATTCGATCTTCTCCGGCGACGAGCGGCTCGCCAGTGTGCCGGCCGGCGGATCGCTGTGGGTGTTCGCGGTAAAGAACTGATCGCGGATTGTACGTGACTGAGAGAATATCCAGGTGCACGGCGGCGTTCTTCGCCGCCGTCGCGGTGGCCTTTATCGTTGAGATGACGACGCCGGTCGCCGCACAGCAACCAGACGCCAGCGTCGACCAAGCGCAAATCGACCTGGGCAAGAGAACCTATGCCCAGAAATGCTCGCATTGCCACGGGCCCAACATGGTCAACGCCGGCACCGTCACGCCCGACCTGCGCGTATTTCCGGACGACAGGACGCGCTTCGTCACCACGGTGAAGCAGGGCAAGAACGGCAAGATGCCGCCCTGGGGCGACATCCTGAGCGACGATCAAGTCGCCGATATCTGGGCCTATGTCTCGAGCCGGAGGAATCCATGAGGGCCTGGCTCGCGGCACCAGCGGCAATGCTTCTCCTGACAGCAGCTTTGACGACGGCGCGCGCCGACGACCCGCTGAAAGTCTGCCTCGACGAGAACCTGCCTCCCCTCTCTCTGCACCATCGCGGCAAGCCCGACAGCGGCTTCGACGTCGCGCTGGCGCAGGCGATCGCGGACAAGCTCGGACGGCCGCTCAAGATCCAGTGGTTCGAAAGCAAGCTCGACGAGGATTCAAGCCCGTCGCTCGAAGCCAACGCCCTGCTCTCGGATGGCCGCTGCGCGCTGGTCGGCGCCTATGCGCTGACAAAGGATTCGCTCGTGGTGCCCGGCGTCAAGACCGCGAAGCTTCCCGACTTCGAGGGCGCCACGCGAGACGACCGCCGCCGGCGCGTGCCGCTCGGTGTGCTCACGCCCACGCAGCCCTACATCTATTCGCCGCTGACGGTCGTTCTCGGTCCGAAAGCCGGCGGCCGCCGGATCGCCGGTATCGGCGATCTCGCCGGGCTTCGGCTTGCGATCGAGAGCGGAACGCTCGGCGACGCCATTCTGATGACCTTCGACAAGGGCCGGCTGATCGACGACATCACCCATCTCGTGCCCGGACGCGACGATCTGCTCGGCGCGCTCGACCGCGGCGACTTCGACGCGACCCTGCTCGACCTGCGGCGGTTCGATGCCTACCGCCTCGCGCATCCCGACACAAAGATCGCGCCTTCAGGATATTTTGATCCGATCGGCGCCAACCGCGGCTATGTCGGCCTCGCCGGTGATTCGGATCTGCTGGCCAGCGTCAACAAGGCGCTCTCGGATTTACAAGGCGCGGGCACCATCGCCGAACTCGGCAAGGCGGCAGGCCTCACCTACCTCGCCCCCCGCGAGCCCATCATTCTCGGCGACGTCTGGCAGAAGGTGCTGCGGAAATGACGGCGAAGCGCAGCATTGCTCGCCGGCTGCGGCGGGTCTAGCTGTTCCAGGGAGACGGGGTCCCGCCCTCCGGCAGCACCTGAGGACAGGCGGCCGTGCCGCTCTTGATCGCGGACGGAACGATTCCGAAATATTTCCGGAACACGCGGCTGAAATGCGAGGAGCTTGAGAAGCCCCAGGCAAAGGCGACGTCCGTGATCCGCTTGCCGGCGTGCGTTTCCAGTTCCTGGCGGCAGTGCTGCAGCCTCGCCCGCCAGATGTAATCGCTGACCGTCATGCCGCGTTCACTGAACAGCATGTGCAGATAGCGCTTGGTGCAACCGAGCGCGACCGAAATCTGGTCGATGCAGAGATCCGGGTCGCGCAGATGTTCGCGGATGAAGACCTGGGCCCGGATGTACATCGCCTCCGGTCCGACGCGGTCGAACGTGGTGTCGGCCTCGCGAAGCGGCAACAGCAGAAGATCGATCAGCGTATCCGCGATGCTGATGGCGCTGTTCGGCGACAGTTTCGTCGCCTCATCGAACGCCGCGTGGGCGAAATCATGCGCGATCCGCCCCGTGCCGGTGCGCGCCGAAAGCTTGCAAGCCGACATCTTCTCCAGGCGGAAACCGCGTTCCTGCAGCAATTCCTTCGGCACGATGACGACCTCGTGCCGTGTCAGCGCCGGACTGACGATCGTATGCGGACAGCCGACGTCATAGGCCAGGCAATCGCCCGGCATCAGCTCGATATGGCGGCCTTCCTGCTCGAAATAGGAAACGCCGTGAGTCTGGAACAGGATCTTGACGAAGGGATGTTCGCTCGACCTCGCCCGCGCCATGGTGTGCGCGATCCGATGCTGGCTGGCCTCGATCTGGCAGAGCTTCAGCCGCGAGACGGTCCTGAAGGTGATTCGCCCTTCGAACGTGGAGGCTTCCAGGGGATCGACGTCGAACTGGCCGCAAAGATCAGTCAGTGCATCTGACCAACGTTGGATTTGCTTCTTCGGCGCCAATCCCGAGGTGCTGAGCGAACGGATTGTATCGGACATTTCACCCACCGATTCGAGGTCAAAACGTTACGGCTCGCCACGAAAGGCAATTGATCAGGGCGCAACGGCATCGACCTCAACTGAGTGCACAATTTGAAGCCGGTCGTTGGAGCTGGAGCAGCCCGTTCCTGCAGACATCCCTTTGACAATCCTCTGACTTAGTTTCCGCTCCGTCAAGGGGAACCTCAACCTCGGCTTGCTTGGCCGTGGTTGGGCAATATCCCAGATTTGACGCTATGCAGCATGCAGACAAGCGGCCTCAATATCTGCAAAGTTAAAACCAAAAACTTCGCTGCGGTTCGCTTTCAAGCAAACCTCGTTCGCTCTTGGGCAAGTCTCGGATTTCCGGAGCGGATAAGGATATAAGCGAACGCAGAAGAAAAAATGGGCCGTCTCCGACGGAATCCTCAAAAGCTCATAATTGGGAGGACTGGAACAATGCGCAAAATACTAATCGCGACTTGGCTTGGCTCGATGGCAGCATGCGCTGCGAGCGGCGCCTTAGCCAATGAAGAGCTGAACAAGATGGCGCAAAACCCGAAGGACTGGGTGATGCCAGCGGGTGACTACGCCAATACGCGCTACTCGAAGCTCAACCAGATCAACGCGTCCAACGTCGGCAAGCTGCAGGTCGCATGGACCTTCTCGACCGGCGTGCTGCGCGGTCACGAAGGCGGACCGCTCATCATCGGCAACACGATGTACGTCCACACGCCGTTCCCGAACAAGGTCTATGCCCTTGACCTTGCCAACGACAACAAGATCGTCTGGAAATACGAGCCGAAGCAGGATCCGAACGTCATCCCCGTGATGTGCTGCGACACGGTGAACCGCGGCCTCGCCTATGGCGATGGTAAGATCTTCCTGCACCAAGCTGACACCACACTGGTCGCGCTCGATGCCAAGACCGGCAAGGTCGAATGGACTGCGACCAACGGCGATCCCAGCAAGGGTTCGACCGGAACGTCCGCGGCACTCGTGGTCAAGGACAAGGTTCTGGTCGGCATTTCCGGCGGCGAGTTCGGCGTGCAATGCCACGTCACGGCCTACGACACCAAGAGCGGCAAGCAGGTCTGGCGCGCCTTCTCCGAAGGTCCGGACGACCAGATCAAGTTCGATCCCGAGAAGACCACCGCACTCGGCAAGCCGGTCGGCAAGGACTCCAGCCTGAAGACCTGGGAAGGCGATCAGTGGAAGATCGGCGGCGGCTGCACATGGGGCTGGATGTCCTATGACCCGACGCTGGACCTCGTCTATTACGGCTCGGGCAATCCCTCGACCTGGAATCCCAAGCAGCGTCCCGGCGACAACAGGTGGTCGATGACCATCTTCGCACGCAATCCGGACACCGGCGCGGCGAAGTGGGTCTACCAGATGACGCCGCACGACGAGTGGGACTATGACGGCGTCAACGAAATGATCCTGAGCGATCAGCAGGTCGGCGGCGCCGCGCGCAAGCTGTTGACCCACTTCGACCGCAACGGGCTCGGCTATACGCTCGACCGCGCCACCGGCGAATTGCTGGTTGCCGAAAAGTATGATCCGAAGGTCAACTGGACCTCCGGCGTCGACATGGACAAGAACTCTGCGACCTATGGCCGTCCCAAGGTTGTCGATCAATACTCGACCGACAAGCAGGGCGAGGACCATAACAACAAGGGCATCTGCCCGGCCGCGCTCGGCAGCAAGGACGAGCAGCCGGCAGCCTACTCGCCCGACACGCAACTGTTCTACGTCCCGACCAACCATGTCTGCATGGACTACGAGCCCTTCAAGGTCAGCTACACCGCGGGTCAGCCCTATGTCGGCGCGACGCTCTCGATGTATCCGCCTCCCGGCGAGACCAACATGGGCAACTTCATCGCCTGGGACGGCAAGACCGGCAAGATCGCGTGGTCCAACAAGGAGCAGTTCTCGGTCTGGTCAGGCGCACTTGCGACCGGCGGCGGCGTGGTGTTCTACGGAACGCTCGAAGGCTACCTCAAGGCGGTCGATGCCAAGACCGGCAAGGAGCTCTACAAGTTCAAGACTCCGTCCGGCATCATCGGCAACGTCACGACCTATGAGCAAGGCGGCAAGCAGTATGTCGCAGTGCTCTCCGGCGTCGGCGGCTGGGCGGGCATCGGGCTTGCGGCCGGTCTGACCGACCCGACGGCCGGTCTCGGCGCCGTCGGTGGCTACGCCGCGCTCAGCAACTACACCTCGCTCGGCGGCAGCCTGACGGTGTTCGCACTGCCGCAGTAGGTTGAGCAAGACCCGTCCCGGCGCATGAAGCATCTTTCATGCGCCGGGCCGTCTGCCACCGAAAGTCGAGGATAGGCTTGTGCGTATGATTAAAATATTGGCTGCCGCGATGTTCGTCGTGGCGGCTGGCGGAACTGCCTTCGCCGAGGGCGCGGGAGATCCGGCCGCGGTCAAGAACGAAGACGGCAAATATTTGGATAAGGAAGGAAACCCGACATACAAGATCGCCGCCGACGGCACCGTGGACTGGTACACGTATTCCGGGTACCGCCGTTACCATTCGGAATGCCATGTCTGTCATGGGCCGGATGGAATGGGATCGACCTACGCACCGGCCCTGAAGGACGCGCTCAAGACGATGAGCTATGGCGATTTCCTCGGCGTGGTGGCCAGCGGCCGCAAGAACGTCAGCTCCTCACAGGAGAATGTGATGCCGGCTTTCGGCGACAATCCCAACGTGGCCTGCTACATGGACGACCTTTACGTCTACCTGCGCGCCCGTGCCGATGATGCAGTGGGACGCGTGCGTCCGGCAAAACATGAAGACAAGTCCGAGGCCTACACCCAGGCGGAAAATTCCTGCATGGGCAAGCGCTGAACGCGCGGGAAGCGTGGGTGACACAGTGCCTCAGGGCGTTGAACGAGAGAGGATCGGAAAATGAAGACCCGCGCCGCAGTCGCTTTTGAGGCGAAGAAGCCGCTGGAAATCGTCGAGCTCGATCTGGAAGGCCCAAAAGCCGGAGAGGTGCTCGTCGAGATCAAGGCGACCGGCATCTGCCATACCGATGCCTACACGCTCGACGGCCTCGACAGCGAAGGCATCTTTCCGTCGATCCTGGGCCATGAGGGCGCCGGCATCGTTCGCGAGGTGGGCGCCGGCGTGATCTCGGTCAAGCCGGGAGATCACGTGATTCCGCTCTACACGCCGGAATGCCGCCAGTGCAAAAGCTGTCTCAGCCAGAAAACCAATCTCTGCACCGCGATCCGCGCGACCCAGGGCAAGGGCGTGATGCCCGACGGCACCAGCCGCTTCAGCCATAACGGCAAGCCGATCTATCACTACATGGGCTGCTCGACCTTTTCGAATTTCACCGTGCTGCCGGAAATCGCGGTGGCGAAGATTCGCGAAGACGCTCCCTTCGACAAGAGCTGCTACATCGGCTGCGGGGTGACCACCGGCGTCGGCGCCGTGGTCAACACCGCCAAGGTCACGCCGGGCGCGAACGTCGTCGTGTTCGGGCTGGGCGGCATCGGGCTCAACGTCATCCAGGGCGCCAAGATGGTGGGCGCCGACAAGATCGTCGGCGTCGACGTCAATGACGGCAAGGAGGAATGGGGCCGCCGCTTCGGCATGACCCATTTCGTCAATCCGAAAAAGATCAGCGGCGACATCGTGCAGCATCTGGTGACGCTCACCGATGGCGGCGCCGATTACACCTTCGACTGCACTGGCAACACCACCGTGATGCGCCAGGCGCTCGAGGCGTGCCACCGCGGCTGGGGCGTCTCCGTGATCATCGGTGTCGCGGAAGCCGGCAAGGAGATCGCCACCCGGCCATTCCAGCTCGTGACCGGCCGCGTCTGGAAAGGTACCGCGTTCGGCGGCGCGCGCGGTCGCACCGATGTGCCGAAAATCGTCGATTGGTACATGAACGGAAAGATTCAGATCGATCCGATGATCACACACGTCCTCAAATTGGAGGAGATCAACAAGGGATTCGACCTGATGCACGAGGGCAAGTCGATCCGTTCGGTCGTCGTGTTCTAACCCAAACACCAAGCACAAGGAGGATTGACCCATGACTGTTCATATCCACCCATCTATCGATAGCGGCGTCAAGAAAGGCTCCGGCAGCTTTGCCGGCGGAACCCTGGTCTGCAAATGCGCGGACAAGCCGGTCAAGGTCGGCATCAAGGGCGACGTCGCCCACAACCACGCCTGCGGCTGCACGAAATGCTGGAAGCCGCAAGGGGCGATCTTCTCGGTCGTCGCCGTCGTGCCGCGCCAGAACCTGACCGTGCTCGAGAACGGCGACAAGCTGCAGATCGTCGATGCGGCGGCGGCGATCCAGCGCCACGCCTGCAAGGCCTGCGGCACCCATATGTACGGCCGCATCGAGAACAAGAACCATCCATTCTACGGCCTCGACTTCATCCATACCGAACTGTTCCAGGAACAGGGCTCAGCGGCGCCGGGCTTCGCGGCGTTCGTGTCGTCCGTCATCGAGTCCGGCGTCAAGCCGGAACAGATGGACGGAATCCGCGCGCGCCTGAAGGAGTTGGGCCTTGAGCCCTATGATTGCCTGTCGCCGGCCCTGATGGACGCGATTGCGACCCACGTGGCGAAGGCCAAAGCGGCCTGAACGGCCGCGCTTCTTACGTCTCTCCCAGACTGACTGAAGCCTCGCCCCGCATTCGCGGCGGCGGGGCTTTCTTCGCATTGCGGCGCTCCCGGCTTACGCTCTCCCCGGCAAGCGACGGCCCCGCTTTTGACAAACGAGCAAGGCAAGACACTTGAAGGCAAAACACTTGCTCAAGACACTTGCTCAAGACACTTGCCTGTGAAGACCAGCCTGCGCTGGCTTCTGATAGCATCGCGGCTTTCATGAAGCCGGACCGGCGCACCCAACTCGACAGCGAACACGGGAGGAACCCTCAACCGCGGTTAGCCAAACCGATCGTGCAATGAGGTCTGTCGGCGTTCCGTTCCATGATCGACATGAAATGGGAAGCGCCAATACGACGGATGCAGGCGAATGGAAATGTGTTCCGGCCTGCGTCCGATGAAGACATCACAGCTTAAAAAGAGCGAGGAAACCATCATGATCAAGATGAAGATTAATGGCCAGGAACAGAATTGGGACGGCGACCCGAATCTTCCGCTGCTTTGGTATCTTCGTGACGAGGCCGGACTGACCGGCACCAAATTCGGCTGCGGCCAGGCGTTCTGCGGTTCCTGCACTGTCATGGTCGACAAGCAGGCGGTGCGCGCCTGCATCACGTCGGTCTCCGACGTCGTCGGCCGCGAGGTCACCACCATCGAAGGACTGCACCCGACCGGCGATCATCCGGTTCAGAAGGCTTGGCGTCAGGTCAACGTCCCGCAATGCGGCTATTGCCAGACCGGCCAGATCATGCAGGCGGCGGCCCTTTTGAACGAGAATCCGAAGCCGTCCCACGACCAGATCCGCGAAGCCATGGCCGGCAACATCTGCCGCTGCGGCTGCTACCAGCGCATCGAAAATGCCGTGCATCTCGCATCGACGGGGGTGTGATCATGAACATCATCGCAAACCCCAGCAAGCTCCGTGGCTTTGAACGGCACATCAAGATCAGGGTCGAGAATGTTTCGCGCCGCAGCATCCTGAAGGGTCTCGGCATCGCAGGCGGCTTC
>Ga0137403_10004872_pt1 | contig 15680 bp, 17 predicted proteins | sample CZOMad2_1_16fung_FD_122057 | JGI IMG/M metagenome (GOLD analysis project Ga0137403, IMG submission 122057) | Vadose zone soil fungal communities from Angelo Coast Range Reserve, California, USA - CZOMad2_1_16fungal (Hybrid Assembly) | ecosystem: Environmental > Terrestrial > Soil > Vadose zone... | reverse complement strand
CAGCGCGCCGCCTCCAACTATTGGACGGTAGACGGAGTCAGCGCAAATGTCGGGATTGGCACTTCTCACTTTGAAGTCGGGAATGGGCTCTCCGGTGCAAACGGTGGTTTTAGTATCCTGGGCGGAACGAACAGTCTTGTTTCCGTGGATGCCTTGCAGGAATTTCGTATCCAAACTTCGACGTTCGCGCCGGAATTTGGTCGCACGCCTGGGGGCCAGATCTCGATCGTGACGCGTTCTGGCGCGAATCATTGGCACGGGAGCGCGTTTGACTATCTTCGGAACGATGCCCTGGATGCAAATGACTGGTTTGCTGATGCAAAGAATCTTCCCAAGCCTAGAGAGCGCCAGAATGATTTCGGCGGCGTCTTGAGTGGACCGATTTTCAAGGATCGGACATTCTTTCTCTTTTCATACGAGGGTCTTCGTCTTCGTTTACCGCAAACTACGCTCACAACTGTTCCTGACGCGAGCTTCACGCCTGGTGGCACAACCAACTCGCGCCAGAATGCCAAGCCAGCCATGCAGCCTTACCTGAGCACGTTCCCTTTGCCAAACCCCAATAGTCCGGAAATCTTCACGCCGTGTACTCCGAATGTGAACGGATGTCCGGCCTCAGGCCAGAGTCCGACCGGCTCGGCCCAGTTCAACGCCAGCTATTCCAGTCCTGCCACGCTAAATGCCTATAGTCTCCGGATTGACCAAAAACTGGGAAACAATGTGACCCTTTTCGGCAGATACAACTACTCCCCTTCGACGGCGATTCAACGAGACTCCCACGATCTCGGTAACGTTACGCCTTCCCAGATTGCGATTCAGACCGCGACAGTAGGAGTTACATCGACTCTTTCTCCGGCAATAGCAAATGACATACGTTTCAACTACAGCCGAACACACAGTGAGAGCCATACCTACATGGACACCTTTGGAGGTGCCGTTCCGCTGACGTCGTTGCCATTTCCTAGTGGCTTGAACCCTGGCGATGGAGCTTTTGAAGCAGCCTGGCTTTCCTTCAGCTTTGCTGGTCCTACCGCGGGACCCAATGGCAATAACCTTCAGCGACAAATCAACGTAGTGGACAACCTCACTGTTCAGAAAGGCCGCCACGGTCTAAAGTTTGGAGTTGATTTCCGTCGGCTGTCTCCGGTCTTTCGAAACCCGGTGTATTCACAGTTTCCGATCTTCCTTGATGTGCCATCGTCAGAATCAGGCACACTATTTGTTGCGGTTGTTTCATCGGGCCGGGGCGGAACTTTCTATTTCCATAACCTTGGCACGTTCGCGCAGGATAGTTGGCGGGTTACATCGGCCTTTACTGTGACCTATGGTCTGCGCTGGGATCTAGATTTTGCGCCTTCTGCCAATCCGGGGTTTCTAGCGGTCACTGGCTTTAGCCTAAACAATTACTCAAACCTTGCTCTAGCGTCGCCGGGAACGCCGCCATTCCAAACCACTTACGGCAACGTGGCGCCCCGGCTCGGAGTTGCTTATCAACTCTCTCAGAGTCAAAAATGGCAAACGGTACTCCGCGGAGGATTTGGCGTCTTTTATGACTTGGCGACGTCAGAAGCCGGAAACGTCATAAACTTCCAACTGTATCCATTTGGCGCGACGAAGTTCCCGCTTGGTCAAATCTTAGGCGGTACGAGTACTTTTCCTTTAAGCTCCTCTGATGCTGCTCCTCCCCCGATTACTGCCACTTCGCCGCTACGTGCTGGGGGAGTGTTCGACCCGCATCTAAAACTTCCTTACACTTTGCAATGGAATGTTGCCGTGGAGCAGGCTCTCGGTGGGCAACAGACCCTTTCAGCATCCTACTTGGGATCAGCTGGGAGACGGTTGCTACAGACAGCAGACATCGCTTCGCCTAGTGCGGGTTTTTCCTCCGTCAATCTAATAACCAACGCAGCTACTTCAGACTACGAAGCTCTACAGCTTCAATTCCAAAGGCGATTGTCCAGGGGGCTCCAGGCACTGACGTCCTATACATGGTCACATTCGATTGATACCGCTTCCGCTGGTTCAATCAATGGAAATGCGGTCAACGGACTTCTGCCGAGTGCGGTTAGTCAAAATCGAGGCCCTTCCGATTTCGATATTCGGAACGCGTTCTCGCTGGGGGCGACCTACGATGTGCCTGTTCCCAAGTCGAACACGTTTGCGAACGCCATCCTCCGTGCCTGGTCCATCGAGAACGTCTTTCAGGCAAGATCCGCCCTGCCGGTTACGGTTTTCGATGGAAATTCTTTTAACCCAATTAACCTCTATAACGTTATTATTCGCCCAGATGTGGTTGTCGGACAGCCTCTGTACCTGTACGGATCGCAGTGTCTCCAGGCTCCGCCTTTGGGTTTTGGAACTCCATGTCCTGGTGGAAAGGGATTCAATCCTAATGCTTTTACAAGGCCGCCTGCGGGGCAACAAGGTAACTTGGGCCGGAACGCGCTGAGGGGTTTTGGGGCCTGGCAATGGGATTTTGCTGTTCACCGTGATTTTCCCATCCATGAATCGTTCAAGTTGCAGTTCCGCGCGGAAATGTTCAATCTTTTGAACCATCCCAACTTCGCGCCTCCCATGGCAGATACAACCAACGCAGCGCAGTTCGGTCGGTCGACACAAACTCTTGGGAATTTCCTGGCTGGCCAAAACATAGGCAGCGGAGCCTTCAACCCCCTCTATCAGATTGGCGGCCCGCGCTCCGTGCAGTTTGGATTGAAGCTTCAGTTTTAGTGTGCCGCGCAAGATAGATCTGGACTGCGAATGAGAAACTTGGTTGGAAAATCGGTTCGCCGCTATCGCTCCAGCACATTAGTCGGGTTCGGTTTGGTGTCCCTGGTTCTTGTCAGTCGTAGTCTGGCATACGGAGAAGTCCGGAGGCGGGTAACGCTCGATGACCTGTTGTCCTTGAAATCTACTGACGCGCAGATGGATCTTTCGCCCAATGGCGAAACGCTGGCGTACGTCGTCAACGGGCCGAATGGAGAAGGTCTTTGGCTGGTCAGTACAACGCGAGGAACTCCCCGGTCGGTTGGCCAGGGATTCATGCCGCGTTGGTCCCCAGATGGTGCGCGATTAGCTTTTTATTCGGGACGTAGCGGTACGTTGCAACTATGGATCTTGGATGTGAAAACCAGTCGAACCACACAGATTACAGGTCTCATTGGGGGCATAAATCCGAACCCATACCCATTGGAGCGCGGTATGAGCTGGGATCGAGATGCATTACGTTATTGCTGGTCGCCGGATGGAGCAAAAATAGTTTTCACTTCTCAATGGGAAATCAAGAAAACGGAGAGACAGCGAACAGTCAAGGCAAATTCTGAGGCCGAGCTTCATCCCGATTCCAGCAAGCATGCACCCAAGGAAGATGGTCCGCTTGTATTGACGACTACCAGTCCAGCATCCATTGCGCTTGGCGGTGTGTTTCGCGCTGACCCTCAAGATCCCCACTACGTCAAAGGGACTGTCGTCACGGCAGGGGCCCCTACTTCCACACGGAAATATTCTGCCCGAACGACAAGCCAGCTTTTCATACTTGACGTTGCAAGCAGGAGCACGGAGCAACTTACCCGGGACGACGACCACAATGCTTTCAACCCGGATTGGTCGCCTGATGGAAAAACCATCGTTTATGCATCAACAAAGACAATATCGCGTGTAGATGATCGTGATCCCAGCATTTCCAACATCTCCGTTATCGACACCCAGACCAAGCGTACGTCCTCACTTACGACGGGTCCGGGAGAAAAACGGCGGCCATACTGGTCCCCTAATGGTAAATGGATCGCCTATCTCGACCGGACGCACTTTGGGAGACAGACGGTCTTCGTTATGTCCGACAATGGTGGCGATCCAGTTGATATCACGCTTCAACTCGATCGCGACGTGGGTCTTTGGTTTTACTGGTCTCCGGACAGCCGCTCCATACTGCTGTCATGCCGTGACGGGGTTTCGGAGCCCATCCTGCGAATTCAGGTTTCCACGGGACAAATAGAAAAATTTACGCCGGCTGAGGCATATTACGGACCGTTCGCAGTTTCACGTACGGGTGCGCTAGCGTGGGTTGAAAGCGACGGTTCCCACGAAGGCGTATTTTACATAGCAGATTCTGAAGGGCAAAAGGCGCATGTTTTGTTGGATCTTAATCCGCAGATCAAAGCGTGGTCACTCGGAGAGCAAGAGGTCGTAGAATGGAAGAACAGTCGGGGAGAGACGATTCAGGGAATCCTCATCAATCCGGCTGACTATCATAAAGGAAGAACCTACCCGCTGATCGTAGACCCTTATAGTTACCAGTCGAATCGTTTTATGAGTGCCCCCATGGACGGAAATCAAGGTCTGGCTTCAAACAACTACGCAGTCTTCTTCCCCAATCATCGGGCGCCCCATATGTGGACTGCTTTGATGAAAGACGAAGCCTATAGTCAGGTTGCTCGTGGACCCAAGGGAATAGACATTATGGTGGACGATGTACTGACCGGCATCGACACACTTATAAAGGGAGATATCGTTGATCCCCAGCGCATGTGTCTTTATGGAATGAGTAATGGAGCAGTGTCAGTCAACCTACTAGTAACACGAACCTCTCGATTCAAGTGCGCAGTGTCGGCGGCCGGATCCTATTCTGATTGGCCGCTAGTCTTCTTTCTCAATTCTAGGGGATCAGTTGTACCGGATTTCATGTTTGGAGGAGAAACACCGTGGGATAACCCGGAAGCATACACCACACTCTCACCAATCTACCAGCTAGATAAAGTGACTACCCCCATGCTGCTAGCCGTCGGAGACCAAGATTTGAGCGCCATTCTTCCGTGTCTTGAAATGTACCAAGGCTTGCGCTATCTGCATCGCGAGGTGACGCTGCTGAGGTATCCCAACCAAGGTCATGGCTTCACGGGGACCGCTCTCAAAGATTATTGGCAGCGAGTGAATGCGTTTTTCGATCAGTATCTCAAGCCCGATATCTCGCCGAACTGAACGGTTTGCTTCTGTCTCAAAGGTGAAGAAGACCCCGATCCCGCGAACGCAGCACATGCTCGCTGGCGCAAACTCCGCAACCTAAAGGAGCAAAGCCAAGCGAAGTCTAAGCAAACCAATTGAGCGTCTGTCAACTGAAACCCAAGAAGCACTGCACCCAGAATAGCTCAAACACGCCACCGGTGCATCGGTGCCAGCACACGAAAGGAAAAGGAGTACGCAAGGGAAAAGCTGCCAAGGTTTGGGCAGATAGAGCGAGGATCTGAACGCGCCGCATGGTGAAACCCACAGCCTTTCTTGTGTGTGCGAAGAACAAGCCTGATGTACTCCCACGAGTGGTCCTGCTCTTTCATCGCTGTGCGATCGACATTGACCGCTTGACGATGAGGCGCCCTAAGAAGTCTTCTGTGATGAGGATGACTATCACAGTGACAGTGAATACGGATCAATCGAACCGCGTGGAGGCGATGCTGCACAAGCTTGTTGACGTTTTGTCCGTCAAGAAGTGAAAGGAGAAAGCATTGTTCCCACGTTGCTGCGAGGCCATTTCCGCCAACTTGGAAACTGCAGCGGCTACCAAAGATTTTTTCTCGGTTTTTCCCTTCTCGATGTTCCCTAATAAGTGAGGGGAGTTCTCCCCGAATTTTCCCCCGGGAGCCTGGCGGACCGAACCACCACGATGAACCGCCAGGCGTCGCTGACGGCCGAGAGATGACGCGCCGGGCGTAGTAGTGGGCTTGGTGTCTTTGGTGTCTGTTTGGGGCCGAAATTGGTGCTATTTATGCGGAACAGTTGAAAGAGTTGGAGGATGCGAGACCGTAGAAATCGCCAATATTCATGCGGTTTTCATGCATGTTACTGAAAACGTGATAGGATAACAAAAGCCGCTGGGTGAGTATCCCACCTTCTCGCCATGATCCAACTAGCCTGTCTCCTTATCCTTCTGAGGCGTTCATAAGATGTGCTCTGGTTTGTGGATCCAGGTGTGATCGTGGGTTCGTCGCTTCCTTACTCGATCAGATATTCGAAGCATGCTGGGGAAGAGAGAGACGAAATCTCGACGGACTTGCGGGCACCATCAAATGTAGGCCTTGAACGTCGATGCAGCCTGGGCGTTGGTCAGGACCTCGCACATTGCATCCGGCAAACGCAGGATCGTTGGCAGAGAAGTCTGTCCCGGCATAGCGTCTAGCTGCAATTTCGTTAGTAGCTGAGCCTTGAGATTTCCTCCCATGAATAGCCAGCTGCGCGCGCCCTCCAAACATTCCTGGTCCACCCGTCCATGCGCGCACCAACCTGCTTGATAATAATTGCCCATTCTAGCTCAGACGCCAATTTCGTTAGTAGCTGCTGGTAGCCGCTCGCCCACCCTATTTCGAATGGGATCGCGATCAACCTGGTCAAGAGAATGTTCATCTCAGTGTACGGCAAGTCATCGACACGAAGAGGAATGATGAAGTCGTGGAGTTTGTGGGTCTTCGCCACATTCACGGCGATCTGGAGTTCATTGCGGGGACCATCCTTGACGTTGGAGGTCTTCGACAATACGTAGAGAAACTTGTAGGTCCGAGTCCTAATCGCAGTTTCGGCCACCCTCCAAAAGTCCTCACCTCCAAGCAGTCTTGTGTTATCGCACCAAACCGAATATCCGTCCGCGGAAAGCCGACGCGTCAGCCAGAGAGCAAACTCATTGTCTTCGGGGTTAGCGTGGCTAACGAAGAGCATGTCTCGCATTTGTCTGACGTGCCTCTTTTGGTATTCACGAAAATGCTGGTTCGATGCTGGGTTCGCACTTGATGTCAGTGACCTGCCAGTTGAACAAAGTGCGCAGATCACTGCCGACAGGATAGCACCGAGCATGGCTCGCTTGGTTCTTCCTCGTGAGTTCCTCGAGTTTTGTGTGAGTCTCCTCGGCGGGATTGATAGAAACTGCCCGCGGTAACACTAATTGTGGCACGAATTAGCACGAATCGTGGCACAACTAGCATTAATCGTGACAACCTACAATCTTCCCGAATCGGCACGGATCTAAACCGAAGTTCTATTGCTCCCGCTAACTACCCCTGCTCTGCTTGGGATAATACTAAGGAAGTAAACAGGCGAGGGTCAATTGCACGCCGGAGAAAGACTTAAGGCGATACGCAGGCATCTCGGGATTTCTACGCGCCAAGTCGAAAAATACAGCCGGCAGATTGCAAAGGCCGAAGGCAATGCGAAGTTCTATATTTCCAATGCGTGGCTCAGCCAGATAGAAGCCGCGGGGGCAGTACCCGGTGTTCAGAAGCTCTTCAGCTTAAGCGTCATCTACCGGCTCAACTTTGTTGAGTTGCTGCATCTCTTCGGGATCGACCTAGAGAGAATCGGCCTCCATCAGCTCGAAATTCGTTTGCCGAAAACGCACCCTGCAAGGCTGGAAGTCTACAATGAAGACGGGGCCGCCACTTTCCCCGTGCGCTTCCACGAAGGGTTTAAGGTAGAGAAGACAACTCTACTCTCACGCATGGTGAAAATCTGGGGCGAGGTACCGATTTCCGTCATACGACACCTGGATATCAGGTATAGCGAGTACGGCTATGTCGGCCTTCGAGACCATACGATGGATCCCCTTGTCCCACCGGGCTCTTTCGTCCAGATAGACAACCAGGTGCGCGAAGTCCTTCCTCCCTCATCGTGGCGGACAGAATTGGACCGGCCAATCTACTTCGTAAGAATTCCCAGTGGGTACGCCTGCTCTTGGTGTGAGCTGAAGAGGAATCAATTGACCCTTGTGCCCCATCCGCTGTCACGCAGCCGCCTTCGGCACTTTGCGTATACCCGGGAAGCAGAAATCATCGGCAGAGTGACCGGTATCGCTATGCGGATTGTTCGTGAACGGGAGTACCGCACAAGCCGACAATGAATAACGAAGGCACCCATGCGCCGGGTAAGTCCTACGCCAAGTCTCCGAGTCTAAAACTGACAGTTTGTCTGCTCGGCGCTTCCAAATAAGGAGCTTTCTGGCATATTATTCGCACACATGGAATCCCGGCCCAAACGAATGGACATCGAGGCAGCGAAGGAAGACCTAAAAATTCGTACCTTGGCGGAGTTGGGCTATGATTTCGCCCGCCTCCTGTACCTGTCCTCATTGAGAGATTTCAGTACAGGGGAATATCATCATCACGGACTGGCGGCTTCTTTTTCAGAGTCCGCAGCGAGCGGGGCGCTGGCCGCATGCCACCAAGAATTGTTCTTTTCTCTTGTCTTGTTGCCGTTAGAGTCTTTCGTTGTGCAAATCGATCGCTTCATTCGGTCAACGCACAAAGATTACCAAAGTGCATTGAGTGCGTGGGAAAAGTTGCAGGCGTACAACACTGCCGTGCCGTCCGTCTGCGATCAAATGACCGCCGACCTGTTCCGGTCGAACATTAAGATTGCGGTGGCGCTCCTGAAATCTTCTCGATCGTTTCAGGAAGAGAAATCCCAATCCGCATCGCCACGCCCGTTACTTGGCCAATGATTTCAGCGTCCTTTGGAAATGCCACCGACCGGCTCTTGGCGGGCGAGAGAGGATGAGCAAGCAGAAGCAGCTTATCTTCTATTATTTCGCACCACGAGCAGGCATATTTGTTTCGAAGGTCGACAAAATAAATTGGACGGTCAAACTCGGATCGGGTTGAACGCTGCTCCAGATTTTTGAGTTCAGGGTCGATTTCAACAAACGCCCCGGGCCTCAACAGCGGATAGAGTGTGTAATCACTGAATCCGATAAAACCGTATAGACGGTGACGCAAGTCAAGGTGCTGAATGAATTCGAGGGGCACTCTGCCCCACGTTTCGATCATGCGCGAGAGTAGATTCGTCTTGCTCAAATTCAAACCCGCGTCGAAGCGCACGGGAAGCTCCAAAGAACTGGCTGCATGCTCGACCGCTTCGTGTTGCGCAAGGTGAGTCTTCGCAATGGGCATTCGAGCATGAAACATCTTGATCTTGTTTACGTCCACACCGTATAGCGCGAGAAGGCTCGCGTAGCTCAATCCGTAGATGCTAGCGAGGGTAAAGAGCTTGTAAATACTGGGCAGAGACGTTTTCTCATTCTCAATTTGGGTCAGCCATGGGCCGGATACCAAGAATTCGTTGTTGCCTTCTGCTTCAGCAATCAGTTTGCTAAAAACCGCTACCTCGCGCGTAGTTATTCCTAGTTGCGCACGGACGTGTTTGAGTTGCTCTCCCGGCGAGACGGGCTTGCCCGTTGGTCGTGAAATCTCGTTAAGTCCCAAGGATGGCGTCAACCTCCCCCTGATCCCGCAACCAAACGCCGATGGTCAGTTAGTAGTAATACTCAACAATCTTCTATAAAGGGAAACAGTGCACCAGGCGTTGGTGCCTGAACCCGGCCCGTCAGTGCACCAAAGACTCGCGACCGGAACTGAGGCGCGTAGGGTTTACTCGCTCAAGCCGGAGACTGAAAGTAGTGCAAAAGCTGCTGGCCGTACGAATCGTATAAGAAATACTGCGAGTCGCCTTAAAGGGCCCGAGCAGCCACAGCAGCAGCAAAACGATGTTGGAAACAACCACAAAGGTCAAATACTTGGCCGTCAGCCTTAGCTCGAATCCCGGACTCGGGTCGAACGTGTAGCTGGCTAGTCGCAGATGAAGGTCGATAAGCTGGGCGACCTGCTTTTGAGTTCTCCGAAGCCACTGCAGAGCAAGTTTCCTGCGTTCCCCGCAAAACAGGCGTTTGACGTCCCGCGTGCCTGAACGCGCGACGAATTCCGCATCTTCGACCGAGAAGATTCTGCGTATGGCCGCCGTTTCGACAAACACCGAATCGAGCGCTTCACGTGCGTTTGCATAATCGTCCACGGTTACGGCTGGGCTCTGCCTCCTGTTCCGGGACTGCGCTACCAAACGGATACCCAAGACCAAGATCAACGTGCCGAGTACTGAGATTGGAACTAATCCAGTCATGGCTTCATCACCCTCACAAGGCGCTCGGAAGTACGAGCCAGGGCGGCGCGAGTCTTCGCCGCAAGAAGCTCATAATCTCGTTCGATTGCATTCTCCGCCGACTGTGCTGGTTCAGGTTGGGAAGACCAGAGGGCAAGGCACCAAATTGTGAGAGTCCCTACATACGTTATCGGAAGCAGTCTCCTCAGGAAAACTGAAAACCCGTTGCCCGGAAGAAACCACAAAGCCAAATTCACTACATTGAGGCCCACCCAAAATGAATAGCCACCAATCAGGCCTAACAGGTTGCGACCGAGCAAGATTCGGTACCTCACAAACAGCCACAACATCACAAGAAGCAGCGCGCCTTCGATATACCGAAGATCGCGACCTAGTTCTGCAATGGCACGAGACGCAGAGGCGAATTGCCCGTGCAAAAGATCTGTAGCTGCATAGCTAAGCGTCAGAACGAACGCGGCAAGCAAAAATTTTTGTGCCTTACGCGCGATTCCTGGGCTATGCCTGAGGGACTGCCTGAAAATCTCGATGATCACTGCGTAGCTGGCGACAATCGTGGCGAGCTCAGAAGGCCAATAGAATGGTTCATAAAAATTGCGAGCAAATTGGTAGGATAACAGACCAACGATTTCTTTCAGCAGGACGCAGCTGATATACGCATAAAAGAGGGGATACTTTCTGAGGAGCCCTACCAACGCGCCGCGAATGAGGACAATAGCTGTAACCGAGGTACCAGTCCACCAAATTACATTTGTTTCCATGACTATGAGTAGTTTACCGTGCGTGATAGTACCATAAAAATGAAGGGGGAAGGCCTGCTGCGCCTTCCCCACTTGCAATTGTTTTTATCTAAACCGCAAGAAAGTTGAGTGGTGGCTTGGGCAGTGGCGGTACCGGCCCGGAGCCATCGGCAAAGAATGCGGTAGACGATGGAGTAGGAAGGGGCGGAACTGGGCCGCTGCCATCCGCCACGAGCGTCAACCCTCTATTGATTGTTATGAGCCGCGCCGCTGGCGACTTTGGCAGTGGCGGTACTGGCCCAGACCCATCGGCAACCAATGCGCTTGGCTGTGGGGGTGGAAGGGGCGGAACGGGACCGCTACCATCCGCCAGGAGCGTAAAACTTCTATTGATCGTTATGAACGGCACCGCCGGCGGTTTTGGTAGGGCAACGGTGAACACACCAAGAATCAAACTAAACAGTTTCCGAGAGTTCATTTTTATGTCTCCTGAGAATGAAATCTGGGCTGCAAGGCCCAGTTGAAGGCAATGGAAGCACGGAACGTGAGTGGGACGGATGAAAGATTAGTTATGCCGGAAGGAGGCGATTGCTATAGCAAGCAGAAGGAAATTTGGATTAGACATGCGTCGACTTCAGGTCGATTTCCAAAGTCTGGGCCGGGTTCCCTTGCTCAGGAACGCGTGAGCGGATGCAGACAATCTGTAGATTTTGGGTCCCAATCTGGATGACAGACGATGATCTTGGTGGTGAGTACGCCGTCTCCGCTCTCTTCGCAAATAACAAGAACCGATTGCCACAATTCGCGACTTCGTTTCGCTTAATCAACTGACTCACCGTCATGGAGAGCGCGTGGGTCCTAACCTGAAGCTGTCCATCTGATCTGGCGTCGCAGCGAACCTCAAACTTGCGGTCGTCCATATGTTCTTTCCTCTTGCTAGGAACTCAGGTTACAAGCTGCCGTTTGCGCAGGCAATTAACGTCGCCTATTGCGGGGCAAATTGTCACGGGTCGGACGTTCGTCCCTTCATTCGATCAGTTAACCTAGGGTCTTCGGCCTCTGCTTGTTGTAGCAAGCAAAAACAAAAAGAAATCCACATGATTTCTTTTGCTCCCTAAGATTTTCAGCAGGCGAAGGACCGCTCCGCCGGCATTCCGCGCTTCTCTTAGGGGTACCTATGTTGATGACCGAGCATCAGATTTTCCGGTGTCAAAACCGTGACTGCGGCTGCGAGGTGACAGTAATCAAGGGTTCAATCGAGGGAAGCTCAAGGCCCCGGTGCTGTTGCGGTTCAGAAATGAAAAAATCGTACAAGGCGCCGGTTCTGCGAGAACTGACTTCGCAGGTTCTTGTCCGCCACAGAGCCGAAGATAATTAGAGCCATCGGGCGAGCGTTTGCCCTCGACAGGATCACAATGCGCGACACCATAGTTCCTCTCCTTGCATGCCTCTTCCTCATTGCTGGCGCATTGCTGTTATACGACGGCTTTTCGACATCAGATCTGAGCCAAACTGCGAAGGTCATTGGCGGCGCGACCTTTCTCTCCCTCGGATTGGTCAGCTTGTGGCTCGGCGTGAAGAATTGGTGGAAATGGCGAACCATTTACAATGAATATCGAAAGAATAGTTCAGGTCCAGCTTAAGCAAACTGCAGTTTTGAGTGGACCTGAGAGTCTAACGCAGTGTTGTCCAGTCACTCCGGCTCCAAATCTAAAAAGGCAGAATCCCCAACAGTGGTTTTCACCGTCCACAAGGGAGCCGGAGTGCCTATCTTAAGCCCATGTTCCTAAGCGTCGAAGAAACAGAGGGCCTCCGTCGATCAGGAGGCAACGCTCGCGCGAGCCGAGGGTGCAAAAACGAACATTTAGATGGGTTGGACCGATTTCAGGTGGCCGCTTCCTCTAATCCCGGTTACGGAAGGTTCGGCCGCTGCCCTCATGACGCGTCTCTAGCATCGCTAAAGCAATCTTAACGTTTGACAAGAAAACCTCGGCCTCCAGTTCATCGCACTCTGAAGGAATCGTGACCCGATACGATCCAAGGTGTTTCCAACTCTTCAAAAAGTCTTCCGGTCGTTCGTCAGTCGAGGAGATATAGTTGCGCAGCTCCTCGATCAATTCTTCCAAAGAGGCATACACAAGCCGGCCGAAAACCTCTCGGTGGCACTCTGCGAAAGCTCTTGAGACAACCATTTCGCTGAAGTGAAAGGCGAGGCCGTCGTGATAGTACTTGCCGGTGTTGCAATCGCGCGAAGAGGCCAGATAAACCAAGCGACTGAAGTCGCCCGGGAGTCTTGAGAGAGTGCGACTTCTGAGGTCAGTTACCGCCGGTTCAATGTCGATGTTTCGCCGCTCTAAGCTCATATCTCCGCCCTATCTAGTTCCGAACCGTTCCTTGGTTGAAATTTGTTCCGGCCACCCTGCAGCTTGCGGGGTCAACCCTTGCCATGAGTTGCTCAAATACGCCACGCAGCTGCGCCGCCCATTGAAAAGTTTGTCTGACGATCTTTCGAGTCCGGACAGGACCGTGAAGCCAGACCCAGCCGATCAAAGAGTTGCACAGAAAGAGGAACAGAAAATAGCTCAGAGCAATCCTTATCTCCGTCGCGATCTGGAGATCGTCGCTCTGATGCACGACCGCCACATGAGCACGCATGACTTGTGAGACTTGCAAACGAGTGCGCCGAAGCCAGGTAAGGGCAAGAACTGTGCGTTCGCGCTGAAACATTCGCTGAATTTCCGAAGGCGTTTCGCGTGAGACGAAATCCCAATCCTGCGGACCAAAAATCCTCTCGCCAAGGTCCCGCTGCAAACCGATGCTTCTGACGCTTGAGCGATGTTGTCGCGGTGATAAAACTTCTGCGGCACCTCTATGGGTGATAGCACCCCAAACCCACCAGGCCAAAACTGCCAAGAGCAGCAGCCCTAGGACGAGATAAGGGAGCAACTGGCTCATAGTTCACCGCCCAGCTTCAAAAATGACCGCGCTCTGGACAGAACTCTCATGGTGTGCCCGGCAAGGATCTTGTAGTTACGCTCGATCTCGGATTCAATCTCCGGTTGGGGAATGGGTCGATAGGACCAGAGAGTATAGGCCCAGATGGACAGGGCAGCTAGATACGCTATGCGCTGAACATATCTCCATTCAGGCTGAAGTTCGAATGCTGGTAGAGAATCAAAGGCCAATGACATCACGCATACGCAGACGTACAAGCCATATCCGAAGGCGATCCCTTTGAGGTTTCTTCCGACCGGCACCCGATAGTAAGCAAGCAAAGCGACGATGACAAACAGCAACAGGGCCTGAACTGCGCGCAGGTCCCGCTCGAGGTCTGCCAAGGTTGTCGCCGGTGACCAAACAGGATTGGTGAGCGCATTCGCCACGACTTTCAATATGACTGCGGCCAGCACACCCAAGAGAAAAACTCGCGCAATGCGTGCTGCACCGGGTGAACTCTTCAGCGCGTGCTTGTAAATCTCAAGGATGACCCCATAACCGACAGTCGCCACTAGGTATTCTGTGTACCAATAGAGGAGCCGGTGAAGGCTCGGTTGGAAGGTGTATGCGGTAAAGCGGAGCAGTTCGATCAAGAGGACCGTACTGAGGTAGAAATAAAAAGCAGGATACTTCTCGTAGAGCTTTCCCTTGATGGAACGCGCCAAAATAAGAGCTTCGATCGCGTTGCCTATCCACCAAAGAATTTGGTTGAACACACTCGCCGCCGTGGGGGAACGTAAACGGGATATTAACACACAAGGAGGGAGGAGACGGGGGCGTCTTCTCCCTCCCTGATTCGGGCACGTGGGAATGTGTCAAGAAAGATTTGGAACCGGAGGCCTTGGCGGCGGTATGGGCCCCGTTCCATCAGCTCTCAAAACAGGATTCGCAAGGGCTCCCGGATGATGTGAACCCATTAACGGCAACACAATCCCCAGGATCACAAGCGATATCAGCCAAATCAGCTTTCGTACTTTCATGGTAACTCCTTTTCTTGGTTAGGGTTGGGCCGGTGAGAACAGACTAGTGCGGTTGTGCTAGGACGCCCGGAACTCTCGTTATCCGCTCGGTCTACCGAGCACTTATGCGGACAACTCTCGGAAAACGCACATGTCCTTTAGCTTGGTTGGGCCAACGTTGCGTGCGTTGTTTGATTTTTGAGGTGTGGGTGCGGGGTACGGGAAGCACCGACTCTAGGGCCAAATGTTCATGCCACTGCAGATGCGTTTTTCGAAGGGCAGGCGAGCAGTTTTGCGTTCGTTACCCGCGGTTCTTTTGTCGGACTTAAAAGAGCACTTCGACAAGTTGTAGTTCACGGCGAAAGTTGATCGACCCGGTTGATGCTGGCACTGGCGGGCGGTTTTGGGCTGAGGACAAATAATCATGGATGGAGGCGCGTGGCCGCCCAAACGTAGCTTCCGAGTCAACCCTATGGATCGACTTGGGCGGAGGATGAGCCCTGCTGTCCACGATGCTGCCGAGGAGATCGCGCACCGCGCGATCCTGCATGGCGAAAAACTGCATATTGATCCTGCGGTCGCGGCAAGTTTATTGGAAGAGGCAGCGGCCAGAGTTTCACGCGCTATAGACAGGAAAAGGGACAGTAATGAGCAACCTGTCCGAGACCTGCAGGCATATCTCTTCCGCGCTTTCCTCCGATTAGTAAACAAGGCCGTGAAGCGACAGTTGCTGGTAGCGGATGCCATTCGCACGCTCTCGGTGACTTCCCACAACTCAACTGATCCATTGGCACAACTCGAGCGGAAGATTCTCGTTGATGAATTGCTGACGAGGGGTGATCTGGTGGCCCGCGATATGTTCTACCGGCGTACGCAAAACTTTTCCTGGGACGAAATTGGGTTGTCTTACGGAATATCAGGGCATGCTGCAGAATCCCGCTTCAGCCAAGCGCTCCGGAAAATCAGGGAGAGACTTGACCCGAAGAGTGGTTTATGAACTTTACGACAGATGAAGTAAGTGGTTCTGGAAAATCGGAATGAGAATGAAAGACCGCAGAGC
>Ga0137403_10004871_pt1 | contig 15683 bp, 16 predicted proteins | sample CZOMad2_1_16fung_FD_122057 | JGI IMG/M metagenome (GOLD analysis project Ga0137403, IMG submission 122057) | Vadose zone soil fungal communities from Angelo Coast Range Reserve, California, USA - CZOMad2_1_16fungal (Hybrid Assembly) | ecosystem: Environmental > Terrestrial > Soil > Vadose zone... | reverse complement strand
GGTCGCGCTGGGCAGCCACCTCATTTTCGGAACCGGCGCCGGTGTCGTAGAGACCTTGGCCAGCAGCCTGCTCATGACTGCCTCCGCGATCGCGACGCCGGTGCTTTGCACCAAGCTTGTCGGCGGCAGCGTGAAGAGTGCCGCTTCCCATGGGGTGGATGCGGCACGCAATTTTGCTTCCTCGAGCTTCGACTACGGGAAGCGAGGCCTCACCCTGGCGAAGAGCCTCACTGGGAAGGGCGCGGCCGCTGAAGGCGCAGCTTCCGTCGTGCGCGGCACCAGAGCGTCCACCTCGTCGGTCCCTAGCAACAGTCCAGGAGATTAGGGTCATGGGACTGAAGGTCCTTCCGCCTGGCTCGCCTCCCGCCATCTGGATGGCGTTCGCTCGTCAGGCGGCGTGGAGAGAATGGGTCATAGCCGCCCTCCTCGCGCTTAACGGGCTGACGATCGTTGCCGCGGTTCGCGTAGCTCGGAAAGACCCGGACGTCGTCCTGGTCGCGCCGGATGGGAAGAGCTCATACGTGCCCCGTGCCGTGGCAAATGACGCTCTGCTGCGTTTCCTGGCCGAACAGAAGCAGCAGCCCTCCGACGTGACGGTCGTTCATTTCACGCGAGAGTTTCTGCAGCTGGCGCTCGCCATCAATTCCTCGACGATTGAGGCCGCCTGGGGCGATGCCCTGGCGCTCATGGGCTCGCAGCTGCGAGAGCGCTTTTCCGCAGCCGCTGCCGGCCAAAAACTCCTTGAAACCTACAGGCTTGCCAAGGTACGCACAATGCTCTCCGTGGACAGCATCGAGCTCGTCGACCACACCAGCTCGCTCCTCCACGTTCGGGCGGTTGTCACCCGCAAGAAGGGAAGTCTTCTTGCCGAGAACGCACCCACCGACGAAGACCGTCTCGCGGTGGAACTGGTCGAGCGCGTCGTACCGCGAACCAGCGCGCGCCCGGACGGACTGGAGGTCGTCGAGATGCGAATCACGCCGATCGCCGCGGCGAGTGGTGCCGCACCATCTTCCGGGACTCAACCATGATGCGCATCCGGGCCATCCTGATTTCGCTCCTGCTCGCAGCCAGTGCCGGCGCAGCTCTCGCCGAAAAGAAACCCCCGCCGGTGCCCGCACCTGTCCGAGGGGAGACTGGAACAGAGCGGCAAGTAAAGAACCGCGTCATTTCGTTCTCTGATGAGAATCGCGCCTTGGTGCCCGAGCTGCACCTGGCTCAAGGCATCCCGACGACAGTCGTGTTCCCGCTCAGCATCAACGAGGCGTCAACCCGTCTCGCAGACTCCCAGCGTCTCATCTACAGGCCCCAGTTCTTCAAGAACACTGCCGTCCTTTCGCCAAAGACGGATCTGCCAGCCGGCGCGCTCATACCGCTCACCGTCGGGCTCGAGGACGGCACGCTGCTCTCGTTCGTGCTGCGTACCGTGCCGGCCGAGGCGGACTTCCAAGTCACCGTCGAGGTCAAGTTCCAGCGCGAACTGGCACCGGAGTCCGTCGACGGACTCAAGCAGACGATTGCGCAGATGCAGAGCCGGCTCGACGAGTGTCAGGCAAACGCCGGCAGCTCCGGCGTGTCGCAGATTGCCGCGCTGGTGCTGTCTCAAGAGCCGCAGTCACCCACTGCGCGCACCTTCGAAGGGCACCCCCTGAAGGGTGCCGACAAGCAATCACGGCTTCTGGTGCGCTTGCAGCACATCTATCGGCTATTCGGCCACTCATATGTGCTGCTGACCGTAGAGAACCGCGATCCCTCTCGGACCTGGGTGCTGGACAAACCAGAGGTGAAGCTCTTCGGCGGTCGCGACAGCCAGACCCTCAAGGTCGTGACATTTGACAGCGATCTCAAGACGTTGCCACCCACGGAGGTGGCCAAGGTTGTGGTCGTTTTGGATACACCAGTGCAGATGGTGGGACAGAAATATGCCCTGACCCTCCTCGAAAAAGGCGGTGCGCGGCACGTCACGATGGATTTCGAGCCGTAGAGCGGGGAGGAAGTTTGGGCGTTGGTGCATGAGACCCGATTTCCGGGTCGCATTGGCTCGAATTCTGGCCCATGGCTCGTACCCCGGAGCTCGTGTTACGCGCAAAGCAGGCGAAACATGGATGCCAACAAGGGAATTGAGCTTCCGCCCGGAACCAAGATCAGCTTCTACGAAGTTCTCCCGGCGGTCACAGGTGAGCACGGCGAGGTCGTGCGCACCTGCATTGGCTATGGCGGGTTCGGTGCTCTCTATCGTGTTTCGCGCGGCAGCAAAGTCTTCGCGCTGAAGCTCGCCCACCAACCCTTATCCGCGTATTCCGCCGCAGAACGACAGTGGGTCGAGGAACGCGGCGATCGTGAGATCGCCACGCTGAAGAGCCTTCGGCACCCGAACATCGTGCGCGTGCACGCGTTCGACCGCTGGCCCGATGACGAGGGCCGGGCGTTCATCGTCATGGACTTCGTCGATGGAGATCGGCTCGACGTCTGGCGTGCGAAGCACAGTCCATCGATCCGGCGCATCTGCGAGGTCTTCATCGCCATCGGACGCGCGCTACATACCGCGCACAAGCAGGACATCCACCACCGCGACCTGAAGTGCGCCAATGTCCTCGTACGCCTCGTGGACGGCGAGCCGGTCATCGTCGACTGGGGCATCTCCAAGCCGGGTTCCTCGTACACAATCACGCGTGCCAACGCGACGATGGGGACTTCCACGCACTTTGCTCCGGAGTACTGCAAGTGGGCGTTGGCCCCGGACAACACCAGGTTCGAGACGACTCCGGCGACCGAGCTTCACGCGGTGGGCTACATGTTTTACGAGCTTCTCACCGGACGTGGGCCGTTTCCGTTCGCGGCAAACGAAGTCGAGTTGATGCGGACCATCATCACGATGGACCGTGCGAACGGACTGAAGACGCCTTCCGAGCTGAACCGCGGGTTGCCGAAGGAGCTCGATGCGGTCGTCATGCGACTTCTGGAGAAGCAACCGGAGAAGCGTCACCAGAGCGGCGAGGAGCTCGCGATGGACCTCGGCGACCTGCTCTCGCGCGCAGCGGCGAGCTGGGACTCTCCCCTCGACGTACCAGCAGTAGCGGGCTCAAACCGCGCGACGCGCGCGGAACGGGGGCAGCTGCAGCACAGCGTACTCGAGCTTTCGAAGGACGAGCCGGTTGCGAATCGTTCGCTGCCGAGGCCTGCACCGATCTCGATTCGGTCTCTCGAGCGCCCTGGCTTTGTGTCCATCGAGGCTCCCGCGCCGGATGCGGAGCAGTCCCCGCAGCTCGCGCCTCCTCTCCCGGAGGCCATCAAGGCCGCAGCGGAGAAAGTGCGCGGAGCAGCCCGTGTGTCGCGCAGGCTGGGGCCGGCGTTGGTGGTTACGATCGGCCTTAGCGTGGTGCTCGCCGGCGTCGTAACCGTCGCGGTACTTGGACGTACGGGACGAACACAGCCAGAAAACCTGCTCGCGAAGATCCAGCAGCAGGAACAGTTCCCGGCTGATGCGCGAGCTGCGTCTACGCAGTTCGCACAGCCGGTGCGCGAGGCATCCGTTCTGCCGCCAGCGCCCAAGCCGCAAGCGGTGCCATCAGGCGCGGGTGCGTCCAACACGACCACGGCGTCGGCGACGGAAAAGCATCGCAGGCAAGCGGAGCGCTCCGAGCTGGCACCGATCCCACCGGCGCAGTCGCGACGCCCTCAGGTGGGCGCACCCGCGAGTGCGAAGCGCGGCATGACGACGGCCGCGAACTCTGCGCGACCGCCGGACGACGACGACCAACCCACGTGGCTGAAGCCGGTCCAGACGAAGGTTCCGACCCAGCGCGCGAATGCGAAATTTGGCGTTCCGACCGGCGCACACATCCGAGCGCGCCTGGTCACGAACCTCGACAGCAGAACCGTTGCCGCGGGCCCTGTAGAGGCTAAGCTCATGCGCCCGTTTGTACTCGACGGGCGGTCCGTCTTCCCCTCGGGAACCGTGCTGATCGGGAACGCTGCGACTTCCGGGAGCCGCTTTACGATTCGATTCGTCCTGTTGCGCTTGCCGGACAACCGGGAAGTTACGTTCGAGGGTTTGGCCTACGACGTCGTCGAGCGCAAGCCTGGCCTGGCGGCGACGCGCAGGATGGACAGCGCGCCGAGCAAGGGCGAAGGCGTGGCGACGAAGGTCGTCAAGGAAGCGGCGAACACGCTGCTGACGGCTGCTAGCACCGGAAATGTTGGCGCCACGCTCGCGACAGGCGCAGGACGCACCGTTGTCAACGACCAGGGGCAGGACGCAACTCCGCTCACTGGTGACGGCACCGTTCTGTTACTCGACGCGCCAGCCGACCTCGAGGTCTTCGTCGTTCACGCCATGTGATGCCACGGTTGCAATATGAATAGACATACGATTATACTCCACCCCGTCCTCAAACGGGCGAGACCCATGCCGCAACGTTCAGCGCACAAGATCGTTCTCGCGGTCACCCTGGCGGTTGCCGCCTGCGGTGGCGGCCCCGGACTCTCGGTCTCGACACCGCCAAAGAACGGCAGCGGCAGCTCCGCGACGGCTTACATGGTGCCAAACGCGACAGTGACCGCGTATCGACTCGACGGTGCCGCTCAGCGCGGTCCGGCAGTCGGAACCGCTGTTGGGGACGCGAATGGCGTCTTCCAGCTCAAGCTGACCGAGCCCACCACGGGTCCGCTTCTCGTCGCGGTTTCGGCCGGCAGCTACGTGGAGCCCGCCACCGGGACGCCAGTGAACCTGAGTGGTGGCGAGTTGATTGCGATCGCGCCGAGCCAAGTACGTGTGGCCGGTGACGTCATCGGCGGTGTCGTCGTCTCCCCAGTCTCACACCTCATCGCGCACCTGGCCGCCCGGTACGCGCAGGGCAGTAACCTTGGCGTCGATGCATCGCTGAAGCAAGCCGCGGACATTTTGAATTCCCACTTCGGCGGCGTGGATTGGCAGTCTCTCGGAGCGATCCCCGATCTCACCAACCCGAAGGTTGGCGTCGTTCAGATCAACAACGAGACCAAGGCGGCGATCATCTTGGCGGGTCTCTCGATGGAAGCGCGGGACCTCTCGGCGGCGCGTGGCCTGACTCCCGGCGGCGCGCTGAACTCCTTCACACTCGTGGCTGCTCTCGCCGATGACCTCGGCTACGATGGGTTCTTCGATGGCGTTGCCGGTCAGGGCAAGCTGACAGTCCCGAGCCGCTCTGGGAATGCGTACACGCTCGATGGTCAGACTGTTCGGGGAACGCTGGCCGGCGCGATCCGAAACTTCCTCGCGAGTGCGCGCAACGCCTCCCAGGTCACCAGCGCCGATGCGGAGGCGACCGCGCTCGCGATTGCGACGGACGCCAACCTGCAGATCTTTCGTGATACCGGTGTCGGTCCGACTCTGACGAACGCCCTCAGCTTTGTCGCCGCGGATGGCAGCAGCCACTCACCAGTGACTTTCTCCGGTCAGCAGCTTGTGAGCGGCGCCCTGAATTTCACGGTGACGGCGAACAGCCCTGCCGGCGTGGCGTCGCTCACCGTCGTGCAAGGCGCCACGACGGTACTGCCTGGCACGAGCAGCACGGTCCCGACGAAGTTCACGGGGAGCTTCGACACGACCAAGGTGGCCGACGGACCCCTCACGTTCACAGCCACTGCGAGGGACTCGGCCGGGAACAGCAGCACGCTCAACTGGCACGTCATCGTCGACAATACTCCGCCCGAGATTACCTTCACTCAACCGGTCGTCGGCGCGTACTACTCCGCCGTCGTTCCTACGGCAGCGGTCGCGATCGACGCAAACGCAGTTGCTAGCATCGTCGAGAGCTCCCTCAATATCGTGAACCTCGCGAGCGCCCCGACGTTCTCCGGCCAGTGGACGGTACCTGGCATGCAGCCTGACGGGCAGGTCACGGTTGAGTACACGGCCTGTGACATCGTCTTCAACTGCCGTGCGATGCCAGTCAACGTGATCGTTGATCGCACGCCGCCCGTGATCACCGTAAAGGCGGCGCCGCCACGCTACACGAACAATCTCAGCCAAACCGTCAGCTTGACCGTGACCGCCGACGACAGCACAGGTTCGGGAGTCGAAGCGGTCTACGCGAAGAACATGACTTCCGCCGCGAACCCCATCGCGGGCGTACGGACTACGGGCACGAACATCTGGACCTTCTCCTCAATCCCCTTGGTGGGCTACCTCGACAACGTCATCGTCGCTTACGGAGTCGATGGGGTGCTTGGCCCCGATGGGGTCACTCCCGCGGGGAACTCGGGTTTCGGGACGAGCTCGCCGTATCAGCAGACGGTATACTCGCTCTGGAACAACACCCGCCCCTCTCCTCAATGGGCGCCTTTCGCGTCGTATTACGACGAGGGCAACCTGCAGCTCGCCCTCACCGGCGTGGATCCGAATGGCGTGAACTCGTGGAGCTACAACCCGTCCACGTCCTTCAATCCTGGCAACGTCAGCAAGGCCGCGGTCGATCTGAACAACGCGCTCGTCGTTCGCAAGACCACGACGAGGTTGAGCTGGTTCGGAACCTCGCCGTCAGTGACCGACCTGGTCGGGGCGAACACCACGAACACGCCGCTCATCCCGTACACGATCCCGTACAACGCAGCGACAGATCCTCCGATCGCGTCGGTAACGTTCAACGCGACGGTCACCTGTGCTGGATGCCCGGCGTTTGCGGCAGCAACCGGCGATCTCATTCGCGACACGACGTTCTCCGGGGTTCGCTACTTGCTGCCCGTAACGTCCGATGCGATTCCATCTCTCGCTCAGATGACGGGTCAGGCGACCGTTTCAATCTTGCTCACGGCGAGGGACGCGGCGGGCAACGTCGGGCAAATCACGCCGGCGCAGCAATTCCAGTTCGAGCTTGTCACACCACCGGTCGCCTTCCTCGAGGACACGAACTACGTGAGCGGCGGCGATCCGCGATCGGTCTTCGCGTTCAAGCTCGCCAACAACACCTATACGGGCATGTTCAACAACACAACGTATCCAACCGACACAGCGCGGTTCGTGCGCTACGTCGCGTACAACCCAGCAGGGAAGGCCTTATCTCTCCTGTCGCAGTTGGGCGGCATCCCAGGCGACCCTGCGCATCCAGCCGCGGTCGTCGAGCGCTGGGAAGGATGGTCCGATTACCTGCCGAATCAGCCTGAAGCAGGTCAATGCTATCAAGCGTCGGGAGTGTGTAACAATGAGTTCTACTCGCATTCTCCGTGCGGGGGCGCGAGGCCCGCAGTTTACTTATCCAACGGTAAGACCGCGTGCGTGAAGCCTCAGGGCGTCATCAACCCTGAAGCGTACCAGGATGCGTGGCCGCTCAATGCACTTTTCTATGAACTCATTGGCTCCGGCGAACAGTTGCCCGCGATCGCGAGCAACAACGGTGTCATTGTTCCTGCAGCGAACGGCTCCCTCGTCGGTCGCGTCGCTATCTACCTGTCGGTGCCCTCGCGAGCGGTTCCCAGCATCTTGAATTGGGACGCACCGACCGGTCGCTATCAGTACCTTAACGGCCGCTACGACGACGGCTCTGCCGCCGGTACCGCTTGTGCCTGTGATCGGAGTGGTCCCGCAAGTTGGTGTCCCGCGTCATATGCCTGCTATCCGGCGTTGCAGCGATGGTACCTGTATCTGGGCCAGGCAGACTCAGTACTTTACGGGTCGCTCACGTTCAACACCGCGAATCTCGTGCCAGGCTCGATGGCGACCACAGTCCTTGGTCCCCCGAGTCCGAGTCCTACGACCGTCGCGTTCTCTCGCGCGATTCCACACTGAAGGTCACCCTTTCATGCGCTCAATTCTCTCGAGTCTCTTCCTAGCAAGTCTGGTCGTTGCCTGCAGTAGCAGCCGCGGCGACGTCGGGCCCGCAGGGCCTCAAGGGCCGGCGGGGCCCACCGGTCCTCAGGGCCCGCAAGGGCCTCAGGGTCCGCAAGGGCCGCAAGGTATCCAAGGTCCGGCCGGTCTTCCGTTCACAGTCTTCGAAAAGAACGGAGCTGCGCTCGGCGCCATGCTCGCGGTTTCGGGCCGCACGGTCACGTACGCGGACTCCTCGTCGGCGCATTACATCTGGACGGTCGATCTATTCACGGCAGTGCCAGCTCTTCCCCAAGCGACGCTGTTTTTCGCCTCGACGGATTGCACGGGCACCCCGTACGTCGAGGGAAACCCGATGCCGCAGCTACTCTTTGTGCCCGACCCGACGTTCACTAGCGTGACCTTCCCGGCAAGCCTTTACGCCCGTGACCCCAACTCGTCCTCGCTCGCCGTCGTCAACACGCAGTCGCAACGCACGACATCTTGCTCGCCGGCTGCGGGATCACGCGCTCTCTTCCAAGCCGTCGTTGCGACGCAACTCGCCCAGCCAACCGTCGGGCTTTGGCCGCTCACCTACCGCTGAGAGGCGCAGGAGTCATCGGTGAATCCTCGTCGCGTTCTTCTGCTCGGTGGGCTTGTGCTCTGCGGGGGCACTGCCGCCCACGCCGAACGCGGCGCTCTCTCCGCTGACATCGGTTGGGGAGTCGGCCTCATCAACGTGCGGCCGCCCTACGCCCAAGGTTCTCCATCGCAGATCGGCAGCTCGTTTGTGACTTCGCTCGGATTTCGGTACGCGCTCACAAACGCGCTCGAGGTCGGCGCGGCCGCGTTCTACCAGCCGCCGACGACCTTCACACATGCCGATGCGCAGGTGCCCTCGCCTGGCGGGCTGCTACCCGGAACGCTGTCCGAGCGGACCCAGCAATTCGGGTTCCTGCTGCGGGGACGATTCGTCCAGGGCTTCACGTGGCGGTTTGTCGCTGGCGCGGACGTTGGCTTCGCCACTCGCACCTTCTCGAACATCGACCACTACAACGTGAGCGATCCAGCGACGGGTCCACGTAGCTACGGCCTAAACCTCGCTGAGACCTCGCAGAAGAACCTCTTGCTGGCGCCATCGGCCGGCGTCGAGTGGGCAGGGGACCACTTCACGATCGGTCTCGCCCCCCGTGTCGAGTTCCTCGTCGGAAGCGTGCGCACCTGGGCGCTGAGTTTGCCGCTCAGCATCTCCTGGTCTTGGTACCTCTAGTGTTGAGCTCAACATTATGCGCTGCGCTCCACGCAGCGGAAGATTGCGGGCGCCTATCCACCCCGTGACGCGATGGGATATCCTCCAAATCGCGGTTCGAGGGGGGCGTAGTCCGTGAACAAGCTACGGTTTCGATTCACTCTTGTGGTGTGCTTCCTGGCCGCATGTTCGCAGGGATCGTCTGGCGCCGCCGGGCAACAAGGTCCCCCGGGTCCGCAAGGACCGCAGGGGCTCCAAGGTCCGCAAGGTCCGACCGGAGTACAAGGGCCTGCTGGGACAACGGGTGCGAAGGGAGATACGGGTGCGCGCGGCGAGACGGGGCTGCAGGGTGCGAAGGGTGATCAAGGTCCGCAGGGCATTCCAGGCACTCAAGGCCCGCCGGGCGTTCAGGGACCGCAAGGCGCCACTGGGCCAGTAGGCGCAACCGGAACCACCGGGCCAATCGGACCTCCCGGCAAGTACGAAGTGATCGATGTTGCGGGTCAGTCTGTTGGGACGCTGGTTTCGATTACCGAACTGAACATCACTTCAGCCGAAGTGATGAGTCTGTACGCGATCGTGCAGGACAAGCAGGGATTCTTTCTCACGGTGAATCTGTTCGACGGAACGATTCAGCCTTACGCGCCGCTATATTTCTCGAACGGTAACTGCTCTGGCCTCTGGTACACGCGGCTCCGGTTGCCGCCCAATTTTGCATTCGCCGCGACTGTGGTGGCCAGCTCCGGATCGGGCACGTACCTTTGGAAGCAGACATGCAGCGGCAACCCAGTGACGGTGTACTCGATGACTCCCGCCGGTCAGACCAACTGTGCCTCATTCATTTCGACCGCTTCGGATTACTGCTTGGCGGAGATCGCTGAAGGAAGCTTCCCCTTTTTCGTTGGTCCGCTGACCGTGCGGCCGGCCCTCTAGCCAGCCTCCATCACTGCCTACGTCGCTCCGGGACAAAGCGAAGACGCTTCGAGGACTGCGTCTGCAGCTAGGGCCCTACATCCAAGTCTCTTGCTCGAGTGACGGGCAGATCAGAAGCGTCCGCGATGTCTAGAGCTCTTCCTCCGCCAGTGAGGGTCCACCGGGCAATCCGGAAACTGGTTAGCAGGGTGGTTCGGCGTCTCATCACAAAGGTCAACAGCACTCGGGGAGCTTCCGGAGCGAACTCAACAGAACGACGCACTCAACAGGGCACCTCTGATTTCAGCTCAAAATTAGAGTTACCGCCGAGACAACGTCGGCAAGCCGGTCGGGCCTGGCGGCCTACCGCGGCGATCTCTGAACGCTCGGCAGCATGCCGGTCCGTCCAGGGTAGACTTCAGGCCGGACTTCTTGCGAGTCATCGGTGACGCCATGAAGCGCTACGTCAAGGGGAAGCACTACAACGTGCAGCTGGATACGCAGCACCAGCACCATCTGACTTGGGCGAGGTTCGTTCGGGAAATCGAGACCGCTGGAGCAGAGGGCGCTGCCGAAGAGGATCTGCTGAATATCTGTCGCGCAGCCAAGAACCCGCGCTTTTTGAAGTACTGCTTGGATCACGACTGGCTCCGGGAGATCGGACGATAAGAAATCTCTCGCGGGACGCCCTCCTGGCCGCGCGAAGCCCGCCGGTCCTCGACCAGCTCGGGCTCCGCGGTGTCACTAGCCGTCCGATGCGACGGGAATCTCGACGTAGGCTCCTTGGAAGAGGGCGCGTTCGATCATTGCCGCGATGTCCCGTCCGATCGGAAACAAGCGGGACTGCTGCATGTACGCTTTGAAGCTGGCTTGTGCGGCTTCGGTGAGATAGTGCCGAGGGTCGATCGGGTCGAGCAGCCGCAACTGCTTGCCTATGCCCATCGTCTATACTCGATTCTAAACGCTCTCGCGCTGGTTGGTGATCGTCGAACGTCGCGACGTGAACGGCGATCCGCGCAGAGCGCCGCTGAGGATTCGACGGGGACGCGCGAGCACGCGGCCGGCTTCATGCTCCGCCGAAGTACTCCTGAACCAACTCATCGTTGGCGAAGAAGCTCGCGACGACAGCGATCCAGGCATCGTCTCCGAGTTTCAGCTTCTCGTCGGTGCGGAACAACTTCTCGTACACGCCCGCCTTCACCTCGGGATTGGCGTACGCATCCGCATACGCCCTGGACGTGTATGTCTTGATCGCCCCATCGAGATGCACGAATTTTCTCTGATCGCGACGCAAGATCGAATGCAGGTACTTGGTTGTGAAACTGCCAGCCGGCGTTCCAGGTGTGTCTCGGAATTCTTCGATCTGCAGGACGGCGATGTTCTCGCCAGAAGGAAAGTTCCACCGAAACCTCGCCTGCGCGATGAAATTAAGTCTGTGAATCGGGGAAGCCGGGTCGGCATGAACTGTCTCGACTGGCCCACGGTAGCTGTCCAACCGATCCCACCGGAAGGGCGCCCCCCACCAGTACGCTTTGCGGAGGGGGGACTCATGCTCGTCGGCCGGCTCGATCTCGGCCGGGTCGAGACGGAGGCGCAAGTCCGCCAGGAGCATCGAATGCTGACGGAAGCACTGCGAGAGTTGCCAGGGCACGCGCCTGTCGAGACGTATCCAGTGCTGACCTATCCGGACCCAGTCTTGCTCGATTTCATCGAAGGCTGCCGCGACTAGCCCGTCATTATCGGTCGCGTCGACCAAGCGTTTACGGAGTTCCTCGATCGGTTCACTTGGCATGCATCGATGCTACAGCACAGTCGCCTTACGTGGCGGCAAAACGAGGGGATGCTGCCCCATGTCTCAGGGCACTCCTCGCTGCGCCATCATTCCAATCTAACGTGTCCTTTGCTTCTGACGAGGCTTGGAGCCAGTGACCCTCGTCCGGAACAGTCGGTCGGCCTTGACGAAGAAACGCTTCTCGACGCTTCGGAATGCAGGATGGGCAATGAAGTCCGATGCGGGCACGGTCCAAAGGTGTCCGTGCCGGGCGTAGTACACGCCAATCCTTGCGATTGTTGGAAACGTCGGGTCGTCCCGGACGGCTGCGCGAGCGAGGAGCAGGTACCCAATGAGCTGCCGAAGGTCCCTGCGTGGAGAGCATTTCGTCACTACCTTCAGGTCCAACAGCAGGTCACCCATGATGATGTCAGCGTCCGCCCCGCCGACGCGTGTCGACTGATCTGCGAAGTTCGGATTGAGCCAGAGAGCCTCGCCCGAGCCAAGGGCCTTCCACGGCAGTATCGCGACCAGGACTCGTAAGTCGGCTACATCGCGGATATCTACCAGCTCGGGTTCTGGATCGACCCAGCCGACCCGGTAATAGGAGTCGATTCGTGCGAGCCGCAGAGCGTGGGCCAGGATCTCGTCGCGTAGCCTCGGAGAGGGAGCAGGGTCGCCCAGGTAAGCATCCACTGCAGCGCGTGCGTCGAGCACGATGGCTCTCCATCGCATCGCGAGTTTTGAGTCCACCGAGGAGACCACGGGGCCTTCGTCGTCTTGAAGTATGAATGACAGCGTTGGGTCGTCAGGTGCGGTGATCTCGGCAATCGGCTCGACTAGCTCCAGCGACAACTCGGCGAGCCAGCGTTTGGCATGTGCCCGCGGATGTCGTCTCTGAAGCTCGAACCGAACCGCATAGTCAAACGCCGTCCCAACGAGTCCTCCACTGTTGCGCGCGGCTGGAACTCTCAGCGGGCGCCGGAGCTGGATGGGTTCGCGGGGAAGCAAAGGCTCGAGCAATGCTCGGATTTCGGGCAGGTCGACGAAGTCGCTCAGACTCATCCGAACGAGCTCCGTTCGCCGTAGCGCTTGACATGCAATAGTATGTACATCAGTATGTCACAACGTTATCCGCTGACGGAGGGGCGATGCGCACCCGACTGCCTGTCCTTGCTGATGCAATCGTCGAGTACCACAGGGTCGAACGCGCCAGGAAGGAAGCTGCAGCCGCCGCGCTTGGGGTCGACGATGTCCCCGTCCTGCCTCGCGCGCTCCGACTGCTCGAGCGCATTGCCAGCACGTGCCGCCAAGCGGTCCGGACGGCCAAGACGCTCGAGGATCCGTCCATGTCGGGCGCAGTTACAGTGCCAAGCGCTGCGCTCGCTGCGGCTCGCGACCTCGCAATCACGACTGCGCAGCGTGCCGGCACTGCCGCGATCGAGGCCTGCGAGCTCATTCAGGAGTTGGCGAGGAACACTACACATCGTCCAGTGGGCGAGATCACCCGGGAGGCGATGCGCAATCTGGACGCGGCGATCGATGGGACGTTGAAGAGCTCCAGCGAAGGTGCGTGATGGCTAGGGGACCCCGTCAGGTCGAGACATTGCCCGACCGGAGCGCTGCCGACCTCACCGCAAGGGCCGCGAGGCACGCGCTTCTGACATGCGCGCTCGCGTTCGGACAGTCCGGAGGCGGCGAGCGCGAAGTTCTGTTCGCGGTCGCGCGCAGCTACACAGCCGCGCGAGCTCGCTACTGGGATGAGCGCCTCGCTAGCGGCATCGTCGAGGTCGACGACGGGCAGATCGGGCGCAGTTTGCTCCGAAGAGCAGAGGGCAGTCTCTGTGCTGCCGCCAAGGCTCTGCCACACTTCAGTCGCCATACCGTTCGGCGCCTCGTCCGAGCTGCGCGCGCCTACACCGACGCCTGGGAACTCGATCGCGCGTGGGCACTGCGTCTTCCTCGTTTCCGCGCGACGTTCAGATCCACGCGTGTCGAGGGCGCCCAACGTCCTTCGAATGCCCTCGAGATGCAGCACTCACGCCGTCACCCCTAAGGAGTCGCCATGTCGTCGCTCAATACCGTCACTCTCGTCGGCCATCTCGGCCATAAGCCGGAGCTCCGCTACACGGCGGCAACACAAGCCGCCTACGCGCTGCTCTCCGTCGCGACAAATGAAACGTCTCTCGCCAAGGGACAGAAGCCGCAGGAGCACACGGAATGGCATCGGATCGTGACTTGGGGCCGAACCGCAGCGGCCTGCGCCCAGCACCTGGAGGTGGGACGTCAAGTACTCGTGCGCGGGCGGCTCCGCACCCGTTCTTGGACCGACCGCCAGGGCATTCAGCGATGGTCCACGGAGGTCCTGGCTGATCGAGTGATCTTCCTTGGGGGCGCGCCCAGGCGTACGACCGAGCCCGCCGAGCAGGTCGAGCCCCCGCCGCCGGAGGACGCTCCAGGCGGCGCCGAAGACGACATCCCGTTCTAGGAGCTCACGGTGGGCGTGCGCGCGAATGGGAAGCGGGTGTTTCGCTGGGTGGGCGCCAAGGGGCACGTCGTGTCCCGGCTTGCGCCATTCCTTGCCGAGCAGCTCCGCGCGCGAAAAGGCCGGCTGGTGTCGCTCTTCTATGGCGCGGGACTCCTCGAACAGGAGGTCGCGACCGTCGCTCCTCAGGTAGCTGCCGAGGCGAATCCTGACCTTCGTGCGCTGTATGCAGAGCTGGCGCCCGACCCGGACGAGCTGTTCAACGCGCTCGTCGATCTCAACGCCCGCACGCCGCGCTCGCGGGAGGGGTTCTACGTGTTGCGGGCTATGTCCGCGACAACACCGCACGAACGCGCGGTGCGATTCCTCTGGCTGTCAGCGATGTCCTTCAACGGTCTATGGCGAGTCAACCGCGTCGGTCAACATAACGTGCCACCGGACCCCGGGCGTCTGGCGCAAGGCTGGCCATTTCCCACTCGCGCGCAGATCGCCTCTACGGCAGCACGCGTGCGCGACGTCGTGTTCTTCTCTGACTGGCGGTCCGCGGCCGAACTGGCGCGGTCCGGCGATGTCGTGATCTCGGATCCACCTTACCTTGGCGGATTCGATGCCTACACCGCAGCCCGCTTTTCATTGGCAGAGCACGAGGTCCTCGCCGCCACGCTAGAGTGTCTCGCTGGGAAAGGGTGCGTGGTTCTCGCCTTCAACTCGCCTGCGGCGGAGCCTCTCTATTCGCGTTGGGCGCATCTCGAGTGGGCCTATCGCTCGGGCCGCATCAGCTGCCGAGGGCACGCGCGGGAGCGAGTATCTGAATTCGTTGCCTATGCCTCGCGTTCAGGGTTCGCAGCGGACGTTCGTTCCACGAATGCGGAGGAAGCAAATGAGTGACGTGACCGTCGAGCGTCGAGCCAACGACACCCTGTGGACTGCGAAGGATGTCGCTCGCTACGTGAAGGGGTCGGTGAGCTGGGTCTACAAAGCTGCCGAGGCCGGCTTGCTTCCCTGCGTTCGGATCGGCTCGATGCTCCGGTTCGAACCTGCAACGGTGCGCTCCTTCGTGCGTGATCCCCAGCACGCTGCGAAGGTCCGGTAGATGGTGCGGCGAGTGGAGGGTTGACACATGGCCACCGTATTCCAGCGCGATGGAGTGTGGATCGCGAAATGGCGCGACGCCGCAGGGCGATGGCGGCAGAAGAGAACGTCCTGCGCCACCAAGGCCGAGGTGCGACGCCTGGCAGAGGACTTGGAGCGTAAGGCCGAACGACAGCGCGAAGGCCTCGAACCGCTGCCCGCCAGTGGTCCGCCGATGACGCTCGCGGCGCTCCTCGATTGGTGGTGGAAGGAGTACGGGCAAAGGCTGCGCGCGCGGGATCTCGGGCGGTTCGTCGACAAGCACCTGCGCGCGACGATGGGGAAGCTGACTCTCCGGGAAGTGACGACGTCGCAGATCGAAGGGCTGCTGCAGCGGAAGTCGCGCGACCTG
>Ga0137403_10004868_pt1 | contig 15687 bp, 20 predicted proteins | sample CZOMad2_1_16fung_FD_122057 | JGI IMG/M metagenome (GOLD analysis project Ga0137403, IMG submission 122057) | Vadose zone soil fungal communities from Angelo Coast Range Reserve, California, USA - CZOMad2_1_16fungal (Hybrid Assembly) | ecosystem: Environmental > Terrestrial > Soil > Vadose zone... | reverse complement strand
TCTGCGGGGCGCGCAGAGAGAGTTTGCGAACCGTGTCTCAGCAACACCACGCTTGCGGTTGGATCGTTCGTGTTTTGCACAACCAGTAGACCATCGCCATCGGGAGGTAACGGAGGACCTGACGACATCCATTGTATCTTCGCCATGGTGCTCTTGGAAATTCGCGCCAGGAACTCTACTTTGGGAAAAACCGCGTCATAAGCCACCGTTCCCTTCGTCAGCAGGCTTACGCGCCGCCGGCCGGTTGCATCCACCAGGAGATAGGCTGAATCAGCAGGAGCACCGCGGCCGCCAAAATCCCCCACAACACGTCCTGAAGCTTGCAGCCGGTGTTCCCCCAGAAAGCGCAGTGCCGAGCCGGAAAAATCATCTCGTCCCGCTGCACGCCATCCTTGCAATTGCTGCAGGCGCAGAGCATCACCAGGCGCTACCCCGGACGGCGGAACGATCGTATTGCTGTTTGCGCTCGCGCCCGCCATGCGGTTGTAAGGCTGCGTGAAAAGCAGGGCCACCAGACAGACCAGCCCTCCGCCCAAGGCAACACGCACCGGCCAACTGCTGCCCCGCCGCGGCAGGGGATCAACTTTGATGCGGTCTGCCCCCGGCATGTTCGTTATGGTTTTTGCCAGCGTCAGCATGGATTGCAGATGGTCGAAAACGTGGTTAGCGGTAAACGGAGGGATGGTGAGCTCGCTCAGCTCAATCGTCCGATCCCGAACTGAAAGCCCTGTTTGCGTGGAGCAGCAAAGCTGCTCCAGGCTGCTCTTCATGGCAGCTCCGGTGGTGAGCATCTTGAATTCCATGGGATGATCAGTCCTGGCGTTGAATCTTCTATCCAGTGGCACGCTGCCTGTGCGTATCAGGACGCGTCCCTCATTTGTGGTCGCAAAGTTCTTCGGCATCAGGAAAAGGTTAAGCGTCGCTGGCACGCGCATCTGAATGTCGAGCCCCGGTGTATCCACCCGGTGAGAAAAGCGGATGATCGTTGGATTTCCACCATAATGTCCTTCCAGCACCACGTCGCTGCGATCACGCAAAGCTTGCGCCTTGAGCAACTCCGCAATCTGTAGGACATCCGGCTCAATGGCTTTATAGCCCAGGAATACCGCGAACCGCCGTACCCAATAAACTACGATCCCGATGATGCCCACAACGATAGCAATATTCAGGATCAGGGCCAGGGGTTGCATGGGTTCTCCGGGAAGTTAGGCCCGATCATACTTCGCCCATAGGATGGAATCAAACAGGTCAGCTTATATAATTCTCTTTCTCTCACAGAGCGAGGTTTCCATCCATGACCATCAGCGAGCAGATCCAAAAAGATATGGTTGACGCAATGCGCAGCCGCGACGAATTGCGCCTTTCCACTCTGCGCATGGTCAAGTCGGCTCTCAGTTACAAGGAAGTTGATAAACGCGCGCCGCTCGATGACAAGGAGACCCAGCAGATCCTCAGCACGCTGATCAAGCAGCGGCGTGATTCCATTGAGCAGTTCACCAAAGGCGGACGCCAGGAGTTGGCGGACAAAGAAGCGGCAGAAATCAAGATGATCGAGCATTATCTGCCCAAAGCCATGGGAGAAGAACAGATTGCCGAAGCCGTCAAAGCTACCATCGCGGAGATGGGCTCACCCACCGTGAAAGACATGGGCACCGTAATGAAGAACGTCATGGCCAAACTCCAGGCCACCGGCGCGCGCGTGGAAGGAAAGACCGTGAGCGAACTGGTGAAGAAGAGCCTGGGCGGATGAGAATTTAATCTGGGAAGTTGCTTGCGTTACTCTTTCGGCCATTGCCCCTCCGTTCCTAGCACTCCCATGGTCTTGCTGCCAAAGTGCAGAGTTACCTCACAAATTACTTGCGCTAGATAACCCAAAATACCCATACTGCAATCATATTAATCAGCGTTCCCCAATTTACTTGACGTTTATGCCGGCGCGGTGACGACGTAACGGCATAGATGGGCGTAGTGCAGGGAAGAGGGGTGACAAGGTGATACCTGAATCGAATCCGTTGCAGCAGTTTTTCAAGGAAGTAGTTGAACGCAATTATGGCGAGGTTGGCGTGCGCAGTGCAGAGGTGCACGACTATGTCGCCAACTTGCTCACAGAATTCTGCGAAGCAGAAACTCTCTACAAAATCAAAAACGCAGACGGGCGTCCGCTGTGCGACGTGGGCGAGATGCTGCTGGAGTCTGATCCCGTCTACGGGCCGGCTCCATCCTTCGATCGCGAGCGCCAGGTGCGCAAACACATCGGCGATTACTCGCTTTTCTTCACTGGCATGTTCCCGCAGGGCTTGAATAAATATCGCCTGCGCCGGACAAGAATGGAAAGCCTGATCGACTTTGTGAAAGCCGGCAAAGAGAGCTACTACATCGTCTCGAAGTTCGAGCACTTTGAATACGCCAAAGTGGCGCCGCTGTTCCGCCGCATGTCGCAGGAGTTCGAGCGGCTGGTGTATGGCTTGAACCAGGTCAAAAATGAACTGGAGGAGATGCAGCATCCCATCACCCGCCAGACCAATGAATTCTTGATGTAATACAGGATCGACGTTAGGAAACAGGGCACGCAGGCAGTTTGTGCGTGCTCTTTTCATTTTTGGTATCGTTTCATCGATGCACCTCACCACCTTGCTTGGCTTTGTTGCGGGAACGTTGACCACAATTTCCTTCGTCCCGCAGGTGCTGCACGCGTGGCGAAGCAAGCGTTGCGACGATCTCTCCTGGGCCATGCTGCTTACTTTTTCCGCTGGCGTGATGTTCTGGCTGGCTTATGGACTGCGCCTGTGGGCCATGCCGGTTATTGTGGCCAATGCCGTCACGCTGGCCCTGCTGCTGATCATCATGGTGATGAAGGTTCGTTACGCCGCGCGCTGAATTGTGAATTTCCAGTTGCCCTGACGCCCTAAGTTAAAAAATCCGCTAGAATATTGAGTGAGCTCTCACCACTCCATATTGCTTTTTCTCGCCGCCATGGCGGGTGGGACTGTGAACTCCGTCGCTGGAGGTGGTGGGTTCTTTGCTTTTCCCGCGCTGCTCTTTACTGGCGTCCCTTCGATCAATGCCAATGCCACCGGTACAGTCGCTCTGTGGCCGGGCACTCTTGCTTCCACCGGCGCTTATCGCCGGGCGCTCAGCGCAGAACTGCTCCAGCGCATTCTGCCGTTGATCATCATTACTTTTCTGGGCAGCATCGTCGGCTCCATCCTTCTGCTCAAGACTGGGCAAGCGACTTTTGACAAGCTGATTCCCTGGCTGCTTCTGGCCGCCACGTTGATCTTCAGCTTTAGTGACACCGTGACAGCCTGGGTCAATCGCCACCACTCTGGCGGCGGTCCCTCGATCAAACGGGTGATCGGCATCACACTCTTGCAGGCCTGCGCGGCGGTTTATATCGGATATTTTGGCGCCGGCGCTGGCATTGTAATGCTGGCTCTGCTGGCGATGATGGGCATCGAAAACATTCACAGCATGAACGGGCTCAAGACCCTGCTGGCCACCTGCGGTAACGCCGTTGCAGTAGTCGTTTTCATCGTCGCCCGGGCCGTGTTCTGGCCGCAGGCGCTTCTCATGCTGGTGGGCGGAGCTCTGGGCGGATACGTGGGCGCCTGGTACGCCCAGAAAATGGAGCCGCGCAGCGTGCGCTATGTCGTGATCACCCTGGGATGCAGCATGACGTCCTATTTCTTCTGGCGGGTGTACTTGCGGGGTTAAGGGGACGCCGGTTTGACCATATCCCCTCTATCACGTTAAAATTACAAGGTTTGCCACTGGTGGATATTCCTGCCTGTTGAGCATGGCTGCGAAGCAATCTTACAAGTCAATTAAGTCCTTTCCGGCCAAGCGCTTTGAAGGGGCGATGGAGAGCGTTATGTACGCGGTAATTCGCGCCGGGGGAAAGCAATACCGCGTCGCACCCGGCGACGTAGTGAAAATTGAGAAGCTGCCCGCCGCCAATGGCGACGTCGTTGAATTCAATGACGTTCTGGCCGTCTCTGGCCAGGAAGGGACCATCGGTCCGGGCGCTGGTGCCGTCGTGAGTGGGCAGGTGTTGGAAGGCGGCAAGGCTGACAAGATTCTGGTCTTCCACTTCAAGCGCAAAAAGCAATACAAGAAGATTTACGGACATCGCCAGCCCTTTACCGCGGTAAGAATTACCGAAATCGCTTTCGACGGCGAGCGCTTCACCGCTCCCGATCTGCCGGCCCGCAAGCCCAAAAAGGCAAAGGCTGCTGCGGCCGAAGGCGAAGCCACCCCGGCAAAGTCGGCTAAAGGCAGGTCTAAGAGCAAGCCGAAAGCCGCCAAAAAGAGCACGGCCAAGAAAGTTGCCGGCAAAGGCAAGAAGAAATAACGTGATGGGACTTTAGTCCCTGAGAATTCAAGACAAGGATTTGTTATGGCACATAAAAAAGGTTTAGGCAGTTCCAGAAACGGGCGCGATTCCAACGCGCAGCGGCTTGGCGTAAAAGCATTCGGCGGTCAGCTTGTTCCCGGCGGCACCATCATCGTCCGTCAACGCGGGACCCCGATCAAACCGGGAGCAAACGTCGGACGCGGCAAAGATGACACCCTCTTCGCCAAAGTCACCGGCACAATTAAGTTCGTCGACAAAGGTGGCAACGGCCGCTATGTGCTAATTGAGCCAGCCGAAACCGCTAAGGCCTAACTTTCACTTCGATCAACTTTTTGGTCAGCCCCGTCTTTCTGACGGGGCTTCTGTTTGTTCAGTTCATTCCGGCGGCCTTTTGCCCAGTGATTTGCCATTTTCGGCAGAAGACAATGAAGAAGCATAAGATTGTCTTCATTTGCGTGCTGCGTAAGGAGAGTTTTATGGCAAACAAGGCAAAACCCATTCCTGAGGGCTACCACAACATCACTCCCTATCTGATAGTTAAAGGCGCTGCTGCGGCAATCGATTTTTACAAGCAGGTTTTTGGCGCCGTAGAAATTATGCGCATGCCGATGCCGGACGGACGCGTCGGCCATGCCGAACTGAAATTCGGCGACTCACACGTCATGCTGGCCGACGAGTTTCCTGAAATGGATGTAGTCAGTCCCAAGACGCTGGGGAATTCTCCGGTAGGCCTGTTGCTCTACGTTGACGATGTAGACAGGACCGTGGAGCAGGCTGTCGCCAGGGGTGCAACCATCAAGAAGCCCATCGCCGACCAGTTCTATGGCGATCGCACCGGCACCATTGAAGATCCATTCGGACATAAGTGGACCGTCGCCGTTCACGTCGAAGATGTCTCGCCGGAAGAGATGAAGCGCCGCATGGCCGCGATGGAAAAGAAATAAGGAGCGCAGCCATGACGAACAAGTCCGCTTACCAACCGGAGGGCTACCAGAGTGTCATTCCGTATCTCCATGTTAATGGCGCGGCCAAATTGATTGCCTTCATGAAGGAAGTCTTTGACGCGCAGGAGATCGCCATTTACCCCCGCCCTGACGGGACCGTGGGCCACGCGGCGTTCAGGATCGGTGATTCGGTGATTGAACTGGAAGATGGCGGCCCGGATTGGCCGGCGATGCCGTGCGCCCTGCAGGTTTACGTCCCCGATGCCGCCGCCGCTTACCAGCGCGCGCTCAAGGCCGGAGCAAAGTCCCTGGTGGAGCCAGCCGATCAGTTTTATTGCGACCGCACGGCCAGTGTGCGCGATAGTTGCGGCAACAACTGGTACATTGCCACGCAGACTCAGGTCGTAAGCCGAGAAGAAGTCGAGAGACGCATTGCCGCCATGAGTCAATCGACGAAGTAACCGCACCCTCCTATAACAAAGAGCCCCGCCTTGCGCGGGGCTTTGCGCCTGCGGCGAAATCTCCTTGTTGACGCGGTATCTGTGCGGTATTGTGAGTGCGATATTTATCTTGCCCTCGGATAAATCCCGGGTTCAGCTGCGGGATGAATTGATCCCCAACCAGACCTGCGGATGGAGGTGACATGACCACACGCAAACTGTGTCAGGGGCTCTGTTTCACTTGGTTTCTTTTCACGATTTCCCTGTTTGCTCAGAGCGGTCGTCCTGTGCAACTCGGCCCGCTCAATGTGACCGTTCCCCAGGGCTGGACTGTCAAATCAGACGCCACCCCTGTTCGTATCTATTCGCCGGACTCCTCTCTTGCAGACTACTTCGCGGTGGACTTCCCCGCTCCTGAAACCACGAACCTGGATGTGCGCGAGCGGCATTCTCAGATCTGGAAAAATCTTTCCGGACTGGTCAAGCCGGGCACAACGCCCCAGAGCGGCGTGACCGGGCCTTTTATCTGGACCAAAGGGGAACTTATGCGTCCAGGCGGCAGCAAGAGCGAGATTATGGTGCTGTACAGCGCCAAATCAGGATCCAACTACATCGCAGTGTTCGTGGATGCAACACGGCCCGATCTCGCCGCCAAAAATCTTCCCGCATTGGACACCATGCTCAAGGGCGCCACGCCGGCAGGTGGTCTCCCATCCGACGCTTCCGGCGCTGCTTCACCCGCAAACCCCGGCAACACCAGCGGCGCGGGGCATTACCAGTCCAACGCAACCGGCATGGCGACGCTCAATGAGTATGCGTTCACAGTCCCGCCCACGTGGACCGCGACCAAATACACTGACGGGCTCGTGCTGATGTCGCCGGCCTCGGTCACCAATGAAAGATGCGTGGTCACGATCTCTCCGATGCGCCCTTCCAGTGGCGGCAATCTTCTGGCTGAGGCCGACAGTGTATTCCGCGATGTGTACAGGCAATACGACCTGAGAAATATGACAACGCGCGGCTCTCCGATGCCGAACTCGATCGTTCATGGGGTTTCCGGACAGGGCTGGGAGTACGTGATCATACGCAGAGGTGTTGCGCCCCGTGGCTCGCCTGAATCCCGTCTGGGTTTCGTCTTCGTCGCCAAACTCGAGAGCCGCCTGGCCGTGATCTCCGGAGTTTCCAAAGACCCACTTGTCAGCACCTGTTTGGGCGAGTTGGCGCACAATGCCTGGCCCCGTTTCTTCTACAGCCTGAGCTTCAAAAACTGGAGCGCCCCCGATCAGACAGCCAACGTGCGCAAAAGACTGGCTGGGGTCTGGACGTCGGCCACCGGAGTCGCCGCCGACCAGATTACCATCGCGGGCAACGGCCGCTTTGCCAATGCCGCCGCCCGCCAGCAATACGACCTCATCTCCAGCAATGAAGCCCTGGTAACAACCACAGCGGCCTTCGGCAACGGAAGCTACACATTGCAAGGCAACGCCATCACCATGATTCAGGATGATCGCCAGAACCAGCCCACAACCGGCTTCATCCGCATGGAAGAAGAAAGCAAAGACGAAGGCCGTACCTGGGCGCCGATCCTCTACTTGTTGCGGGTCAGCACAGTCGATGGCCAAGACTACGAAGTGCGTTACCAGAGGACCAGGTAAAGCTGCATTGGCACCCGGCGGCTTTTAAGCGCAATGGGCGCGTGCAAGGCGGCTGAGCCTGAGTAGTTTGCTCTCTACTGTTTTGGTTCCAAGATGATAAAGCCGTGCGAGCTCTGCCGCCGTAACGCGATAACCGAAGTAAAGCAGGAACATGGCAATATCACGCGTACAATTGGGTTCGGGAATCAGTTGTGCCAGGCGGCCTGTTAATTGTCGAAGCAATATTTTGTGTTCGACCGCTGAATGAGTGCCCCCTAATTGCCGGTCATGCACAAATTCTTCCAGTTGCTGTTCAAGGTGTAAACTGCGGCTTTGAGTAAGACACCGGCGGAGGTAATCCTGTGCAACGGTGGATGAAACTACTTGCAGCAGGCCCCGCAGTGTGCCTTCATGCCGCCATTCAAGTTCGCGTAGCGCTCTGAATTCATTTGCGCAGATCTTTACGAGAACGTCCTCAAACAGATCATCAAGCAGGCTGGGCGTTGGCTGAAACCACCGACGGATTGTCCTGCTTGATATCTTGACGATCAAGAGATGGTACCTTCTCATTAACTCAAGCCAGGCATCTTCATTGCGTTCAAGACACAATTCCACCAGGTTTCGGTCTGAGATTCCGGGCCAATAAGGCGTGGTCAGCGTGCCCGGAAAGGTTTTAATACTGATGGTTACAAGTGAATTTGTCATTTGTGCAATCCTGTCGTATTCCTGAATGGCAATGCTGCGCTCCAGAATTGCGCATGATCAATGAAATCTCAATCCCGTACCGCTCCTTTTAGAGTCCTATGTTGATCCTGAGCCGACTATTGGACAAAAAAGGATAATTGCCTGTGCAAATCCCTCTTGACGCGCAATTTTGAACTTGGTTTAATTCGTGCTCTTAGTAGATAGTCATGCAAGATCCTCTTCAACGGCCGCGAGCCCTCCGCTTCGAAATCTTCGAAATGGATTTGGACTCCGAAGAAATAAGCAAGAGCGGCCTTAAAGTGAAGCTGCGGTGCCAGCCCTTTCGCATGCTTGCTATCATCGCTGAACGCAATGGCAATGTTGTTACCTATGAGGAATTGCGGACACAGTTCTGGCCTACAGTAGCGATTGATAACTACAAGCACAGCCTTGGCAACTCGATGCTCGAGATTAGAAGGGTATTGGATGATCCTGCGAATAAGCCACGTTACATCGAGACGGTTTCGCGGGGTTATAGATTCCTGATTCCTGTGGAATTCATCGCGAGGTCCTCAGTCAACGGAAATGGTTCGAGAGACTCCCTTACAGTCAGCCTTCTGATAGAGATACAACAGATTCGGCAGGAACTCATAAATACATCGGGCTGCCGGGGCTTGGCATTGCTGCTGTATCGTTGTAAGGGACTTTGCAACCAACAGGAGCGCGATCCTAACCTTCCTGACTTGCAACTTCTTATGGCCGATATCCAATCGGCCATTGACCGATCCGCCGTCTTTGAGCCCAATTGGGCGAACCCTACTATAAGTTTCGAAATTGCCATGCTTGTATTTGACGATCCGAATGCTGTCAGCGTTCCCGATCCTTTCGTTAACGGCGGGTGGAAGACACTCGGGCTGGCGTCTGACTCCGTCTTACTCATGGTCGAGCATACCGGACGCCGGGAAAACGGCCAGGCCGTCCAGATAAATGGGGCCCGCCGTGCAACTCCGCAAGAAAGGAGGTTCTATGAGCAAAGGCGTAAGTGAAAAAGCGTCCCTGGAACTCACTTTTCTTGCCGCATTGGATAGTATTCATGCGGATGTAGATACTTCGGAAATCGCAGAAATACAGGATTGGACCGGAGCAGTAAGAGGTAAATTCTATGGTGCTTCCATCAAGGAGCCCTCGCACCTTTCCAGGCTCAAGGCCGGCTTGCTGTCCGCTTTAAGCCGCCCGATTGCCGCGAATGCGTCTCTTCCCTCTTCCGGAGGTGCCCTGGGTGCTTCCGGCAGCATGGCAAGCCATGGAAGTGTGCAATACTCCCAAATGGCGATTCCTCAACTCATTGCCGTGTGTACGTCAGAAGCGAGCGAAGCGGCATGGCGCGAGTTCATACGGCGCTCCCAACCGCTCATTGCCACTGTAATAGCCAAGGCTGTTCGTCGATTTGGAAATGCCTCGCATACGTTAGTCGATGACCTCTCTCAAGACGTATATCTAAAACTTTGCAAAGATAACTTCCGCGCATTAAAGATTGTTGAGATACTCCACGAGAATGCTTTTTTGGGCTTCTTAAAAGCCGTGGCGACCCACACTGCCCAGGATTATTTCAGGAGTGCAGCTGCATTTAAAGCGGGCGCTGCACATGAACTAGAAGCGCCAGAAGCCGATCTTGTTTTTATGGAACATGGATCGAGCCGCGACGCTTCCCCTGAACTTGAAAGAGAAATTCTTTTAAAAGAAATAGATACCATACTGAAGACACTTGAGCACGAGCCTAACTTCGAACGAGATCATGCAATTTTCTGGCTTTATTACAGTCAGGGGCTCACTGCCAGGGAAATTGCAGCTTTACCGGACGTAAAACTAAGTGTCAAGGGCGTAGAAAGTACTTTGCTTCGATTGACCCGACAGATAAGGGTCGCCCTAACGCAAAAGGGCGAAAAAGGCAGCTGAATAGAAGCCTTTGATCAAAATCTCAGATAGCTGAACCCTACCCGGCCCGCCGTTGCGCGGGGCTTTGCCCCTGCGGCGAATCCCCTCCGTGGCCTGTACAATCAATATAGACAGCATGTTTATTGATGAAGCGATCATTCGGATTAAGGCCGGCGACGGTGGCAATGGATGCATGGCCTTCCGCCGGGAGAAGTTTGTCCCGCGCGGCGGCCCCTCCGGCGGCGACGGCGGCCGCGGCGGAGACATTGTGATGGAATCCAGCGAGCGGCATAACACGCTCGTCCATTTCCGCTTTAATCCGGAATACAAAGGCGAGCGCGGACGCCACGGCGAAGGCTCCAACTGTACCGGGCGCGACGGCGAGAGCATCATCCTGAAAGTCCCGGTCGGGACGATTGTTTACGACAATGAAACCGGCGAACGCCTTCATGACTTCTCGCATCCTGACGAGCGCATGGTTGTCGCGCAGGGGGGACGCGGTGGCCGTGGCAATCAGCACTTTGCCACCAGCACCCACCAAGCCCCGCAGGAGCATGAACAGGGGTTCCCCGGACAAGAGAAGGCCCTGCGGCTGGAGTTGAAACTGCTGGCGGACGTAGGCCTTGTCGGCTACCCGAACGTTGGCAAGTCAACGCTGGTTTCCCGCATCTCGGCGGCCAAGCCCAAGATTGCCGACTATCCCTTCACCACGTTGCAACCAAATCTGGGCGTCGTCACAATCGGCGAAATGCCGCACGAAGACAGTTACGTTGTGGCCGATATTCCCGGCCTGATCGAAGGCGCGCACACCGGTACCGGGCTCGGAATCCAGTTTCTGCGGCATATTGAACGCACCCGCGTGCTGGCCCACATGGTCGATATTTCTGACGCCAGCGGGCGGCCCGATCCCGTCGCTGACTTCAAAGTCATCATGGGCGAATTGAAAAGTTTTGGCGCTGACCTGGAAAAGAAGCCGATGGTCGTGGTGGCATCGAAGATCGACGTCGCCAATCCGGAAAAACTGGCCAAACTGGCCAGGCATTGCAAAAAGCTGAAGCTCACGATGTACGAGATATCGGCGGTCACGGGCAAAGGTGTTCCGGAGCTGAAGTATGCGCTGGGCAAGATGGTAGCGGAGATCCGAGCCGACACTTTTGCGCAGGAGCATCCTCCGGCCAAAAAGAGGGCTGTCTCCACTCGCAAAGATAAGAAGAAGGCAGAACGCATGAAGCGCGTCTCCAAGCAGAGGGCCTTTAAGCAAAGGCAGACTCGATAACCGCATGAAGATTGCTCTTTTTGGCGGCACGTTTGATCCTGTACATCTTGGCCATATCACAGTGGCGCGAGCTGCCGCGGAAAAGTTCGGCCTGGGCCGGATTTACTTTGTTCCGGCGGATCTGCCGCCGCACAAGCAGAAGCGCAAGCTCACGGACTTCCAGCACCGCTTCGCCATGCTTGCTCTTGCCACTGCTGACGACCCGCGATTTATAGCTTCCTTGCTTGATGCCCACACCGGCCAGCCAAATTATTCGATTGATACCGTCAGGCGGCTCAAGAATTCGCTCAAGAAGAGTGACAAGTTGTATTTCCTGATCGGCATTGACGCATTTAAAGACATCGCCACCTGGCGGCAGCCGGAAGAGTTACTGGCCGAAGTTGAGTTTATTGTCGTGAGCCGTCCCGGCTATTCACTGGCGGATATAGGTCGTGCGCTGCCCGAATCTTTGCGTCCAACGGACTTGATGATGCGCGCCATGCGTCGGCAGCGGGCCGAAGGAACCATCGCATTGATGGGCGCTACCATCCATCTGCTGGGCGAGGTTAGAGAGAAAGTTTCTTCCACGCAGATTCGCGCGGCCGCCGGCAAATCAGTGAAGCAGCTAAGCCGTTATGTGCCGCCATTGGTGGCGGAATACATCAAGAAAGAGAATCTTTACGTCGGCGCTTTGAGCAAGGAAAGTACCGACGTGGGCAGCGACAAAGTGCTATCTTTTCAAGAAGCCCGTCACCAGGGGCACACAGGCAGGAGCCATAAGAACGGATGAGTTTACAGACCAGGCAGCAGGTTACACAGGCGGTCAGGGCCATTGAAGGCAAAAAGGGTGAAGACGTTGTCATCCTGGAGATGGACAAGAACAGCGGGGCGTTCACTGACTATTTTGTCATCTGCTCCGGCACCAACCCGCGCCAGATACAGGCAATTGCCGATGACGTGCAAAAACAGATGGCCGAAGCGGGCCAGCGTCCTAACAGCGTGGAAGGTTATACCCAGGCCGAATGGGTGCTTCTGGATTATGTTGACTTCGTTCTACACATATTCTCCGAGCGTGCGCGCAAGTTCTACGATCTGGAACGGCTCTGGAAGTCTGCCAAGCGAGTGGCGCCTGCTCACCTGAAAAGACCCTCAAAGATGACGAGTACGAAGAAAACAAAAAAATCACTAAATCCGGTTATTACGAGGCGTCAAAGTAGAGGAGTAAAGAAACAGGGACGAAAAGGCAAGAAATCAAACAAGACTTCTCGATGAGTAGATTTAATTACTTTCAGGATTTGGGAGGTCAAAGAAAAGTAAATCCTTTTCCTCTGTTTTATCAGGACTTACTAAACGAAACGTAAATCCGGCTGCAGTCTTATTAGCCATGAATTCATAGAGCCGAAGCGCCTCCCTAATAACCTCCGATTTGCTGCTGACATCTACGAGCATCTCCAATTGTTGCAGGCGATTATAAAAGTCTTTACTTAAGTCCAGTGTGATACGCGTCGTTTCCCGAGATTTTCGCTTTTTCATAATTAACGGCATGATTTCCTCAAAGGCCCTTCCCACCAAAAATGTTGAAGGCCGCCTTTCCCATTATCCAAACTCCGACCGCCGATAGTCCTAATCTATTAATCGTGACCGCGTGCTCGAGTGCCGCAGCATTACCTGCAACCATGCCATAAATGGTCAAGGCAAGAAGCTGAATTGCCAGGCACACTGCCAGAATAAAAGCGATCGTGCTTCTCAAAATCGAATCGCGGTGCTCTACGGTAATCTTGGCTTCCTCAGTCCAACGCTTACCCACTTTCAATTGCAGACGGTTTTTCTGTTTTTTGTTTTTATCATTGCGCGATTTCTTACTCGCGCACGTAGAAGCTTTCGCTTTACTCTTTGTCCGCATCGCTCACCTTTTCAGAGCACGCGAACGGTAAACATTTGGCTACTTTTACTTCTGATCCTGTTCCATTACCGCTCGGTCACTCCCATTTGGTAGTAAGCCAATTGCAGTAGCCAAATCGGGAACAGGAAAAGTTTTTCAAGCCTAAAATCGCAGCACTTCAAAGACGAGCTATTCGCCCAGAATTGCGATAGTGTGGCCGGTTCATGCCGCCCTCTACGCACGTCGGCAGTGAAAATATCTCGCCGTGATTTGGCGGACTTGAAGAATATCGTCGCCAAGGTCTAGCGGATACGCTGGGGAGCCGTTGTAGGCTCGCATGTAAGCAAAGAACTTGCAAAACTAAAGATCTCATTTTGTGTCTCCTTTGAATCACGACAATCGTCGTTACGTCGCGAATAATGTTAGACTGAATCCAGCATACAGCAATCTCGGTGAAATGTATAGCATTTTCTATACCTAAATGCAGTAAATATGCAGTACAGCAATAATAGCCGTAAGTATAAATAAACAAATGACATACTTGATTTCTGTTGTTAAAATATTCTCGTGAAGCTTCAGATCGCCTGGATTGGCAAGACCAAGGAAGTCGCCATTCGTGCCTTAACTGACGAATACCTGAAGCGCATTTCGCGCTACGTGGGTGCGGAATCGCACGAGATGAGCAGCGAGCCGGCATTGCTGGATCTGGCCGCTGATACCACAGGCCGGACCGCACCCGTTCTGATCCTGCTGGATGCCCGAGGGCGACAGTTCACTTCAGAAGAGTTTGCCAACCTGCTGCGCGATCAGCAGGATCGGGGAACCCAGAACCTGTTTTTCGCGGTGGGGCCGGCCGACGGCTTTAGCGACAAAGCACGTGGCGCCGCCGACCTGATCCTCTCCTTCGGCAAGATGACGCTGGCGCATGAGCTGGCGCGGGTGGTTTTGCTGGAGCAAATCTACCGGGCATTTACAATCTTAAAAGGCCATCCGTACCACACCGGCCATTAATATGGGCGACGTTCACCAGGGTCTGATTATCGTAAACACCGGACCAGGCAAGGGTAAAACCACTGCGGCCATGGGCACGGCTCTGCGCGCGGTCGGCAATGGCATGAAGGTCCTGATGCTCCAATTCCTCAAAGGCTCATGGCATTACGGTGAGCTCGATGCCGTGAAGGCCTTTGGCGATAACTTTGTGATGAAGCAGATGGGCCGCGGATTTGTGAAGGTAGGTGGCGCAGAAACCGATCCCGAAGATGTGCGCATGGTGGAAGCTGCGTGGCAGGAAGCACATGAAGCCATCATGTCCGGCAAATGGGATTTAGTGGTTCTGGACGAGATCAATTACGCCATCACCTATGGCATGCTCGATCCCGCCAAGGTGGCGGAGACTCTAAAGCAGAAACCTGCCCAGGTGCACGTAATCTTGACGGGAAGGAACGCGCATCCGACAATCATTGAGTTAGCCGATACTGTGACGGAAATGAAGCAGGTAAAGCATGCCTATGAAAAGGGCGTGATGGCGCAACGCGGCATCGAATATTAGGTAGCGTCGAAATGAAAGTGAGCAAATATCTTGGCGTGGTTTAAGCGGGAATCCAGTGAAATCCAGGCGACTGACGAGAAGCGCGTTCGCACGGAAGGCCTGTGGGTAAAATGCGAAGGCTGCCGGCAGATCATCTGGAAAAAAGAACTGGAAGACAACCTGAACGTCTGCACCAAGTGCGACTATCATTTTCGCATCAACTCCGCCGATCGGCTGATGCTGCTGTTGGATGAAGAGAGCATTGAGACCCAGGACGAAAATCTGGCATCGACCGATCCGCTGAACTTTTCTGATACCCGCCCCTACAAAACGCGTCTGGAAAAAAGCAAAGCCTCCACCGGCCTGAAAGACGCGATCATCAACGCCACAGGCACAATGAATGGCCGCCCTGTGATCGTGAGCTCAATGGAATATTCATTCATCGGCGGCAGCATGGGCGCAGTGGTAGGAGAGTCCATTACCCGCGCAATTGAGCGGGCTTGCAAAGAGCGTAAGCCCATTATCGTGGTGTCGGCATCCGGCGGCGCACGCATGATGGAAGGCGTGGTCAGCCTGATGCAGATGGCTAAGATTTCTGCTGCTTTGGCTCGGCTGGATACTGCCCGCGTGCCTTACGTCTCCGTGCTTACCGACCCCACCACCGGCGGCGTGACCGCTTCTTATGCCATGTTGGGCGACCTGAACATCGCGGAGCCGGGCGCGCTGATCGGATTTGCCGGGCCGCGTGTGATTGAGCAAACCATCCGCCAGAAGCTTCCGGAAGGGTTCCAGACCAGCGAGTTTCTGCTGCAACATGGAATGCTGGACGCCGTTGTTCATCGCAAGGACATGAAGTCATACATTGCCCGCGCTCTTGACTTCATGACACCAAAGGCAGCCTGAGCTGTGCCCGCTACTTACGAATCTGCCGTACACAATCTTCTGGCTCTGGGTCATGAGCTTGCGTCGAACCGCAAGTTTGATCTGGCGCACATGCGCCGGCTGGCGGAGGCGCTGGGAAATCCTCAACG
>Ga0137403_10004867_pt1 | contig 15694 bp, 18 predicted proteins | sample CZOMad2_1_16fung_FD_122057 | JGI IMG/M metagenome (GOLD analysis project Ga0137403, IMG submission 122057) | Vadose zone soil fungal communities from Angelo Coast Range Reserve, California, USA - CZOMad2_1_16fungal (Hybrid Assembly) | ecosystem: Environmental > Terrestrial > Soil > Vadose zone... | reverse complement strand
CAGTGCCCCGGCCTCGTCGCCCGGTGTGCGCTTTGTGGGCACGTACTGCTCCGACTCGTTAATACTCAGCAACACGTATACCTGGATATCCGCGGTATGACGTACTTGACCCTCGACACAACACAGCAACAGGAGGCGAGCAGCTAAGCCCATTGGCCATTTATCTCCTCATCCTCTCGGTCGTCACTCGCCTAGGCAGCGGTCTTCGCTAGTCCACCCTTCTCAATGATAAAGTTTGCGATCGGTTCGACACCTTCGCCGCTCTTCAAATTCGAAAAAACGAAAGGCCGCTTCCCGCGCATTCTGAGCGTATCCGCCTCCATGACTGCAAGGTTTGCCCCTACAAAGGGAGCCAGGTCGATCTTGTTAATAACGAGAAGATCGGAACGAGTAATCCCGGGACCACCCTTACGCGGAATCTTTTCACCTTCCGCAACATCGATCACGTAAATCGTCAGGTCCGCCAGTTCGGGGCTGAACGTGGCCGCGAGATTATCACCGCCCGACTCCACAAAGCACAAGTCCGCATGCGGAAATTTCTTGTTCATCTCTTGAATGGCAGCGAGGTTCATCGAAGCATCTTCACGAATTGCGGTGTGAGGACAACCTCCAGTTTCGACTCCCATAATTCGCTCCGCAGGCAGTGCTTCCGCTCGCGTGAGAATGAGCTGGTCCTCTTTCGTATAAATGTCATTAGTAATAACGTAAATGTCGTAAGTGTCGCGGAGGCGCTTGCAGAGCGCTTCAACTAACGCCGTTTTGCCTGACCCAACCGGGCCGCCGATCCCGACGCGCAAAGAATGGTTTTGAGAATCCGAACTCGTCATATCAGTCATGAGCGGAACAACCTCGTGTATTGAGTTTCATGCGACGCGGACGCAAGATCGACCATGAATGTAGCCGACCCCAGATCGCAAATCGTTGCTTGTTCAGCTTGTGCACTTGTGGCCAGTATTGCTTCCTCAAGCTCGGCAATGACAAGTTGCCCGTCGGTTTGACCAAGTGGGATCAACCGAACGGCAGCGGTTACTAGATTGGCGACATAGCTCTGGAGGAATGCTGGCAGAGCTAAGCCGTAGGGAACGCGCTCCCCAGCCGCGCGTGCTCCGAGAACGACGGCCAGAGCAGGCGGAACGCTGCGTTCCGAGAGCAATTCGGAGAGACTCTCTACAACGCGATCGGGCCACACCCGGCGTAGGGTTGCGAGACAGGCCTTCCCCTGTTGCGATGACTCAAGTGCAAATTCCGACGTTCCGCGAAACGTTGCCGCCAGTTCCGCAACTTCAAGTAACGTCTCGCAATCGTCTTCTGTCGCGCAGCGCCAGGCCTCGAGGAAGAAAATCGCTTCATTTCGTCCCGACCCATAGCGGAGATCTGCTTCCAGCCAATCCACAAGGCTCTCGCGACCATGAATGTACCCCGCTTCAACAGCCCACTCGATGCCATGAGAATAGCTATAGGAGCCTGTGGGAAACGCGGGCGAAAGCCAGCTTTGCTGCCTCAGCAGCGCGAGAGCCGCGAAAGCATACGGTTGATCACTCATGATGTTGCCCACCCTCGCGATGGGCGCGATGGTGGCCGTCGCCGGTGTAAGCGCCGCCTTCGGGCTGGAAAGGGACCTGCACCCTTGCAAGATCTGCTCCGAAGCCAAGGAGCATATCCTCGATGACGTGGTCAGGCCGAATGCAAAGGACCTGGTCTCGAATTTCAGTCGGCAAATGCCGATTTCCCAAATGCCACGCGAGGCGAGCAAGCTGGTTGGGGTCTTTGTGCTTGACTTCGACAATGAGCTCAGCCGCAGCCTGCACCTTGAGCCACCTACCATCTTCTAATTGCAGGCCATCTCCATCAGCCATGGCAACCGCTTGGGGGAGGTCGAGCAGGACATCTTCGCCTTGATCCCCAGTCAGACGGATGCGGCGTCGATGCCGCGCGTCGAAATCGAGAGTGAGCGATCCTGCCGCCTTTTCCGTTGGCCAATGCCCGGCGGGCCGATGAATAAAGGCGCGATGAGTGGAAGTATCGTGAATGGAAGCGCTATGCATAGTCATACTCAATACATGAAATAACGTTGAGCCAGGGCCAGCACTTTGGCTGGCTCGCAGGTGAGAAGCCGGCCATCGGCCCGCACTTCGTAGGTTTCCGGGTTCACTTCCATGCGAGGAGTGGCGCCGTTCAGAATCATGGAACGCTTTCCGATCTTGCGCGTGTTGGATACAGGAAGAAGTGTTTTTGCCAGCCCGAGCGTCTGCCCTTTGTCGAGTAGAGCCTGACTGACAAATGTCACCGAGCTTTCCCTCATGGCACGGCCGAACGCCCCGAACATCGACCGGTAGTACTCCGGCTGAGGGGTAGGAATAGAAGCGTTGGGATCTCCCATGATGGCTGCCGCGATCATGCCGCTTTTCAGGACCATGTCGGGCTTCACGCCGAAAAAGACCGGATCCCATATGCAGAGATCAGCAAGCTTTCCGACTTCAATCGAACCGACATAGGCGGAGATGCCCTGAGCTATCGCGGGGTTGATCGTGTATTTGGAGACATAGCGCCGCGCTCTGAAATTGTCGTTCTCGCCCTTCTCCTCGGCCAGTCGCCCAAATTGTTTTTTCATTTTGTCAGCAGTCTGCCACGTACGAATGATCACTTCCCCAACGCGGCCCATCGCCTGACTGTCCGAGGACATGATCGACAAGGCGCCAAGATCATGCAGAATGTCCTCGGCGGCAATGGTTTCCTTGCGAATGCGGCTTTCAGCGAACGCGACGTCCTCTGGAATACGAGCGTCGAGATGATGAGTGACCATGACCATATCGAGAGCCTCTTCAAGCGTATTCACGGTGAAGGGCCGCGTCGGAGTTGTCGAAGACGGGATGACATTTGCCTCGCCGCACACCTTGATGATGTCGGGAGCGTGGCCGCCACCGGCTCCTTCGGTGTGAAAGGTGTGGATAGTTCTTCCCTTGAAGGCTGCGATTGTATTCTCGACGAAACCGCTCTCGTTCAGCGTATCGGTGTGGATGAGAACCTGCACATCCATGTCATCGGCGACGGAGAGGCAGCAATCGATGGCGGCGGGGGTCGTACCCCAGTCTTCATGAAGCTTGAATCCGCACGCGCCCGCCTCGATCTGCTCAATAAGGCCTGGCGCAGTACTCGCATTGCCTTTACCGAAAAAACCGAGATTCATGGGAAACGCATCGGCAGCCTGCAACATCCGCTGGATATGCCAAGGTCCTGGCGTGCAGGTCGTGGCAGTCGTCCCGGCGGCCGGACCTGTTCCACCGCCCATCATTGTCGTGAGTCCTGAATAAAGCGCCTCCTCGATCTGCTGCGGGCAGATGTAGTGGACATGGGTATCGATGCCGCCGGCTGTGACGATCTTGCCTTCGCCAGCGATCACTTCAGTTCCCGGTCCGATAATTATTGTGACGTTCGGCTGCACATCGGGATTGCCAGCTTTGCCTATGGCACTGATACGGCCGTCTTTGATGGCGATATCTGCCTTCGCGATTCCCCAGTGATCGAGAATCAGGGCGTTGGTGATGACGGTATCCACTGCGCCGTCGCTGCGGGAACGCTGCGACTGACCCATGCCGTCGCGAATTACCTTCCCGCCTCCGAACTTCACCTCCTCGCCGTAGGTCGTGTAGTCCTTCTCCACTTCGATGACGATGTCTGTATCCGCGAGGCGCACTTTGTCGCCGACAGTCGGGCCAAACATTTGCGCGTAAGCAGCGCGGTTCATTTTGTTAGGCATTTTCGATTACCTCGCTGGCCCTTGCGGCAATGCTCCCATCACCGCCTTGTTGAAGCCATAAACCAGCCGCGCGCCTGCGTATGGAATTAGAGAAACTTCGCGCGACTGACCTGGCTCGAAGCGCACTGCGGTTCCTGCCGGAATGTCCAGGCGATACCCAAGTGCCGCTTTTCGATCAAACGCGAGAGCGGCGTTGGTTTCAGCGAAGTGATAATGACTGCCGACCTGGATCGGTCTGTCGCCAGTGTTTGCGACCTTAAGAGTGATGGCCGCTCTGTCCTTGTTCAGGACAATGTCGCCGGTTGCTGCGAAAACCTCGCCTGGTATCATGACCATGTCCTCTTAGACTGTTTCGACTCGCTCTGCGATCTTCATTCCTATCCTCTTTTCTCGGATCAACCTTTCAATGCTTGGTCCAGTTTCGGCACATCAAAACCTACGATTACTTTGTCTTCGACGACAGTGACGGGGGTAGTCATGAAGCCGAGCTTCTGTAGCTCCAAAATCGCAGAGGGGTCCTTCGTGATGTCCCGGTCATCGAATTGAATCTGTTTTTGTGAAAGATACTCCTTCACCTGGCCACAGAACATTCAGCCCGGCTGACTGTATACGGTCACTTTTTTCGCCATGAACATCCCTTCTACTCTTAGAAAATTGACTCGTTCAGGACAATCTCGCTCGCTGCAAGAAATTCGCCCGGTATCATGTCAGTCCCGCCTCAGCGAATTGGATTGTGAATGCTCACAAGTTTCGTTCCATCGGGGAAGGTTGCTTCCACTTGCATCTCGGGAATCATCTCGGCGATGCCTTCCATCACCTGGTCACGGCTCAGGACCTTGCGGCTTTCCGACATAAGCTGAGCAACCGACTTGCCATCGCGCGCCGCCTCCAGGACGAAATCGGTTATGAGCGCAACGCTCTCGGGATAGTTGAGGGCGACACCTCTCTTGAGCCGCTCCCGAGCGACAATTGCGGCAAGTGAGATCATCAGCTTGTCTTTCTCACGCGGCGTGAGGTTCATAACTTCTCCGTTCTGCGGCCATCTTTAGCAGGACCACATTTTCGGTACTCGGAAGGGTCCAGAGCCGAGTTCTGGTCCGAATTGCTCGAGAAAACTGCGCAAGGCAAGCTTCAAATCAGAGGACTCTTTCGCGGCAAATCGAACGACGATCAGTCCGCTTACCAACGTCGCTGCACAATTGCATCCCATGGAAGGAATAATTTCGCGCAAAAAATCGAGTCGTTTGTCTAGATAAGGTCCGAAACAGATTAGTGTTGCAATCGCATTGCAATTCGAGAGCAAGGCCCTCCTTTTAAGGTGCGGAAAGATCTCGTCGGTGATGCGAAAGCTGTCTGCCCAGATCAGCCGACCGTCTCTTTTCACGCGCCAACTGTCGGTTATGCTGCCGCCGACCACGACTTCGCCGTGTGCGGCGCGCCCCAAGACAAGCCACTCGAGGGCAAGCAACTCCGATCCAGAGAAAAGTTCGATCTCTGTCGTCCGGTGAAGACGTGCCCGATTGAAAACGATTGTTTCCTGCGGAAGCCATGCAAGCTTGGCGGACGTCTGTGCTTTCAGCCTGGTCACAACGCGCGCCGGTTCATACAACGCCCGATAGACCTTTTCCGCTGCCTGTGTAGTCACGGCAATCGAGGCTTCAGGGAGCGCCGCCACAGAACATTCGAGCCGGTCACCGCCCGCAATACCTCCAGCAGTGTTGATTAGTACAGCCTCTTCCACCTCACGATGTCCGGTTCTCGGGAACATGATGCGAATCGGAGACCGTTCAAAGACGTCCTCGATCCGGGTACCGTTTTCGGAACCAATCAATACGATCCGGCCGCATCCGTCCGCGCGTTGCAGGTCCCGATCCGACGGACGATCCTTACTCACATCTGGCGTGTCAGAAGAACTCAATTCGTCGGCGAGATCGCATGGTGACATCGCGTCTAACATTGGCTTCCACCAACTGGTCCGCTGGGCGCGAACGACACAATAATACATTTTCTTTGATAGATAGGTGGCGATGCCCGGCCCGCTGGTGCCGGGCATCGCCTGTCCGCGGTCAAACGGCCCGCGGCTCTTGGCAACGCTCTCTGGATAGCGCTTACTGCTCCACAATTCAGTCGTTTTGCGGAAGTACTTGTCGCGCGTCCGTTGCGGCAAGTTTCCTCGCGCAAGGCCAGATGACTGAACCGAATCATCGCTCCGCTTTGAGCGTAATCAGAATCCCGCCAAACCCTCCGGGCTGTTGTAGGGGATGGCGACACTGGTAACCTCCTCTAGCGAGCCGTCTGGCTTGGTGGCGTACCCCACCAGCTTCGAGGCGTTCCCGTAGATCTGGTAGAGAAAGGCGCCATCCGGCGACACCCAATTGTCGCTCGGGCCGCTGCTGACGTCTCCACAAAGCCCCCTGAAGGTGCCATCGCCCTCGACGTCGGGGCACGCAGGATCCTTCGCGACTCTGATATCGAGGCCGTCGATATGGAAGGTGGTGACGTTGCTGTACCCGAAAACCGTAGCGTACAAGCGTCGGTCATCGGGGGAGACGGATAGCCAGCAAAGTTCAGCGATCTTGCCTCGCCTTGTGTCGATCGGTACGACCTTGCCGACGCCAATTCTGCCGTCTTCGTCAATGCGGCACATGCTGACTCCGTCAGCGACGGCGTATCCGACGATGAAGGTATCCGGTCGGTTGTGTAGGAAAGCGATGTAGAAAGGAGAACCGCCTCCTCCATCCTGGAAGGAGCCTTCGCCGAGCGTGCCGTCGGCATTGACGCGGTGGATTACTATGCCGTCGGGATCCGGAGCATTCGAAGCGACGGACCGTGTTTTGCCGTCTGGACCAGTCACCCAGAGAATGGGTGAACCGTCCGGATAGGTGCCGGAGATCGCAATGGGCAGATCGAACGTGGTGCCGACAAGGAAAAATTTCTCATCTGGTGAGAGCACACCCATAGTTGGAACACGGTGTGGTTTCTCCGGTGTATTCGCCGTGTATCGCTCCATGCGCGGCGTAAGCTTGCCATCACTGGAGACCGACATGAGCCGGATATGATCGGGTCCGAAGGAGTGGACCACGTAAAGCATGTCCTTCGAGGGAGAATATGCCAGCGATTTGGCAGTACCGCTCTTTCCTTCCACGGCGTTCCCCGTCGGCTTGGTGTCGATTAGTTTGAGCCTGCCCTGGTCGCCCACGGCGAAGCTGGAAACCGAATTGTCCCCGCCGTTTGTGGCAAACAGAAACTTGCGATCTGGTGAGAGGATGACGCTACCCGCGCCTTCAAAGGAGTTGGGCGCGCTCTCCTGGCCGCTGATCGGCTTGAAAGTCCCCGAACCTGCACCGCCGGTGGCGACACGTTCCACCTCTGTGAGCGTGCCGTTGGCGGAGCGATGGTAGTGAATGATCGCGTTCTTGACCTCATTTGTTTGCATGTAGAGATGGCCACCACGACCATTCATGCCCATCTCTTTTGACATACCCATCTGTTTCGACATGTTCATTTCTGTAGCCATATTCGTTTTCCTTTTGCTCCTTTGAAGTTGGAATTGATCTTTTGCGTACCTCAGCCACGCTGATAGAAATCTCGGCACCTAATACCCTTTTTTGTCACGAAGTAACGGATAGAACTGAATCCAGGTCATGTCTGTGGCCGCGACATTGGCGATGTGGCATCCGGCACACTCGCTCACAGACTTTTCAGCCGAGGTCTTGTCATACGGCAATGGATGATGTCCGAAAGTGAAGAAGCCCCAGCCGTTGGTCTTTGCAAAGCGCTTACTGTCTTTTATTGTTAAGTCGATGCCGTTGTACTCGCCGTTGAAATACCCGCGTCCAGAAGGTTCCTTACGAGAGCCGTCTGGGAACGTCGGATTAAGAACCCGCGCCAGCTCTTTTACGAAGACGGTTCCTTCTGGAAACTCGCCTGTCTTTAGATACCCATCAACGTTTTTCTGCTCGACGTATACGTTGTGATATTCGGGAAAACCAGCTTTTCCGTCGTTGAGGCCATTAGGCGTTAGGGGAGTTCCCACCAAAACCCACTTCCGAAAGCCCGTCGGCAGCTGCATTGTGCCGTCAGCATTAAACACCACGCTCGACTGCTCAGTCTGGGCCGCCGCAACCGGATTCGCGACCAGGAGGTACACGCCTGAGGCGGTCAATCCAAGTCCCACGATGATTAGCAACAGATACTTCTGCATTGCAATTCTCCTTGTGTGCTTTTGCATTCCAATTCTCCTTGTGAAGCGTTTTTGAGAATACAAGCTAGGCAAATCGAGAAGATCGTGATTAGAGTAACGATGGCCACGATGTCATTCACCTCACTCTTTGTATCCGGATCGAGATACCGAATAGCCGACCAGATTTCCTGATTCCGAGACTGTCTCTGCGTCGTTATCTTTCTTCTGTGGCATCCTCACTTCCCCGAGAATTAGCGGTGTGCCGCACCAACAGCGGGGATTGCTTGCGCATCGTCCCATTCGCGGATCGGGATCACCAGGTACAGCTCGGTGCGGCCCGGAAGATGGTTGACGTAAGGCTCACCATTCGATCCGTCATGGTTCAATGTCTGCATTATCCTTTGATCCAGTCCGATGATCATGATGTGTGGCCCAACGTGGAATTCATTGCCACTTCCCATCGCATGCGACTTGTTTGGTACCCAGAAGCCGCCGTACATATATGAAATTCCGACACTCTTCACATTGGGTGTACGGCCGGCCATAGTGTCCTTCATGAACTCCAGAAAGACCTGATCGAAACAACCAGGCTCATCGTGAGTGCGTTGAGGAATACCTGGAAGGCAGGTCCACGCGGTCGTGCCAGCCCGGAGAACGCGGAACTCGCCGCCGAGCGAAGACGGCCAGTCGAGCACGGTTGCATTTTGCGTGGCAAACTTTGGCCCCGCCTGCATCGCGGATGCGATCTTCTCTGCATCAGACTTCGACGTGCGCGATGCTGGCATTTGAGCGTAGGTGACAGCCGTGATGAGTATTAAGAAGGCGACGCTCTTCATCGAATTATCTTTTCTTCGAACGGTGAAGCGTTTTTCGAACGAGGTTCTCCGAAACGGTTCTGGTTACTTCGATTTGAGGACCGGGTAACCGTGTACGTACACCCAGTCCGTTGACTGAGCTGGAACATGACAACCCAGGCAGTCTTTTTTGTAGTTAGTTGCAACCTGTTTATCAGGCGCATCGGATTTGAAAAGGGCCCATCCCCATCCATCGCCCCACAGCGGATTGCCGGGATAGCGTCCCTTGTCGTCTTTGATCATGACGAACCACACTTTCGTTCCCGTAGCCCAATGTGCGTCCCCGGTCGTCATTTGCGCGTGATCGGTCGCAAAGACCTCTTTCACTAATACGGTTCCGTCCGCGAACTTTCCAGTCTTGCGGTAATACTCAGCTGTGCCCGGCGATGCGTACGTGTAGTGCAACTCGGTGTTGTTGTTGAGATCGACCGGTGTATATACTCCTAGCGCCTGATAGCGGTCTCTAACATCAGCCGGCTTTCGAATGTTTCCCGTCTTGTCTACGAGATCGAAGCCCGTGATGCTGCCTGTACTTTGGGAAGCGATCGGCTGGTGACCCGTTAAGACAAGGAGCGCAAGAATTAACGGCGAAACGCGATTGAACATTTACTCTTCCTCCTGCTTGAACAATCGAATCAATGTGAACGACCACAGTGGCAGTCGCCAGAACTGAAAATATTCGGAGCCGCCCCCAAACGCCTCTGCAAATTCAAAAGCCGTCGGTGCGTAACTGGCACACTCGAGTCCGCTTCTTGTGCTCTTTCCGGTTGACCCGTTGTCCTCAACCCCCGAGATCGTGTTTTTTGCCACCGTGAGTTCCTTGCAGTACGTGTCGTCGCATAGCACACATCAGCAAGTAAGTTTCCAAACCGGTTTCACCGTGACAGACAGGATTCCCATTTCGTTTTGCCTCGTCGATATCAAGTTCAGCTTGCGTCGAGCCGCGGCGCGGAGAATCTCGAATTCGTTGGTTTGGTGATGATGGTCTGTCGGGGTTGCGACAAGTGACGTAATAGCGACTGCGGTATCCGAATGAGAATTCCCGGCCCGCGCCATTGCGCACCATCTGTGTTCCGCATATTGGAGTGCGAAGCGCCCTGCCACGATCGATGGGCATAGCGCAGACAGATTTTAGGTCGATGACATACAACTTACTCTGCGATCCCGCAAGGACAGAATACTTGGTCAGCAGAATGCCAATTGTCGAACCATATACAAGTTGGAAGCACAGTATTGTTGCGTTGGACATCAAAGGATTGTGCGGTGCTTGACCAGCTATCGCCGGGTTCTGAGGTCCGGTTGAGTGGAGCGTCGATATCCTATAGCGAAGACGCTAGGCTTCAAGTTGCTAGCTGCACCACCGCTACCGACCTAATCCTTCCATCGTCGTGAGCAAGGTAGGGCGGTTCGCCTGAAATGTCGGCTTGAGACGCAGTGTTCAGATCGTCCGTTATCTATTTCTTATTGTCGAGACACCCTGCTACATGCCCGTATCATCCCGCCACTTTGGCGCTGAAAGAGATGGCGATCCAAACAGATCGAGAAGTTTCGTCACGCATTGTCCTGGCGTGGGCTTCCAGTCACCCGATCGAGTGATGAGGAATCCGGCACACAAACGGCACACATCAAATTCGAAACAATCGGATTTGATTCGCCTGCGCAAGGAACCGGCTGATCGGCCGTCAGTCTTCAATCCGGGTAGATCCTTTTTCTCCATTGCACCACCAATGCGTCGCTTGAATATTGTCTGGGTGATCGTCTCTCCATGCTCCTCCCATCCCTTTGGGATTTCTGTGGTCTGGGACAATATCGTTGTAATCGCTGAATTCTTCTTTGCAGATGGCACAGATCCTGTTCTGTTCCACAATCTTCCGGTTCAACAGTTTCCGCATTTCTGCCGGTGATCTGAGTTCTCGGTAACCTCTAGGGTGATGTGGGTCTTCGATTCGCTGGACTCCTAGCCTTATCAGCCTCGGTTTACTGGGGAGAGTCTCGCGACCACAGCAGAACAGTGATTTATGAATGGGACATCGTTCATGGCGACGGAGCTTCATGGAATTTCTCCGAATGTGCGGGGAGTACGTGAATGTGCGCAGCCGATTCGTCTTCCTCTAGCACTCAATCGGCTACGGCACGTAAGGGATGGTGTTTGAGCCTAACGACGAGCAAACTTGGACGAAGGATGTGTTTTCCCGTGAGTTAATCGAATAGCGTTGCTTCAACCTCGGCAGCGATCGCTGTCGGCGAATCTGGTCACTAGAACAGGGCCGGCTGAACCTCGGGATTTCCGGGTCCCTCAAATTGCTCAAGCCGACACCCACCAGGCGAAAACGTTGCTTTGGACCCAGGTCTACTCTCTCTCGCAACGTCAGAGCTATGTCTGTCAATTCCTCGCAAGTTGACGGAGGAGAAGGCGGCGTATGGCTGCGAGTAAGAATCTTGAACTCGCTGGTCTTGAGTTTCAGAACTACAGTCCGGGCCATCCGAGATTCCTTGCGCGAAGCGGCCCAAACTTTTTCCGCAAGTTGTCGGATCATGGGCTCAGTCTCGGCGATCGGCACGTCCTGCTCAAAAGTGTCCTCGGCGGAAATGGATTTGGTGGGCCTGTCCGGGACAACTTCGCTATCGTCGATACCGCGGGCGAGTTCATGCAGGTGGAGACCAAACCGGCCGAATTGCTCCAGCAACGATGAATCGAGACTTCGCAAGTCCCCCACTGTCTTGATTGCTAGTTTCGCAAGTTTCTCCTCGGTGACCTTCCCCCACACCCGGCAGGCGGCCCACTGGTAATGGCAATAGAAACCCATCTACATCATCCGGCTGGATGACGAACAGCCCATCAGGTTTGCGCCAGTCAGATGCAAGTTTCGCTAAGAACTTGTTTGGGGCTACGCCCGCAGAGGCGGTCAAATTCAATTCCTGGCGGATCTGGTCACGAATTGTGCGCGCAACCAGCGTGGCTGTTGGCAAGCGAGTCTTATTCTCGGTGACATCCAGGTAAGCCTCATCCAGCGACAGCGGCTCGATCAGATCCGTATGACGTTTGAAGATCTCCCGCACATCGTGTGAGACCGCCCGATATCGCGTGAAATCTGGAGGAACAAAGATGCCTTCCGGACATAGGCGCTGCGCTCGCACCGCCGGCATGGCCGAGCGTACCCCGAAAGTCCTGGCCTCGTATGAAGCAGCGCACACCACGGAGCGATTGCCCTTCCAAGCGACAACCACAGGCTTCCCGCGCAGCTCTGGATTGTCCCGCTGTTCGACCGAGGCATAAAAGGCGTCCATATCGACATGTATGATCTTGCGCACGCTCACCTTCGCAATGCTAATCCAGTCTCAGGTCCGTTCCGAAACGTGAGCACTCAATTGACACGATGTTCCCGGCTGGCCTCGTGCGAAGCTTTTTGCAGGAAGCAACAATCCGAGGAAAGCGCCCGCTTTTGTGGCATACTTCTGCGTCTCAGATGTGAGCTTGGAGAACCTACCGTGCAACTTACTGATCTCTGGCAACAAGTGCTTTTCGCCTTAATCGGTGGAGCAGCGGCAGAACTTCTACATTGGTACTTGCTGTCGAGAAAGCCTGAAGGAGCGAAGCCATATTCCGCGCGTGCAGTCTATTGGGTCACCACGCTGGGGATGATCGCATTGGGCGCGATCATGCCAGTTCTCTATCTTTCTGGGCCCGCCAGTGCATTATTGTGCTTTCATCTCGGTGCCGCCACGCCGATTCTTCTGCAAAAGCTGATTTCGACACTTCCCAACATCGCGAACGTCCAAGGATTGGCGAACCAACCAACCATGCGGGACTTCTTTCGGTGGTGAAGACTGGCGATGTCTGCTATTTCCACTCTCGTCCTAATTCAGCTTGACGGTGATTTGCCGCCAGCTCTGAATCTGACTCCGCTGCGAACACTCTCCGCGAGCTGTCGCTCTGTCTCTGTAACATTGTCGCCTTTCCTGCGCGAGAACGCTTCTGTTGTCCCAGTCAATAGACGTGAGGATTTCGCGACCATCCCGTCGACCTCGGGTTTGGTCGCAATCTATGTTGTCGGTCACGCATGGATGGACGACCAGCAATTTCGTACAAGCATTCGCTCGCGCGAAGGATCACATCTTTTGACCGGCCATGAGTTCGCCGAGATGCTGCTTGCTTCTCCGCTCTCAGGCGCGACCGAGTTGATCCTTCTTGTGGATACCTGCAACGCTGCGGGCCTGATCAACGAAATCAAAACCCTTCGCCGGAGTACTAACACTTGCGTCATTGCCGCGTCTTCTGAGGGGCAGAGCACACTGGAATATCCACTGGATCGGACTACACGATTCGCGGCCGCTCTCAAAGCGTCGATTGGGAAGGCACAGGTGGTACTTGATGCTGTGGAATTGGCCGCCGATGTACGTAAGCGCCTCGGCCGGCCCGGAATTATGCCGTCGCAATCTGCATCGTACTGGGTTTCGGGAGATCCAATTCGGATCGAACCAAGAAACGAAACAAATGGACGGGATTCAAGACTATCAAGAACCTACTTGGTCTTACGCTCCCTGTTGATAGCAGGAGGAGTCGTCCTTGCGGCGCTTGCCGTATGGGCCTTTACGTATTACAGAAACCATGCGCTCATCACTCTGCAATTGCCCGATCTCCAAGAGGTTGCCAATTCCGCAGCCATTGAAATTCGCGAAGAGTCGCTTGAAAACAATGGGTCGAACAAAATCGTTGAATTTCCCGTCCTTTCGCTTCGGCGCTTACAGTTCCGACTGCCGGCCACAAACTTGCTGATAATAACCAAGGCGGCGTACAAGGACGGAGCGTCCCGTGAAGTGCGATTCCATCTCAATCTTGCGCCCGGACTTCTTTGGTCTAGGAAGACGCCCAACGTTGCCTTGGCCGTCCGCGAATGAAATCCGTCTTCATCCAAACATGGCCTATGTTCCCCCGACTCAATGGGAACAGGGCGCAGACCGACAACCGCGGACCTCAGACAAGGCGTTGTGGATCGACTTAAATCCTGTTTCGGCCGAACGTTATCGGCCCATTGCCATTGAAGCAGAGCGAAACGGAGATATTCAATATTCTGTGTTGCTGAATACGTATCGCAATGCAGCAGCCGTCAACGCCTTGGGTGCGCGAGAAGTGCCGAAACTGATGGGCGACTTAAATAAGATTTTCAATGTGATCAATTCGAGCGAGAGAGCACAAAAGCGAGTCTCTTCAAAGTCAGATTCAACTTCGTCTACCGACACGCAGTTGTCGGCCAATCCACCGTGCGAAGAATGCCCGGCGCCGCTCACAATGGATGAGGCGCAATTCTTTTGCAAGAAACGTGGAATGAAGCTGCCTACGGACCTTGAATGGGAACTGGCCGCCAGGGGCGTCGACGGAAGGCTGTACCCTTGGGGCAACAAGTTCGACCCTCAACGAACCAACTGCGTGGGGCTTCCCGCCAAAGGCCAGCCGCCGGCAAGCCTGCAGCCAAGTTCCAAGTACCTGTCAGGCGAGAGCCCATTCGGCGTTATCGACATGGTGGGCAATGCCGGAGATTGGGTGGACACGCGCGGGGGCTACGAACGAACGTTCATGGGAGGGTTCTACGTTTTCAATCCTGAAGAATGCATGGCCTTCAAGTCCTTGCCCGACACTGGAGAGCCTCCCTGGAGAGCCATTACGGCCAGATGCGTACAAGATTCAGATGACAGCAGCATTCAGACAGAAAGGCCGCGCTGAACAAATAAACTTCTCGATCCACGGTTAGACAGCAGGTCTTCAGTACGTTGGTTATCGTTGTCAATCGAATGTGTTAGCGGTGTGTGCTCTCTCTTGATTGGGAATTGGTCTAGCCGCGATTGGTGCGCGGCCAGTCTATACGCCAGCGTCCGCTCGATGTGGGGGCCCAGAACAACCGCTTGCGAGGTGTGCCTCGGGCACAGTGGTAAAGGGCAGCCGCACGTTCGTAGAAGCCTCGTGTATGCCAGGAATCGGGAAACTTGAAATGCTGAAAGTCGAGATGGTGGCAGTATTCGTGGCAAAGCGTGCTGAGAAATGTTCCGAAAGAAGTAATGTCTTTTTTCACGGCGGTCCGCATCCATACCCGGATGGCCATGGTGGAAGGATCGTAGTCACCGAAAAGTTCACTGGACCAGTTCTCGCGAATCCGGAGAGGGCGTGAGGCCAGGACGCGGACACCGCAGGGAGACACCTGATGAAACCGCGACAGAGATTGGAGGAACTGCTCACAGGCGACGCGAACTTCCTGAGCTTTGCCGGTTTTCATTCCGGCTTCGATAGATTGAGTAGGACTCAGCAATTCCGCATGGGGCGGCAGAGCGAGCGTTGTGATCCGATCACTTTCGTTAAATAGAGCGAGTTTTCCTTTCCGCGGTGGCGAATCGGTGAGCATTGTATTGAGACTTGACTATCAGAAGTCAGCCGAGTTTCCAGTGATCCCATATTTTACGTGCAGGAACTTGCGTAGTGCCGATGGGAGGCAGGGCACCAGTTCCTGCCACGTGAGTACCTTGCATCGGGTGCGAAGAGTTGTGGATCGTATGCATTGCATGACCCGATACCAGTGTTCCAGTAAATCCGGCCGACGGGCATCGAGTAACACGCAGAAATGGAGATTGAGAGCATAGGCGGCGAGCACGTTCCGCAAAAGCTGATAGGAGGAGAAGTGCTTGCCCTGCCTGGGTAATCTGCGGCTCTCAAATACTTCTTTCAGATTGCAGTATTGCCGGACCAGTCTGACGTCCTGGGTCTGGAAGTTCCCCTCCGTCAGTTTTGCCTCGAATAGCGTGTCGCCGAGCTTCATGTTCCACTTCGGTACGCTCCACCGCTCCTGTGACCAACGGCACTCGCGGCATAAACCCAAACTGCGGAATATCCCCAATCTCTATTCCCAATAG
>Ga0137403_10004866_pt1 | contig 15696 bp, 19 predicted proteins | sample CZOMad2_1_16fung_FD_122057 | JGI IMG/M metagenome (GOLD analysis project Ga0137403, IMG submission 122057) | Vadose zone soil fungal communities from Angelo Coast Range Reserve, California, USA - CZOMad2_1_16fungal (Hybrid Assembly) | ecosystem: Environmental > Terrestrial > Soil > Vadose zone... | reverse complement strand
CCACGCGGAGAATTTTCAAGGGTTTGTTCATTTGGCGGCGGTAATCATCCTCTTGAGACATTTATGAGATACGCTCTAGTTTCAATCGTGGGAGCCGAGGTGACGAGGCTCAAAATAAAAAGCGGAGACTTCTTACGTCGTCTCCTACATTTCAAAAAAACGCGCCTACGAAAGTCGGCGCGTTTTTATTGTCCCTGTAAATTTGCGTGACAGCGGACTTTTATTGATTATATTTCCCCGCTCTTGACGACCCTATCGTCTAGCGGTTAGGACACTGCCCTTTCACGGCAGTAGCCCGGGTTCGATTCCCGGTAGGGTCGCCAATTCTAAATTTCCAAAACTTGCGCGCGGCAGAATTTCTGCTGAAACTCCTTGTGGATTGAACTGGCTCGACAAAATTTCACAATTCTGGCCGCACATCGCCGCAGGCTTTGATTTTCTCGCCGCGCTGCTCGCTTCAATCCACGCGCTGCTTCACAAACGCGATTCGCGCGCCGCAACACTTTGGCTCGGTCTCATTTGGTTTCTGCCGCTGTTCGGCTCGATTCTATATCTCGCACTCGGCGTCAATCGCATTCGTCGCCGCGCCGTTTCGCTGGGAATGAAAACTTCGCGTGACGCAGTTTCTGAAAATTTCAAATCTCCGCAACTCGAAGCCGAACATTTGCAAATGCTCGCATCGGTCGTGCAACGCGTCGTCCAACGTCCGCTGACCTCCGGAAATGAAATTCAACCGCTCGTCAACGGCGACGAAGCATTTCCCGCGATGCTCGACGCGATTGAATCCGCGAAAAAATCAATTTCACTTTGCACCTACATTTTCGACAACGATGCCAGCGGAAAAAAATTTGTCGCCGCACTCGAACACGCGGTCAAACGCGGCGTGGAAGTCCGCGTGCTTGTGGACGCCGCCGGAACGCGCTACTCGTGGCCGCCCATCACTTACAAATTGCGCCATGCGAAAATTCCGTTCGCAAAATTTTTGCCGGCATCGCTGCTGACACCGTGGCGCGTGGCAACAATCAATCTTCGCAATCACCGCAAAGCGCTTGTCATTGACGGAAAAATTGCCTTCACCGGCGGCATCAACATTCGCCACGGAAACGTGCTTGCGGACAAACCGAAAAGTCCGGTTCGGGATTTGCAATTTCGCATCGTTGGCCCCGTCGTGGCGCAATTGCAGGAAGCCTTCGCGAGCGACTGGTTTTTTTGCGCCAAAGAAATTCTTGAAGGTGAATTGTGGTTTCCGCCGCTGGCCGAAAGTGGAAACGTCATCGCCCGCGCCATCACCGATGGACCGGACGCCGACTACGACAAATTACGGCTGACACTTTTGGCCGCGCTCGCCGATGCGCAAACTTCGATTCAAATTCTCACGCCGTATTTCTTGCCGGACATCGCGCTGACGACGGCGTTGAATCTTGCGTCGCTTCGCGGCGTGCGCGTGGACATCATTCTACCCGCGAAAAATAATCTGCCGTTCGTGCATTGGGCGTCGCGCGCGATGTGGTGGCAGGTGCTGGAGCGCGGCTGCCGCATCTGGCTGACTCCCCCGCCCTTCGACCATTCCAAACTCATGATTGTGGACGGCCATTGGGTTTTTCTCGGTTCCGCAAATTGGGATGCGCGCAGCCTGCGGCTGAATTTTGAATTGAACGTCGAATGCTACGGACGCAAATTTGCCGACGAAATGGAAAAGCTGATCCAGAAAAAAATTTCCTCTGCGCGCGAAATCACTTTGGCCGAAGTTGACGGCCGTTCATTGCCCGCGAAATTGCGCGACGCGATTGCCAGATTGTTTTCGCCGTATTTATGAATTGTAGCGGCGCTCTATGAGCGTCGAACACGGCGGTCACAGACCGCCGCAGCAAATTTCCATTTCGGCTCAATTGGTGTAAAATGTTTTCATGGAAACGCATTTGAAATCCGATGAAATCCACGAACGCTTGCAGCAAGTCCGCGACTCGCTGCTTAAATTGCACAAGACTCTCGTGGATTCCGAACGCGCGACTTATGAAAAGACGTTCGGCAAAATCCCATCGTCGAATCAGTTTCTGAATCTGGTCATGAACGATCCGTGGTTTGCATGGTTGCATCCGCTGTCGCAACTTATCGTTTCGATGGACGAAGCACTCGACGAAAAAGAGCCGTTGACCGCCGGCAAAGTGGACGCACTGGTGAAGGAAAGCAGCGCATTGCTCATCGCATCGGAAGCCAGCGAAGGCTTTGCGCGCCATTATTTCGACGCTTTGCAACGCGACCCGGACGTGGTGTTCGCACACGCGGATGCGGCAAAACTGTTCAATCCGAAAAAATCTGCGGCGTAATTTCTTCAATTTTCTATTGCGCCGCGAAAGCTGGAAGTAATAGTTTCGTTTCATCAGAATAAAATAAATCGGAAAACTATGATGAAATTCTCTCAATCTACCAAAGCGCACCTTGGACACTATGTGTATAGCTTGGTTGACCCACGCACCGAGACAATTTTCTATGTGGGCTACATAAATTGAACGGCCGGCGACTAATGATGTTACACCGCCAACACTTCGCGGCAGGCGGCTTGGAGTTTTTTCAGGTTCGCTTTGGACTTGGCTTCGATGTAGCAGCGGATGAGCGGTTCGGTGCCGCTGGCGCGGAAGGCGACCCACTCGTTGTTTGGCAGGAGAAATTTGAATCCGTCAGTTGTGATGAATTTTTCCACTTTGAACGAACCAATGCTTTTTAATCCACTGCCGAGTTTGGCGAGCAGCGCGTCTTTTTTTTCCGGCGCGAAACTGACATTGATTCTGTCTGTGTAAAATTCGCCGATCTGTTTGGAAAGTTCCTTGAGGATTTGACCGAGCGATTTTTTTTCGGTCGCGACGAGTTCGGCCATGAGCAGGCACGCGAGGATGCCGTCTTTTTCCGGCACGTGGCCTTTGACGCTCAAGCCGCCGGATTCCTCGCCGCCGACGATGATGGGCTCGCTTTCCATGAGCGCGCCGATGTATTTGAAGCCGACGGGCGTTTCATAAACTTTCACGCCGAGCAATTCGGCGACGGCATCCACCTGATGGCTCGTCGGCACGGTGCGCACGACGGCGCCGGTCCAGCCGCGATTTTTTTTCAAATGATAAAGCGCGAGCGCAAGGATTTGATTCGGCGTGAGCCATGTGCCGTCGCGGTCAACAATTCCAAAACGGTCGGCGTCGCCGTCGGTGCCGAGACCGAGATGCGCCTTGCCACTGCGGACGAATTTGCTGACGTCGCGCATATTTTCGGCGTTTGGTTCGGGATGATGCCCGCCGAACAGCGGATTCAATTCGTTATGAAACAACGTGATTTTCGCGCCAACGCTTTCGAGCAATTTATCGAGATAACCGTGCGCAGTGCCATAGCTCAAATCCACGGCGACTTTGAGTTTCGCTTTTTTGAGAATGGAAAATTCGATGAGCTTGTGCAATTGCTTGAAATAATCCGGCTGCGGATTAAAAGTTTTGCAATTGTAAGTGCCGATGACCGCGCCTTTGAACGAAAAATTTTCCGATTGCAGCTTCGCGATGTTCGTTTCGATTTGTTTTGTGACTTCGGGCGTGGCGGGCGCGCCATTGCTGGTGGAAAATTTCAAGCCTTGATACTCCGCAGGATTATGGCTGGCGGTCATGTTGATTCCACCGAGCGCTTTGCGATGACGAATTGCATAGGCGATCACTGGAGTCGGTGTGTCGCGGTCGCAGAGCAACGGCTCAAGTCCATTTGCGGCGAGAACTTCGCAAGCGGCCAGCGCAAATTCGCGCGCGAGAAATCGCGTGTCGTGGCCGACGATGACGGATTTGCGATTTTGGATTTCGGATTTCGGATTTGAAATTTCCGATTTCAAAAAATCCGCGATGCCTTGCGTCGCGAGCCGGACATTTTCAAATGTAAAATCCTGCGCGATGATTTCGCGCCAGCCGGAGGTGCCGAATTTAATTGAGGTCATAAAAATTTAACCGCAGAGGCGCAAAGACGAATTCAATTTTATTTTCTGAAACTCCGCGCCTCGGCGTCTCTGCGGTGGATTAAGACTTCCAATCGAACGCTTTTTTCTTGAGCGCGTAAAGGTAGCCGACGAATAAAATCACGAGGAACGAAATCATTGAACCGAGAACAAGATTGCGCGTGGCATGATCGGCGAGCATCTCACGATAGACGACGGCCCACGGATACATGAACACGACTTCGATGTCGAACAGGATGAACAGCATTGCGACGAGATAAAATTTCACGGAGAAGCGCGATCCGCCTTCGCCAATCGGGTCTTTGCCGCACTCGTAGGCGGTGTCTTTGGCCTTGGTGTGTTTGCTGCGAAAACCAACCAGGACGGAAATCGTCAGCACGCCAGCCGCGAAGCCGACAGCGGCAAGGAGCAATATGAGAACCGGAATGTATTGAGACAATTGCGAATCCATGCGAGGCAATTTAGAAGGTCGGCGGAAAATTTCAATGACGAAAATGTTGGCGGCGATTCGGCTCGCGAAAATCTCGTCCGACGGATTAAGCAGCGTATAGGGTTAAAACCCCATTCCAGTTATGCGTCCGCGTGTTAGCTTTCGCAGCAATGACAAAAGGAGTTTTATGAAAAAAGCCATACTCGCCACTTTATTGGCATTGGTTTCGGGAATCGGCGCATTCGCACAGGATGCAGCAAACTCAAGCAACATGGTTTCAGCGCCGACGAACGAAATGCAAAGTTCCAACACAGTTGCCGATGCAGCGGTGCTTCCGACCTCATCGAACGTCGTCGTCGCACCAGCGGATGCGTCTTCCACACCAACTGTCGCAACCGCCACGGTCGCTCAACGTTCAACCCCTGTTGCCACACAACCAACTTACACGGCCTATCCTCCGGCATCCGCGCCGATGGAACATCGCTTCGGCGCCGGTCTCATCATCGGCGAACCCACCGGCGCGTCGTTAAAATATTGGCTCAACGATCTGGTTGCCGTGGACGGCGCATTTGGGTGGTCGGCGCACGATCATTCCACTTTGTATATGCACGGCGACGTGCTGTGGCACAAATTCGATCTCTTTGACGTTCCACAGGGCAAATTGCCGCTCTATTTCGGTGTCGGCGGACTGGTCCGATTTCGCGACGATGGAAGAGATGACAATGTCGGCATCCGCGTGCCTGTGGGTGTGTCCTATATGTTCGACAACCTGCCGCTGGATGTCTTTGCGGAAATCGGGCCTGCTCTTGATGTCGCACCCGACCTGCATGGCGAAATTACCGGCGGGGTTGGAATAAGGTTTTGGTTCTAGCAATCGCTGGAACCTTTTCGTGGGGATAAAAAGAGCGCGGACGGAAACGTTCGCGCTCTTTGATTTTTCAATCACCGCAATTATTGCACCGGCTGTTTTCCGTAAAAATGCAGATCGGCGAAGTCCAAAAAGTCGTCCCAATCTTCCGGCAAAACATCATGCCCGCCTCTATGAATTTGAAAACCGACGTCGCGCATGACGGGCGCATCCGGCGGCGGCATTTTGTAAGTTTCAAGAACGCTCGATTTAAGCAGCGAGCCGCTGCCGTTGGTTGAAACATCGGGCGGCAGATTGGTCGCAACGCTTTCTTTGCCGAAGAGCCGATAAACCGGCGCGGCGGCGATGGCGGCTTCAAATTCACCGCGCGGGTCGCTCCAGCGGTCTTCGCTTCCGGTGTTCAAAAACAGCGGACGCGGAGCGATGAGCGAAATGAGCATATGCGAATCCACCGGCAGGTCGCCGATGTTGTTGCTGTAATCGAGAAAGTTCGGGCAAAATTGATAGGGAAAATTTTTGCACATGCTGGTCACGGTTTCGCCGTGATCACGCCGCGCCAATGCCGCGCCCATTTCGCCGGAACAACTGGCGATGACCATCGCAAAACGCGGGTCTTCCGCCCCGGCCCACAAAGCTGTTTTGCCCAGGCGCGAATGTCCGACCATGATAACCCGGTGCGCGTCCACCGCCCGGTCTATTTCCAGATAATCCATCACGCGGCTCGCGCCCCACGCCCACGCGGAAATTGCGCCCCATTCATCTGCGTCGGTATTGGTTTGACCCGGCTTGAAATAAAGGGAACGGACGCCGTGCAGGATGCCGGAACCGTCCGGCAGATCGGGTTCAATGTCGTTGTAATCCACCAACGCGATGCCATAGCCGCGTCCGATGATTTTCTCTATCGGCCAAATTTTTGACAGGCCGCGTTGTATATTTGTCGGCATTTCCAACGTGTCGGTTTTATGATTCCACACCGGATAAACCGCGACATTTGTGTCATTCACCGCCGAATAGTTCGGCGAAAATGAAAGGCAAAGAAAAACCGGCACACGATTGGTCGCGGCTGCCGGCGTGTAAAGCAAAACATGAAAAACGAGGTTGTTTGTCGGGTTGTTGTTGCCCGCGTGATTGTAATTGTAAAATTCCAGATTGATTTGTTTGCGAAGCGCTTTGCCGCCGAACGCGTTCGCGTCCGCGTCCCACACTTTGTCAATCATGTTGCGCCATTTTGGACTGCTGCCGTAAATGTAACCTTCGTAAAGTTTCAAAATTTGAGGCCGGCGATTGTCCGTCCAGTCGTTGGAATCCTGCACCGTCGCGCCGTTTGCCAAAAGCAAAGGGTCGGGCAGAGTGAACGTGCCGGCCTTGGATTCATCATAATTTGCCTCTGTGAGATGAAGCGGCGATTGCGCGCGCAGCAGGGCCGCGAATGCCAGCATCGAAACAAAAGCGGCGGCTTTAAGGATTTTTTCAGGGCGGTTCATGCCTTCGTTTTTTACATTTGCATTTTGAGGCATCCGCGTTTTTGCGCAAGCGGCGAATTGAATTCAGGACATCTCTGATTTTTTCCGCGGCCCAACTTTTACCGCAATTGCAATTTTACCGCCCCTGCTGTCACGATTTTTCGCTCAATGCAGCGACCGTTTTCGGCGGCGCATCTTTTTGGTAAGGCGAATGAAGGTTGAAATAAATTCCGCACAGCGGGCGCGTTTGCCCGCTCTCGCTCAAAATGATCGTCACCTGTTTGTCGAGCGCAATGCCGTGGCGCATTCCCGGCCCGCGATTTGCGTATGCCTTGATCGCCTTGTCCATCAGCGATGTCAACGACACGCCAAAATCTTCCGGCGTCTTGTTGATGCAGACGACATATTTATCGTAAGCCTTTGTCGCCGCGGCGATTTCGCGTTTGAATGTTTGAACAGTCACGGAATCAAATTAAAAAATTCAGGAAGCAAGCGAAACTAAAATTTTCAATTAAAACAATGCGCCGGTGAAATTCTTCGATTACCGATCACGCACGTCATCGCCGGGTTGCGCTTCGCCATTGATGAGGTCGGCAACAATATAATTATCGCGCTGCTCGCCGCTGATTTTAACCTCACCCGTTTTCAAGCCGCCGCGATAAACGAAAAGAGTTTGATCCGTCTTCGGCATTTGGCTGGCCGAAAAACTCAACACCACAAAACGGCCGACAGAATTGTATTTGACGACTTTCCCCGCGAGCGATGTGTCCGGCGTGACAATGGATTGCGATTGCGTCGGTTTTGGTTGCGGCTGCGCTTCGGGCTTGGGCTGTGGTTTTGGCACAGGTTGCTGTTTCGGTGATTGTGGCGCGCCTGCGGTTGCAATGCTAGGCTGGCCGGACGGCGGCGGCACGGAAGAAAAATTATTGGAATTATCCGAAGCACAACCGGCCATCAAAAGACCGGACAACAAAATCAATGGGACAGACAATTTCATACCGATTAGTTAAACGCGGCGCAGCACGAAGTCAAATCCGTTCGTGGAACGATTTTAGCCGGACGAAATAAAAAAACGCGAAGTGAATTCACCTCGCGCTTATAAATTTCAAAATTTCCTAGGTCAAAACAATCTTGTCGCCTTCCTTCAAAGTGACAATCGCTTTTTTCCAGCTCGGCGTCTGGCCGGCTGCTAATGTGCGCTTGCGGCGGGCTTTGCCGCGCACATTCATTGTGTTGACCTTGACGACCTTGACCTTGAACAATTCCTGCACGGCCTGCCGGATTTGCGGCTTGGTCGCGAGACGATCGGCGACGACGGTATATTGATTATACTTCTCACCCTGTCGTGTGCCTTTTTCCGTCAGGCGGACGGTCTTGATGACTTCAAAAGCGTTCATGGTTTAATAATTAATCGTTGGCAAGCCGGGCCTCGACTTTTTCAAACGCGCTCTTCGTGAACAGCAATTTGTCCGGACGAAGCACGTCGTAAGTGTTGAGCGAATCGCTCGTCGTCAGCGTGACTTTTTCAAGGTTGCGCGATGCGAGCGTCAAATTTTTATCAATGCCGGATGAAATGACCAGCGTCGTGCCTTTCAATTCCAATTTGGAAATGACGCCGATAAAATCCCTTGTCTTCGCCGACTCCAATTTCAAATCGTCAACAACCACAACGTCGCCGGCCTTGAGCCGTTCGCTCAACGCTTTGCGCAGCGCAAGTTGCTTGGTTTTTTTGGAAACTTTTTTGCTGAAATCGCGCGGACGCGGACCAAAAACCACGCCGCCGCCCGGCCACAATGGGGATTGAAACGAACCGGCGCGCGCACGGCCCGTGCCTTTTTGTTTCCACGGCTTTTTATTTGAACCGGCGACTTCGCCGACATTTTTTGTGCAAGCCGTTCCACTGCGCTGTGCCGCGCGATAGGCGACGACGACATCGTGGACAGCCTGTGTGCCGCGACCGTTTTCAATCATCGGGAACTTCACTTCGAGTTCGCCCTGATTTTTTCCTTCGATATTTTTAATGGCAATTTTCATGGCCTGAATTATTTCTTGGCTTCAGCGGGTTTCGCCTCGGCTTTTTTATCGGCGGCCTTGCGCTTCATCGGCGCGGCGCTGACCGGCGGTTTCCAGCCCTTCGGACGTTTCTTCGATTCGCGAATGATGACGTAATCGCCTTCCGCGCCGGGAATCGAGCCTTTGATCAAAAGTAAATTATCCGCCTCGCGCACTTGGACGACTTCCAGATTCTGCGTCGTGCGCTGAACTTGTCCCATGTGACCGGGCATCTTCATGCCGCGCATGACCGTGCCGGGGAAAAGACGCTGACCAATCGCTCCGCCGCGACGATGCCAGCCTTTCGCGCCGTGCGTTGAATCACCACCAGCCATCCGATGGCGCTTCACAACACCTTCAAAGCCGCGGCCCTTCACAACACCAATCGCGTCAATGAAATCGCCGGGCGCAAACAGTGTCGGGCCAACGATGTCGCCAGGCTTCACATCTTTGGAGAAATCACGAAATTCTTTGATGCGTTTGACCGCCGCGCCATTTTGTTTTTTGATGTGGCCGAGCAACGGTTTCGTCAGGCGCTGTTCCTTTTGATCGTCGAAGCCGAGTTGGACGGCGTTGTAACCGTCCTTGCCCGCCTGCGATTTGACCTGCAACACGCGATTCGGTCCGGCGAGCACGACCGTGACGGCCATGACGTTGCCGCGCGAATCGTAGACGCGCGTGTGTCCGAGTTTTTTTCCTAAAAGTCCAAGTGGCATAAAATTAATCGTTAAAAAGTTAAATGGTTATGCCGCATCAGATTTTAATCGTGATGTCCACGCCGGCGGGCAAATTGAGCTTTTTCAATTCGTCCACGGTCTTGGAAGTGGGGTCGAGAATGTCAATCAGCCGCTTGTGCGTGCGTTGCTCGAAAGTTTCCTGCGATTTTTTATCCGCGTGCGGCGAACGTTGCACGGTGAAACGCTCCACACGGGTCGGCAGCGGGATTGGGCCGGCCACGCGAGCGCCGGTGCGTTTGACGGTGTCCGCGATTTCGCGCGCGGACTGGTCTATGACGCGATGGTCATAAGCCTTAAGTCGAATTCTTATGCGTTGTGCAGCCATACAAAGAACAATTGTCTGTTAATGGTTAAACTAAATTCCGCTCGGGCTTTCCAAAGCGGGCGCGAAGTCTAGCAACCGGAAGCTCCAACGCAAGAAATTTTTTCAGGAATTTTGGTGACCCTCCACTGGATTGCATTTATTGCCAATAATTCCAAAGGTCAAAAACGCTCATTATATCAGAACAAAGCCCTATGGCAATGGCCGGAGTTGTGTTAATTGTGCTGTGTTTCTTGGCGAAATTGAAGCTCCACATAAAAAGTGAGACGGCGAATCTCAAATTGAGCAGCTTTCTTGAAAAGCCCAAAGTGCAGCGTGTGAAGCGACGACTTAAGTTTCTCAAAGTCAGGTTGGTTCGTTCGATATAAGAAGTTGAGCCGCGAGTCAGGTCGGCGCGAATATCCGCAGCTAACAAATCTGACTGATGAACGGCTGGTTGTGGCGATTGGAAATAAATTTCCGCAATTGCTTTTGACTGAAAATGTGTTCTCAAATGAATTTCAGGCGTTAAGCGGTTTGAACAAAATGCCAATTTTGGACGCAGACCCGGAAGGACAAATCACGACGCAAAACGGCACGATTTATCGCGGCGTGAAAATTCTTAAATCTGATCCTGACGGCCTAGCGATTTCTTACACCAATTCAACTAAAGCCCTTTTGATTTCGAAATTACAATTCGATGATTTGTCGAACGCCTTGAAGGAGAAATATCATTACAGCCCGCAAGCTGCGATGGAATTTCAAATCAGGCAACAACAAGGAATGGTCGAATTGAGGAATCAGCTTGGAATTATTGAGGCCGTTGCGAGCCAAGCCGACAATCAAAGGATTGACGAAGGGTTGCATCAGCGAAGAATTGAAGAAAGCCAGCGCGTAGATGCCCAATTAGTGCTGGCAAAACAAAGGGAAGCCGCCGCCAGAGAGAAAGCCGCAGATGCAGCTATGATTCAGGCCATGAAGCCACCGCCTCAAATCAATATGCAGCAGAATGTTTTTATTCCTCGAAATTATTATTACTGAAATAATTTTTCCATCAGCAACATTCTGGCAGAGCGTCACCGGAATTTTGCGACGACCAAATTAAAGAACAACTGGTGGGGCGAGCGTCCTCGCGAGCCTAAAATAAAAATGGTGGCCGTGCGCAAGCACCGGCTCGTCAGGAGCCTCGCCTCACCGACTTCTTCTTTGTTTTTGGTTTGATTGCAGCAATCTGTATCGCCCGCCGCGCCCACTCGATCAGTTCCGGCGCATTTTCCAGCACATCCGGCGGCACTTCGTGATACGCCATCGTCAGCACCTTGCCCTTCGACTCGTAAGTGAACGCGCCCATGCCGCGCGCCGTGTAATCCGCCGCGCTCACCGCGTCCGTTTTGAAGAACAACCGCCCCTCGTCCAGAATCCCGAAGAATCTGTCGCCGGCATAAAGGCCATGCGCGCCGAACATCGCCCGCGCGCGCAACTCCGGCAACGCGCCCAACTGGTCGGGCACAAATTCTTTGAACGTGTCGTCGGGCATGATTGGCAGCGCCGAGAAAAGTCCGTGTTACTTGCCGTTCAATTCTAATTGCAATTTCTCCGCTTCCTTGAGCAGGCGCAGGAATTTCTTCCCGAAGTTTGAAAGCCGATACTCGACGCGCGGCGGAATCTCCGGGAATACCATCCGCTCAAAAATTCCCGCGCGCGTAAACTGTTTCAGCCGGTCGCCCAGGACTTTCGTGCTGATGCCTTCGATGTGACGCTCCAGCGCACCGGGACGGCGCACGCCTTTGGATACCGCGCGCAGCACGCTGAACGTCCAGCGGCAGCCAAGAACATCTTCGAGCAGCATATCCACGCGCCCGGAGTTAAGTTTGGGCATTATTTTCAGAAATTTTTTATCGCTTGCAGTCATAAATTTACACCAATTTGTGAGCATCCTCCGAATTTGTGCCCGCTTTTCAGTTTCATAAAAGCAGGACATTGTTTCAAACGTCGTCGCCAATCAGGTTACGGCAAGTTAAATAAAATCAAAATTAAAACGAACATGAAAATAGCCATCATCATCCTGTCCGACCCCAAAGCCGGCGAAGAAGCGCTCGGTCGCGCATTAAACGCCCTCGCCACCGCGCATGAAGCGTTGCAGTCCGGTGACGAAGTGGAAATCGTCTTCAATGGTGCAGGCACTCGCTGGCCGGAGGAACTCACCAAAATCTCGCATCCAGCCAACGGCCTTTACAACACCGTGCGTGAAACGGTCAAAGGCGCGTCGTGCGCTTGTGCAGCGGTGTTTGGTGCGACGAAGAGCGTCGAAGCGTGCGGCTTGCTGCTCATCAAAGACCAAGCGCTTCCGGGAACGCCCGGCGCGGCCAATATCCGGCGTTACGTTGCCGAAGGCTGGCAGACCCTGGTATTTTAATACGTTGCCCCCTCATCCGGTCCTTGGCCACCCTTTCCCCATCGGATGGGGAAAGGGGGTTCTACAAACCACAAAAATCACGACCAAAACTTTATGGCCGAAAAATTTCTCGAACTGCTCGTGACGCCGTCTGTCGCCAAGGCGCAGGAACATTATTTTGGCCGTTCACAGCAGATGCCCGGTGGCGCAAAGTGTGATGCGCTTACTGACGACGAAATGCAATTCATCCAGTCACGCGACAGTTTCTACATGGCGACGGTGAGCGAATCCGACTGGCCGTATGTGCAGCATCGCGGCGGCCAGCCGGGCTTTCTCATCGTCATCAATCCGACGACGCTCGCGTTCGCCGATTACAAAGGCAACCGTCAGATGCTCTCCACCGGCAATCTTGCCGTGAACGGCCGCGTGTGCCTGTTCCTGATGGATTATCCGCAACGCACGCGACTGAAGATTCTCGGCGACGCGCGCGTCGAGGACGCGCGGCAACATCCCGAGCTGGTCGCCAAGTTTGCCGCGCCCGACGTGCAACGCATTGTCGAGCGCGTGTTTTTGATTGATGTGGTTTCGTTCGATTGGAACTGCCCGAAATACATCACGCCCCGTTATACTGCCGTCGAAGTGGAAGAATCCGTCAAGCCGTTGCGCCAGCGCATCGCCGAACTCGAAGCTGAATTGAAAACCGGAAATTGATTAATGCTGCGCCCGCGCGCGCAACTCCGGCAACGCGCCCAACTGTTCGGGCACAAATTCTTTGAACGAGTCGGCGGGCATGACGCGAATATAAATCGCGGCGAGCGGCTGGACAAGACCGCGCGACCATCACCCAACCTTGCACAGCGATTGCGCGACGTCGCGGAATGATTCTTTGATCTCCCTCAACGATTGCGTGGCCCTGCCCAACAACTGCGCGACGTCACAGAATGATTGTGTGACTTCACAGAATGATTCCCTAACCTCACTCAACGATTTTACAGCCTCCATCAATCATTGCGCGGCTTCATTCAACGGTTGGGTGGCCTCACGCAACGATTGCTTGGACTCATTCAACGATTGCTAGACGCCAATTAATCATTGCTAGACGTGAATTAGCCTTAATTCACCCCATTTTTGACAAAAAACGGCATTTTTCGGGGCTGACAAGCCTCCACCAACTCTTGGATGGTCAAAAAGTGACAGTTAAGGACAAAGGAAACCCATCAACAGCCTAAAACGACCCGCGCGCAACTCCGGCAACCCGCCCAACTGGTCGAACACAAATTCTTTGAACGTGTCGTCAGGCATTTTGAATTTCAAAATGACCCAACCTGCCGCAACAACTCCGAAGGTATGATTATCCTCGGCTTGTGATTGAGTTTATACTTTTTGAACTTCTTTCGCCCAAGTGTCTTTCAAAGTAATTGTGCGATTAAAGACGAGCTTGCCGTTTATGTTATCCTTATCAAGAGTAAAATAGCCAATGCGCTCGAATTGATAGCGCAGTTCCGGTTTCGCATCTTTCAAACTCGGTTCAAGCTTGGCGGTGATGACTTCGAGCGAGCGCGGGTTGAGGACGGATTTGAAATCGCGTCCGTCCTTTTCCGGCTCGGCTTCGGTGAACAATCGGTCGTAAAGGCGCACCTCGGCGTCAATCGCGTGCGCGGCGCTCACCCAATGAATCGTGCCCTTGACCTTGCGCGCGGAAGTCGCGCCGCCACTCTTGCTGTCGAGGTCGGCGGTGCAGCGCAGTTCGGTGATGTTGCCGCTCGCATCCTTCACCACTTCGTCGCACTTGATGATGTAGGCGTATTTCAAGCGCACTTCGCCGCCGGGTTTCAACCGGAAAAATTTCGGCGGCGGAACTTCTTTGAAATCATCCTGCTCGATGAACAGTTCGCGGCTGAACGGAATCTTCCTTTTGCCCGCACTTTCGTCTTCGGGATTGTTGATTGCGTCGAGTTCCTCGATTTTGCCTTCGGAAAAATTCGTGATGACAACTTTGATTGGGCGCAGCACGGCGAGACGGCGCAGCGCGCATTTGTTCAAGTCTTCGCGGATGGCGTGTTCCAAAACCGCAACGTCCGTGAGTCCGTTGTATTTCGTGATGCCGATGTTGTAAGCAAAATTTCGCAACGCTTCCGCCGTGACGCCGCGACGACGGATGCCGCAAATCGTCGGCATTCGGGGATCGTCCCAGCCGGTGACGATTTTTTCCTCAACGAGCTGGAGCAATTTTCGCTTGCTCAAGACGGTGTAACTTAAATTGAGCCGCGCGAATTCATATTGCTTCGGCAACGCGCGCGGCAGGCCGAGCGATTCGAGAATCCAATCGTAAAGCGGACGGTGCACTTCAAATTCCAAAGTGCAGATGCTGTGCGTGACGCCTTCGATGTAATCGCTCAAGCCGTGCGCGAAGTCATACATCGGATAAATTTTCCATTTCGCGCCGGTGTGATGATGTTCGGCGTGGCGGATGCGATAGAGAATCGGATCGCGCAGCCAGATGTTCGACGACGCCATGTCAATCTTTGCGCGGAGCGTGCGCGCGCCGTCGGGAAATTCGCCGTTTTTCATCCGGCGAAACAGATCGAGATTTTCTTCTGGCGTGCGATTGCGGAACGGCGAATCTTTTCCCGGACGATCCGGCGCGCCGCGATAAAATTCCATGTCAGCCGGCGACAAATCGCAGACAAAGGCTTTGCCGCGTTCAATCAATTGCTCGGCGTAATCGTAAATTTGGTCGAAATAGTCCGAGGCGTAAAATGGTTCGAGAGTGGGACAGGCTTCCAGCCTGTCACTGCTTTGCTTGACCAACGGAGACAGGCTGGAAGCCTGTTCCACTATTGCCGGAAAATAAAAATCGCGTTTGCCATCGCCGGAAATTGTCTCTGGCGTCTTGCCTTTTTCTTTCAAACCAAGTTCTTTGTCAGCCCAACCGGAAATAAGCCAGTTCACGTCTTCCTGGATCGAATCCACATACTCGACGTCTTCCTTCGCGGGATTCGTGTCGTCCATGCGCAGGTTGCAGACGCCGCCGAACTCGCGCGCGATGCCGAAGTTCAGGCAAATGCTTTTCGCGTGGCCGATGTGCAGGTAGCCGTTCGGCTCCGGCGGAAAGCGCGTGTGAATCTGCGGATATTTTTTCTCCGCGACGTGCCGGGCGACGATGTCGCGGATGAAATCGCTTGGCGCGGGCGCGGCTTCTTTATTTTCCAAACTCATAAATCCCGCAGAAATTAACAAATGAAAATGAGATTGTCCAAATGAGTCGCGCGAGGAGATGAAAATTGATTTATTTATGACACAGTTTGTTTAGCTTTTTATCGGTTGAAAAACATGAGCAATACGAAACAACATTTCATTCCACAATTTTATTTGCGGCAGTGGAGTGATACTAGAGCGCATCTCATAAATAGGGCTTGTGATTTTTGCCATTGATGTGTAGGTGGTTATGGATGGAATTGACCAAAGAAC
>Ga0137403_10004865_pt1 | contig 15697 bp, 10 predicted proteins | sample CZOMad2_1_16fung_FD_122057 | JGI IMG/M metagenome (GOLD analysis project Ga0137403, IMG submission 122057) | Vadose zone soil fungal communities from Angelo Coast Range Reserve, California, USA - CZOMad2_1_16fungal (Hybrid Assembly) | ecosystem: Environmental > Terrestrial > Soil > Vadose zone... | reverse complement strand
TGCCATGTTCGGGATCGGTATGAAGACTGAAAACATAAATTATCCGTGGTACGCACTGCGGGTTAGAAGCCGGTACGAACGTACGGTTGCCACACATTTGCAAGGAAGGGGCTACGAATCGCTTCTGCCCCTGTACAAGTGCCGACGCCGTTGGTCTGACCGGTTCAAAGAAATCGAGCTTCCACTTTTTCCCGGGTACGTGTTTTGCCAGTTTAACCCACTGAATCGGCTGCCAATTCTTTCGATCCCTGGGGTTATTCATGTGGTAGGAGTTGGCAGAACTCCTGTCCCCATTGACGAAAGCGAAATTGCCGTCATCCAGGCCGCTGTCAAGTCCGGGCTGCCCAGCCAACCTTGGCCGTTCCTGCAGGTCGGGCACAAGGTGAGAATCGAGTATGGCCCTCTCTGTGGGCTAGAGGGAATCTTACTAAATTTCAGAGGCCGTCAACGCCTCGTGATATCTGTAACGCTTTTGCAACGATCAGTCGCCGTTCAAGTTGATGGGGCCTGGGTACGACCCCTGTCTCAGCAGCACCGGGCTTGCAGTGGCCGTGTGAGCCCTGAGCCTCTTTCGCAGCAGCCCAGTGCCCAGCCAACTTGACATTCCCGCGTCCGTCGCTAGCCCTATCACGAACGGCAATCACTTCCCTCAAACATCGCCAGCCCGAATGAGGTAAGCATTCTCAAGAACACCTAAAGAACTTAAGTAGCCTCGGATCCTGGCGCGAATTTTCAAGACGCAACCCATTTAAAGTTTTCACAATCGATCATACAAACGGAGATACAATGAGCGCTTGTAAGACATCGTTCCCAGCTACGGTCGCGTCCAGCGGCAGCGGTATGAGGGCGTTGAGCCGTGTCCTACCGGAGCGAACACCCAACATCCCTCAGCGGCCGCGAATGACATGGGTCTCTTTGCTGACGCGTGCTTGGCAATTCCGATATCGCGCTGTGGTTTTGTGTTTGGAAGGAACGCTCACAAGCCTCGGATATGCCTTCTCTGCTTCTCTTCTCTCGGACGCATACGGGCCGAGCTGGGCCTGGCAGATTCTGCCGCACACCCTGCCGTGGCTAGTTGGTCTGCGGCTTCTCAGCTTTCTATTCTTCGGCACGTGTAAGCTTTCCCTGCGCGCTGCGAGCATCCCGGAGTTCATCTGCATAAGCAAGGCAGTTTCGACCAGCAGCCTAGCGTTCTATGCAATCAGCAGACTGGCAGAGCGGGATGTGCGTCTTCCTGCAGCGCTTTTCATACTCGAGTGGACGGTGTCGATCTTTTTGCTCGTGGGGCTTCACTTTGGCATCCGGTTATACAGCGCGCAGCGCGCAATTGGGCGAAGCGGAGGGAAGCGCGCCCTGATTATAGGAGCCGGAGATGCGGGCACTAAGGTACTCAAGGAACTTGTTTTGGATTCCCGGTCTGCCGTTCTCCCGGTTGGCATCATCGACGATGATCCTGAAAAGAGCGGGACTAGGATCTATGGCGTCCCAGTGCTTGGCGGCTTACAGGATCTCGCGCGCCTCGTGCGCGAGTCGCATGCTGAAGAAGTATTTATCTGCATCCCGAGTGCAACACGCTCACAGATGAAATTCATTCTCGCGCAGTGCCGAGAGTGCGGAATTGCAGTTCGCACTCTGCCGTCCCTTGCAGAACTGGTTGACGGGAGAGTAGGTCTGCGAGACTTGCGCTCCGTCCGCATTGAAGATCTGCTGCAGCGAGAGGAAGTGAAGGCCGATCCTGCGTTCGTTCGAGAAGTAGTAGGAGATCGAGTCGTTCTCGTGACCGGAGCGGGCGGGTCGATCGGATCTGAACTATGCCGGCAGATCGCTTCCGGAAGTCCCCGCAAACTTATTCTGCTGGAAAGGTCGGAGAACAGCCTGTTCTACATCAATCTAGAACTCCAAGACCGCTTCCCTACCCTTTGTATAGAACCTCGGCTTGTTGACGTGACCTGCCGCGACCGAGTCCGCGCGATATTCGAGAGCGAACGGCCCGAAATCGTTTTCCACGCGGCGGCGTACAAGCATGTACACCTCATGGAACTTCACCCTCATGAAGCGGTTCGCAATAACGTGTTAGGGACCCGCAATACGGCGCTGGCGGCTCGGGATTTCGGCGCAAGCCGATTTGTCAACATTTCTACAGATAAGGCGGTCAAGCCTCGCAATTACATGGGCCTGTCCAAAAAAATTACGGAGCTATTAGTCCGAGAGCTCGCCCAATCCAGTCAGACGCGGTTCATGAGCGTGCGCTTCGGGAACGTGGCTGGAAGTACGGGCAGCGTGCTCCGCCTTTTCCGCGATCAGATTCAGAAGGGCGGTCCGATTCGCATCACTGATCCGCGAGCGACGCGCTACTTCATGACCATTGCGGAGGCCGTGTGTCTGATCTTGCATGCGGCGGCTCAAGGTCAGGGAGGAGAAACATTTGTCTTCGATATGGGCAAGCCTCTGAATATTTATGAAATCGCGCGCGCTTTCAGCCTTTTTTCTGGGCTAACGCCTGGGAAGGATTTGCTCTTCGAATTTATCGGCCTGAAAGAGGGCGAGAAGATTACGGAAGAACTGTGGGAGTCATGGGAGACCCTTAAACCGACTGCGCACGAACGCATATTCGCGCTTTCCGAAGCTGGCAGGGCTACCCCCGGAATTCTGGAACAGGTAGATGAATTCGAACGGTTGCTGGCCCGCGGGGACTACGAAGGCCTGCTTGTCCGGTGCCACAAGCTTTTTCCAGAGTTCGCCGTCGACCATAGTCTGCATTCCACTCGATCAGAAAAGAAGACCAGCACACCCACGTTCTACAAAGGACCAATACCGAATGAACCTGCCGCTTTCCTGCCCTGACTTGACTGCAGTGGCAGTGGAATACGTGACCCAGCGTGTTCCGGCCCCGGCCAGCTTGGTTTGGAGGCAGGCGCACGGAAATTTGGGTAGCAGGGCTGGCCAATCCTCAGTTCATTCACGAGCTCGGGAGAAATGTAAGTTCGTCGAAGCAAATTCGAAATGGTCGACACTGATAAGTGAATGGCTGTTCGAACTGTCCAGCCTGTAAAGAACAGATCAGTCCGCAGGCAAGCGACAAAAGTCGAATTGAACATTTACCCTCGTCTCACTCGAAATCCGCCATGTCAGTTGCAGCAACATCTTTCCTGCCATTTCACCGCGCATCCATCGGAGAAGACGAGATTGGCGCGGTCGTTGAGGTACTTCAGAGCGGCTGGCTGACGACGGGTTCGCGCGCGAGGGAATTCGAAGAGAAGTTTGGCCGCTACGTTGGTGCCAGTCACTCGCTCGCTGTAAATTCATGTACAGCGGCTCTTCACCTTGCGTTAGCCGCAATTGGAATTTCCGAGGGCGACGAAGTGATTGTCCCAACAATGACTTTCGCGGCCTCGGGCGAAGTGGTGCTCTACTTGAAGGCGCGGCCTGTCCTGGCGGATTGCGAAGACGGGTCGTACCAGGTCGGCCCCGAACAGATCGAGCGCGCCATCTCCAGCCGCACACGCGCGATCCTTCCCGTGCACTACTCCGGCTATCCCTGCGACATGGACCCGATCCTTGATCTCGCACGGAAATATCACCTGAAGGTGATTGAGGACGCTGCGCACGCACTGCCGTCGCGCTACAAAGGCAGAACCGTGGGCACTCTCGGAGACATCACTTGCTTTTCATTCTATGCGACCAAGACCCTCACCACCGGTGAAGGCGGAATGGCGACTACGGAGAATCCAGACTATGCCGAGCGGATGCGCATCCTGAGCCTCCACGGCATCACTAGAGATGCGTGGAAGCGATACAGCGCGGAAGGCTCATGGCGGTATGAAATTCTGGAAGCCGGCTACAAATATAATTTAACAGACCTGCAAGCCGCACTCGGTCTCGCTCAGCTCGTCAAATGCGACGCCCTGTGCGCGCTTCGCGCGTCGATCGCGGATCGCTATAACCGTGCGTTTGCTGGTTCTGATGCGTTTGAACCTCCTTCCGTACCTGAAAATGTCGAACACGCCTGGCACCTTTATGTTCTCCGTGTCCAGGCCTCAGCGCTCCGGATCAATCGCGATCGTGTAATTGAGGAGTTGAGGCAGCGCGGTATCGGAACCTCCGTCCACTTCATCCCCCTCCACCTGCACCCTCTCTATCAAAACGAACTCGGATATCGCGCCGGGCAATTCCCTAATGCGGAAGAGCGCTTCAATGGTGCGATATCTCTCCCGATCTACCCGTCCATGACTCCCGATGATGTAGATCGGGTAGTAGAGGCATTGCACGACGTCGCCAGCCAGTACCGCAGATGAATGCCGGGTAATTTTGTCAAACGTGAGTGATCGCTCTGAAAATTCATGAGAGGCAGTGCCTACAAGCGAAAGCTCGGCGGCCGAGCGTCCTACGGCGTTTGCAACTCTACCCATGACTCAATCCTTTTACTCGCGCACAGCAAAAAGATGGTTCGATGCAGCTTGCGCTTTGTTCGGGCTTATTGTTCTCTCTCCGCTTCTATTTCTCGTCGCTCTCTTTGTTAAGCTCACGAGCCCGGGGCCTGCGTTCTTTCGGCAGGTGCGAGTCGGTCAATTTGCTCGACCTTTCCATATCTTCAAGTTCCGAACCATGAAAGACAACCCATCGGGCTCGGGCGCACTGTTGACAGCTGAGGGAGACGCCAGGATCACGCCATTCGGGAAATGGCTGCGCAAATCAAAGGTCGACGAACTCCCCCAACTCATCAACGTTTTGTTGGGAGACATGAGCCTCGTCGGCCCTCGTCCGGAGGTGCCTCGATACTCGGGAGAATATACGGACAGGCAAAAAAAGATTCTGCTTGTGAAACCGGGCATCACTGGTCCCAGCGCGAATGTCTACGAGGAGCAACTTCTTGGTGGCCATCTAGACAAAGAAACCTTCTACCTCACCACCATTCTCCCGGCCAAGCTGGAGATCGATATTGCTTATTGTCAACGTGTCAACTTCACGGAAGACGTGAAACTAATACTTCAGACGTTCTGGAAGATCTTCATGAGAATGAGGGAGCACCAAAAGCCCTTGCGACGCACCTCGCAGACGCAGATCTAGAGGGTACAGTCTCCAGCGACATTGAGGTGAACGAAATGGCGAGAGCCGAACACTTCGGTATCATCCTCCTGCTGACAGCATGCTTGTTGGCAACGGGCCAACAGGTTCCAGCTTCACCGGCCCCGGCCCACCGCGAACAACAATCGCACTACGTACTTGGGCCGGACGACCAAGTCAAGGTCTGGGTACTCGGCGTGGAAGAAATCTCGGACAAGCCACTGCGGATCGACCCAAGCGGTGACATCGATCTGCCGCTGATCGGCCAGATCCATGCCGGAGGCCTGACGTTGGAAGAGCTTAGAGCTGAATTGACGCAGCGGTTCTCGAAGGAGGTCCTGAAGCCTCACGTTTCGGTAGAAATCGTCGACTTCGGCAGTCAGCCTGTTTCCGTCATGGGCGCGGTAAACCATCCAGGGGTTCATCAATTACGAGGGCGGAAGACACTGATGGAAGTCATCTCCATGGCGGACGGCCTGAGACAGGATGCCGGACCGCGAGTTACAATCAGCCGCGAGATTCAATACGGCCCAGTTCCCTTGCGCACGGCAAAGACCGACCCAACCGGGCAATTCAGCGTGGCGGAAGTCGCTGTAAAAGATCTGCTGGCCGGCACGAACCCGACGGAAAACATCCTGGCCTTTCCGCATGACGTGGTCACCGTTCCTGTTGCGGAAACGGTCTACGTCATCGGCGAAGTCCGAAAGCCCGGTGAGGTCGCCCTCAGGGGCAATGCTACGATTTCTGTCCTCCAGGCCCTGTCGAGCGCCGAGGGATTCGGACTGACTCCGGCACCACAAGCCGCAAAGATCGTCCGTTCTGTTCCCGGCACGACGGAACGCAAAGAGATTCCCGTCGACCTGAAAAAAGTAATAGCCGGAAAGGCCGAGGACATTGCCATGCGGCCGAACGACATCCTGGTGGTCCCGCCCAGTGGTCCTAAGAAGGCCGCGGCGAGGGCGGTGGAAGCGGCCATTCAGACTGCCACCGGGATCGTCATATGGCGCCATCCTTAGATCGTCGCAGGAGTGATTAATGGCCTCTCTTTCTAGTCATACCGTCGCCATCATCGGCGCGGGACCCTATGGAGTGTCGATTGCCGCGCACCTGCAATCCGCGGGCATAGATTTCCGTATTTTCGGAAGGCCGATGTATCGCTGGCAGTGCCAGATGCCAAAGGGGATGTTCCTGAAATCCGAAGGGTGCGCTTCAAGTCTCTCCGATCCAACCGCGCGCTACACTCTAGCGCGGTACTGCGCCGAGAGTGAGCTGCCTTACGGGGAAAGGGGTGCGCCGGTATCTCTGGAAGTGTTTACTCGATATGCCCTATCCTTTCAGCGGAATCTCGCCCCAAACGTCGAAGAAGTGATGGTCGATCGGGTTGACGCATCAGGCGATGGGTTCGAGTTGCGACTGGCAGATGGCGCGACCGTGAGCGCCGGTAGAGTCATCGTGGCAACCGGTTTGGAACATGCGGCTCATATTCCTCCCGTACTCGCCGGGTTGCCGCCGGAACTGTTGTCGCACAGCGCCGATCACCCCGACTTGAGGCGATTGAAGGGGAGGGATGTCACAGTGATCGGCGGCGGCCAGTCTGCGCTCGAGGCGGCGGCGCTGCTCTCCGAAGAAGGGGCTACTGTCCGCCTCGTCGTGCGCAATCCGTCGCTTGCCTGGAACCCAATGCCGAGGTTTGTTCGCCGGTCGCTCTACGAGCGGCTGCGCCGTCCGGTGTCCAATCTGGGGCAGGGGCTGGAACTATGGGCCTGTTGTGCGGCCCCGACGCTGTTCCACCATTTGCCGCAACGGATTCGTTTCGAAAGAGTGAAGACCGTGCTGGGTCCCGCCGGGGCTTGGTGGCTGAAAGACCGGGTTGTCGGGCGCGTGCAGACCTTACTCGGTCATTCCGTGCGGAGGGCCGAGGCTAGGGGCGACCGTGCAATGCTGCAGGTTGCGGGGCAGGATGGACAGGTCGTGGATATTACGACTGATCATGTCATCGCCGCTACGGGGTACCGGTTCGACCTCCAGCGTCTGCCGTTTCTCAGTCAGAACCTGAAATCGGGGTTGCGCGCCAAGCAGCAGCAGCCCGTTCTTTCGACGCACTTCGAATCCTCCGTCCCCGGCCTCTATTTTACGGGCTTGGCCAGCGCAAGTTGTTTTGGACCCCCCATGCGGTTTCTGCATGGCGCCGACTACACGGCTCGGCGCGTGTCCCATCACATTGTCGCCGCACAGAACCAAAACGGGTGGGCATCCGCATTTGAGTGCGCTCCCGCGCCGAAGTGCAAGGAATTCTGAGGAAAGTGGCCGGACAAGCAAGTTACGTTCTCATGCCCAAGCCGCTCGAGTTGGATGCGAGGGTCCCGGTGCTGGTGTTTAAGACCGCCCGGAACATCATTCAGCATGGCCCCTTGGGTATCATTCGAAGCCTTGGCAGGCTCGGCGTGCCGGTCTATGCGTGCGTCGAAGACCGTTTTGCCCCAGCCGCCCTGTCGCGTTATTTGACCCGCGCCTTTGTCTGGGACACCTGCGGCCTGAATACCGAGCGGCTTCTGACTGGCATGGCGGCTATCGGCGAGCGGCTGGGTCGTCCGACGGTTCTCGTTCCCACCGATGATTCAGCCGCTGCTTTCGTCGCAGAGCACTCGGACGCTCTTTCGAAATGGTTCCTGTTCCCGCGGTTGCCGAAAGAGCTTCCCCGCCGGCTAGCTAACAAGAGAGAGATATATCACCTATGTCAAAGAATTGGTGTGCCATGCCCGGAAAGTGCATTCCCTGCTTCTGTCGAAGACGTCCACGCATACATAGAACGTGCCAAATTTCCAGTTGTGGCTAAAGCCGCGGAAACACAGCGGCTGCCCAAAGGCACCGCCAGCGTATCCATCGCGCAGACTCCCCAGGAACTCTTGGCAATCTACCGGCAAGCGCAAACGCCGGAGAGCCCGAATCTGTTTTTCCAGGAATACATTCCCGAATCTCTAGCCGAAGACTGGATTTTCCATGGCTACTGCAATCCACAAACAGATTGCGTCGTAAGCTTCACTGGCAAGAAGCTGCGATCCCACCCGGCCTTTGCAGGTGTTACGACGCTGGGCGTCTCCGTTCTGAACGAACCGCTCCGCCGGCAGACTGAGATGCTGCTGAAAGCCATCGGCTACGCCGGCATCATGGACATCGATTATCGCCTCGACAAGCGCGATGGCCGATACAAACTCCTCGACTTTAACCCGCGCATCGGGGCGAATTTCAGGATGTTCGAGGATGACGCCGGAGTGGACGTGGTGCAAGCGCTCCATCTTGACCTCACAAGAAGGGGTGTTCGGCGATTGCCGATGGTTGAAGGCCGTACGTTCATCGTAGAGCCTTATGACCTGTTTACCAGTCTCAGCTATATGCGCCGTGGCGGATTGACGGTCAGGGGATGGTGGCGGTCGCTTAAGGGAAAAAGGGAAATCGCATGGTTCAGCAGCAACGATCCGGCCCCGTTCTTGACAATGTGCGTGCGTCTGCTGATTCGAGCTGTTGGATGCTCCGTCCAGAGACGCTGGGCGCAGATCTGCGCGAGCCGGTCAAGATCAAATCACAGACGAAGGCCCAAGCTTGAAGCGTCCAAACCGCTCACAGTCACGCAGACTCCGCCAACTCTGGACATCGCCAGTGAGCCGGCGTTATCGGAAAGGAATAACTATATGTCGCATAACGACATTGGGAACAGTATGGACATGGAGCGTGCAGGACAAGAGTCGTACGTCCCGGCGGTAGTAGCCAGCTACCCGATTCCGCAGAGTGTCCCGCCTTCCACGGATTCGTTGGGTCTCAATGAGCTGACGGCTTCTCTGTGGCGAAGAAAGGCGCAAATTGCGGGAGCCGCGATCGTAGGTCTGGTGATCGGGCTGGTCATCAGCCACCTCATGACGCCCATCTATCGAGCACGGGCGTCTTTGCAAATCGAAGGCTTCAGTAACGACCAATTCATGCGCGGAGTCTCTCCGGTTTCTTTTCTCCCCAACTCGACCCCTGAAAACTACGTCCAGAACGAGGTAAAACTTCTAGAGAGCGAGACGCTCGCCAAGCGCGTTGCAGACAAACTCGGGGACTCGGCCGAAGACCAGCTACGGGGAGTGGCGAAAGCGCTGGCTTACCTCAGGAATCACGTCAGCTTCTTACGGCCTCCGCGAATGACGGTCGAGCAGCGGCGCGTCAAGAACGTCCAAAAGGCTCTTTCCGTGCGAACCTCGCTCCAATCACAAGTGATCGAGTTGTTCTACGACGCTCCGGACCCTCAGCTGGCCACCCGCGGCGCTAATTCCGCGGTCTCCGAACTCATCAGCCTGAACCGGGAAGCCGGATGGCAATTGGCGCAAGGCACGACTGACTGGTTGAACCAGCAAGTGGCGGATCTGAAGGCTACTCTTGAGAATTCCAACCGGCAGTTGGAGGATTTCGCGCGGTCCAGCGGATTGGTTTTTGCGGGCAAGCAGGGCACTCTGGCAGAGGATCGCATGAGGCAGGTGCAGGACGCGCTCGCGAAGGCCGAGGCTGAGCGTGCCGCGAAACAGTCCCGCTACGAGGCTGCCCTGGCCAGCTCCGGCAACGTCATGTCCGACGCAGTCGCAACCGGTCCGTTGCGCCAGTATGAGACCGATTTGCAAAGCCTGCGCCGGGAGCTGGCTCAGTTGCAGACGCTATACACGCCGACGAACTACAGAGTGGAGAAGGTAAAGGCGCAGATTGCGGAAACCGAAAAATCCATCGAAAATGAGCACAAAGAGATTGTCAGCAGACTGAGCACGGAGTACAAGGCCGCTGCCGGACTCGAGCGCCTTCTCTCAGCAGCTCACGCACGTCAGTTGAAGACGGTGGAGCAGCAGATGGGCGAGGAGAGGCGCTACGACGTCAAGAAGGGCGAGATCGATGCGACCCAGCGATTGTACGAGTCCATGCTCCAGAAGGTTAAGGAGGCGGGCGCCGCGTCCGCTTTGCGGACCACGAACGTCAGGCTCATTGACTCGGCGAGCGTTCCCTCTGTCCCTTACAGCCCGAATGCACCGCTCAACATGGCAATCGGCTTCGCGATGGGGGCTCTGGGAGGAATCGGGTTCGTCCTGGTCCAGGAAGGTTCCAGCAAAGTGAGACGGCCTGGAGAGTCGAATTTGCCGGATGTCCCCGAACTTGGCGTCATTCCGTCTGCTAGAGACGCTTGGGCGCTTGAAGATCCGGGGCCCAAACTGATCGGGTTAAAACACGGGTTCGGTGAACTCGCTGTCGTGACTCGGAATTGTGACACTTCGGTGCTGGCCGAGTCATTTCGAGCGGCCCTGACTTCAATCCTGTTCGGTGCAGCCTTCAACCGCGGTCCCGGCGCGAAACAATCGGGTGGCCGCGTTGTGGTGGTTACAAGCATTGACGTGCTGGAGGGAAAGACGACCACACTGACCAATCTCGGAATCGCGGCAGCAGAGAGTAAGCGGCGCGTTCTGCTAATCGATGCCGACCTTCGTCGGCCGAGGGTGCATGCGCTTGTCAACCTTCCCAACCGGTGGGGGCTTGCAGACATGCTGCAACGCGGCGACTTCGCCCACAGTGTCCACGAGACGCCTTTAAAGGATCTGACGCGGCGCACGGGTATTCCGAATCTTTGGGTGCTGCCCGCCGGCCCAATCCACGCGAGCACGGTTAGTTTTCTTTACTCATCGGATCTGCGCATTCTACTTCAGCGCTTCCGAGAAGAGTTTGACCTGATCCTGATCGATACCCCACCCATGATGTTGTACGCGGACGCGCGGGTGCTTGGGCGAGTGTCGGACGGCGTGGTCCTGGTTGTCCGCGCCAACACCAAGAGTCGAGAAGAACTGAAAGCGGCGCACCTGAAACTGGTACAGGACCAGATTCCGGTCTTGGGGACGATTCTCAACGATTGGAAAATGGACCCGAGCCAGACCCGCGCGTACGGCCGATACTACAATCATTACCGCCCGCAGTCGGCATAGCACCCAGGAACGGCCCAACCAGTCCCCATGACAGAATTCCGCTCTAATAAACGCCTGCGAACCGACTTCACCTGGGTCCTTTCCGGGAACCTGCTGTATTCCGCGTGTCAATGGGGCATCGTCGTGGCGCTGGCAAAACTTGGCAACCCGGAGCAAGTTGGCGAATACGCTCTTGGGTTGGCCGTGTCAGCTCCAATTGTTCTGTTTGCGAACCTGCAACTTCGGGCGCTGCTGGTATCCGAGCTTAGTGACCGATTCACTTTCGGCCAATATCTGACGTTCCGACTGGTTTCGCTCGGCGCAGCGCTGCTCCTGGTCACGGGCGCGGTTGCCTGCATGCAGACGAACTGGCGCCTGAAAGGAATCGTGGTCGTGGTTGGATTCGCTCAGGCGCTGGAATTCGTCAGCGAGACCTACTACGGATTCATGCAGAAGCATGGACGAATGGACCGGATTGCAGGATCTCTCCTCCTGAAAGGTCCCCTCTCGCTGGCGGCTCTGTGCGGCGCCATGTATGTAACGCGTAGCATCGTCTGGGCCGTGATCGGACTTGCGTTCGGACGTCTCTTGGTTCTGCTGGTCTGGGATTCTCGCCCCGATTTTGCAAAATCAGAGAGAAGCGGGTTCACGGTCCGGCTCGAATGGAACTCGGGCGAAATGCTGACCCTGCTGCGAATGGCCCTTCCTTTGGGAGTCATCTCCATGCTCATCTCGTTGAACTTGAGCATCCCTCGGTACTTTGTCGAGGTGCATTCCGGGAGCGCCGAGCTGGGAATTTTTTCAGCTATTGCCTCTCTCCTTACCGCAGGCAATCTAGTGGTATCCGCGTTCGGTCAATCCATCTTTCTGCCGGTCGCCCGCGCCTGTGCTGCGCTTGATCGCACGAAATATCGCGGCTATGTGGTGATGGCCGCGGCGCTGGGAGGCAGCCTGGGAGGCGTAGCCATACTGGCGGCGGTGTTCTTTGGACGCGCTATCCTCACCCATCTTTTCCGTCCGGAATACGGTGAACGGCCTGACATTCTGGTCTGGTTGATGATCGCCGGAACGATCATGTTCATCGCGTCCGGCCTGGGATATGTCATTACAGCCGCGGGGAGCCTGCGCCCGCAGATTCCCATGCTGCTGGCCACAGCCCTAGCGGCGGCGGCAACCTCAGCGTGGTTAATCCCGAGGCACGGCCTTAGTGGTGCGGCCGATGCGGTCCTGGTAGCCGCATTTGTGCAGTTGATGGGCACCGGTACGATTCTTTTGAAAATCGACCGACGCCTGCAAAGCAGCGCTGGATCCTATAATGCCAGGGACAACCAGGCCAGCACGGCACTCCGGAGCATGAAAGCCGAAACGACATGACAGCGAATGTGTCCGTTGGAGCGCACCCGCTAAGCCTGTCCTCATCCTCTTCCGCGGGGATCGGGAGTGCGTTGGACCGGATCGCATACATCGTCCTCTGCGCTTTTGTGTTCGATCTGCCGTGGGGCGAGTACGTGCCGCAGCTGGGCGGATTGGTACTGGGTACTTGGATCGGCTTGCTGGCCGTCGGAGTCATGGCGCTGCGGACAGCCCTAACCGGGCGACGCCGAATCCTGTCGCCACTACACTACTGGATGTTGAGTCTAGCCGCATGGTCCGCGCTAAGCATTTTCTGGACTTTGGACTGGGGCAGCACAGTGACCCGCGTCGGCACGTACTTACAACTGTTGATTGTGGTTTGGCTGATCTGGGAGTTGGCGGTTACTGAAGAGCGAGTTGTGGGACTGCTTCAGGCATATGTTTTTGGCGCATTGGGTGCTTCTATCGGCACCCTCTACAACTTCATGGCCGGACACACAGCGGCCCAGCTCGCATCAACGATCCCGGGAAAGGTTGTGTGGGAAACGTACCGCTACTCCTTCGCATATCTTAATGAGGACGACCTTGGATTGGTGGTCGCGTTAAGCATTCCTATGGTCTTCTATTTGCTGGTGTCGCGGAAGGGACTGCTGGTGGAACTGCTGTGCTGGCTGCAACTTGGGGCCGGCTTCTGCTCCATTCTCCTGAGCGGGTCGCGCGGTGCGCTACTCGCGGTGGTTTCCGCCCTGATGATGTATCCCCTGATTCTGTCCCGGTTGCCACGGTGGCAGAGGGTCGCCTCGCTGGTCGCGTGCTTTGGCCTGATCGCCTGTGGGACATATTTAATACCGCAATCCTCGTGGATCCGGATCTCCCAGTTTGGATCGGAGTTGTCCGAGGGCACACTGACGCACCGGACCCTCTTCTGGGCAGCCGGCCTGGAGGTGTTTCGGAATCATGCTTTCCTGGGCATAGGGGCCGGGGCATACGGTTCCGCCATTCTAAGAGCGGTCGACCTTCCTTATCCGGCGCATAACACCTTCATTTCTGTATTGGTCGAACTGGGAGTTATTGGCGCCCTGCTTGTGGTTGCCTTGCTGGCAAGTTTTTTCCACTGCGTTAAGCGGATGCGATACTTGGAGCGGTGCCTCTGGATGACGCTCCTGATGACCTGGACGGTTGGCGTGTCATCGTTGACGTGGGAGTATCGCAAGCCCACGTGGTTTCTATTCGGCTTGTTGACAGCTCACGTCTACTCGCGTCGACAGGAAAACCGCGCTGTCGCAGTCTCGGCACCGTCTAGGCAGACGACACTGAGTTAAGTGATGTCGAGCGAAGAAATTTCGCTCGATAACAATCGGAACTTCATGCGAATTCTCGTTACGGGCGGCGCAGGATATATTGGCAGCCATGCTGCACGACATCTTGCGCGGCGGGGTCATTACGTACGTATTTATGACAACTTGTCGACGGGTCACCGCCTTCTGGCGCAAGAGTTCGACATTGTTGTTGCGGATATCTCTGACCGAACGACGTTACTCGCTGCTATGGATGGCATCGATGCGATCATGCATTTCGCTGCGCACGCTTATGTAGGTGAATCCGTACAGAATCCACGAAAATATTTCGATAATAACGTAACCGCTGCACTGGGGTTGTTGAACGCCGTTGCCGACGCTCAAGTTCCCTACTTCATCTTTTCGTCAAGTTGCGCGATCTACGGCGTTCAATCGGAAATCCCGATTACCGAGAACACACCCAGAAATCCAATCAATCCGTACGGCGCTTCCAAATTGGCCTTCGAACATGCGCTGGAAGCCTATAGCCGCGCCTATGATTTGCGTTTTGTGAGTCTGCGGTATTTCAACGCCGCCGGAGCCGATGAAAGCTCCGAAATTGGCGAATTGCACGATCCGGAAACACATTTGATTCCCGGTGTCCTGGAAACAGCCGCCGGACTCAGGGAGTCCGTCGACATTTACGGGAACGATTACCCAACACCGGATGGCACATGCGTTCGCGACTACATTCACGTCAACGATTTGGCGGACGCACACCTACAAGCGTTGGAGTACTTAGGCCGGTCGGGCGAATCGATCGCGCTCAATTTAGGTACAGGTAAAGGCCACTCTATTCTGGAAGTGATTTCGATGGTAGAGCAAGTTACCGGGCTCCCGGTGAAGAGACGATTTTGTTCGCGTCGTCCTGGCGACCCGCCGATCCTCGTCGCGGATGCATCTCAGGCGGAAAAGACTTTGCAGTGGCGTTCCACTCGATCTCTTCGCTGCATCATAGGCACCGCGTGGAATTGGATGCGAAAGGACGAGCAGGCGTTCAGTGGATCTCTTACTGCATGCCCGGTTTCGGACGTTACAACGCAGGCTCGCTTCACACCATAGCCCACTTGACCGGATGTCTCAATGCACGTGTCCACGTCGACCTGGGAATTCGGAGGTGAAGCGGGCGTTCACCGGAGAGATGTTGCGGGGTGCCTAGGCTGGTCGGCACAATCTCATGACTTCTGTTTCAACAACCACGCACCGCGTTGAGCCTAATTCGCAGGGATGACCAGCGTGGCCGGTATGCCGCACACGTAAATCATGTCCGCTTCTGAACGGTTTCGAATCTTGCACATAGTCCCTTCGTTTAGCGTCGGCGGCGCCGAGCAATTTGTCGGCCACCTGATGCTTGGTTTATCGCGGACGCATGATGTGAGTGGAGTCGGCCTGTATCCTGCCAGAAAAAGCCCCATCGAATCAAAGTTAATAAGAGCCAATATTCCGTTATGGCATCTGGGCAAACACCTTGGTTTCGACCCGAGAATGTTTTCGTGCCTGGATCGAGTGTTGAGAGAGACAAGGCCGCATGTGGTCCACACTCATATGTCGGTCCTGCGGTATGCGCTTCCCAGCCTGCTACGGCGTCGAATCCCAGTGGTTTTGCACACGCTGAACAACGTGGCGGAGCACGAGACAGATGCTTTCGGCCGTGCCCTTCAGTGGTTCGCGTTTCGCGGGTTGGTGCTTCCGGTTGCGGTCTCGCGGGAGGTCGCGGCCAGCGTTAAGCGGGTATACGGAGTAGAGTGCAACGCGATGGTTCCTAATTGCATACCCGTCGAAAACTATCGTAGAAGCCTGGCAGACCGTGTCCGCTGGCGAGAAAAAGAGCGGTTCGATTGCGAAGCGATTCTCTTTACCTGCGTTGGGCGTCTGGAACCGCAGAAAAACCCGCTGCTACTGGTGCAAGCTTTCGCCGCGCTGAACAATCCGCGAATCCATCTCGTCATGCTGGGAGAAGGCAGTCTCCGGGAA
>Ga0137403_10004864_pt1 | contig 15698 bp, 15 predicted proteins | sample CZOMad2_1_16fung_FD_122057 | JGI IMG/M metagenome (GOLD analysis project Ga0137403, IMG submission 122057) | Vadose zone soil fungal communities from Angelo Coast Range Reserve, California, USA - CZOMad2_1_16fungal (Hybrid Assembly) | ecosystem: Environmental > Terrestrial > Soil > Vadose zone... | reverse complement strand
CCTGAAGTTTTCTTCAGAATGTCGATCTTGGCGCGATGCGGCAACGATCTTACCGTCTTCTGAAGTGAGAGTCTTGTTAATTGAAGACGATGCCAAGACCGCCCGCGCTCTGGCCAGCGGACTGCGCAGCGAAGGCTTCGAGCCGATGACGGCGAATACGGGCGAAGAGGGTTTTTTTTTACTTAGCCGCGAAAGTTTTGATTTCGTCATTCTCGATTGGATGCTGCCCGGCCGCGACGGGATTGAGGTGTTGCGCACGCTTCGCGCGCGCGGTTCGAAAACGCCAGTGCTGCTACTCACCGCGCGCGATGCGGTGGACGATCGTGTGCTCGGATTAAACGCCGGAGCGGACGATTATTTGGTCAAACCGTTTGCCTTTGCCGAGTTGCTCGCGCGCGTTCGCGCTTTGCTGCGACGAGTCGATTCCGGAAATCCGCTGCGACAACAAGTCGGTGATCTCACCCTTGACATGCAAACGCGTCGGGTCGTGCGCGGATCGAGAGAGATTGCACTGACGCCGCGCGAATTCGATCTGCTCGCGTTTCTCGCGCAGCATCACGATGAAACGGTGACGCGGCAGATGATCGCGCGTGAAGTGTGGCGCGAGCCGAATCGCGCGACACCGCTCGACAACGTGATCGATGTTCACCTCGCGCATCTGCGCCGGAAACTCGACGACGGCGAGGACGTTAAGCTGATCCAGACCGTGCGCGGTGTCGGTTTTGTTTTACGCGCAGGGGCGGCGGTGGCGTGAAAAGTTGGTGGCAACGGCGCTCGGTTCGATTTCGCCTGGCTTTGTGGTATGCGGCCGCAACGGCCGTGGTGTTAATCGCGTTCGCGTGGTTCGTCTATGAAGTGATCGAACACCGGTTAGGCGCGGACTTAGATCGACAATTGCGCAGCGATTTCGAGCTCATCGAAGCGCAAGTCGATCTCGATGCCGACGAAGGCGCGCGCTGGAACGTGCACGGACCTCACGGCGATGAAGCAAACGCGCCGATTTCGGCTTGGTTCGACGTTTGGTCGGAAAATGGCGAATTGCTTCTGCGACATTGGCCGTTTCAAAAGGCGAACGCAAACAACGTGCTCCCGCCGCCGCGCGCGTCGACGCTGAGCTTTACAACAGTCGAGCTCGAACGCGGTCTGTTTGTGCGCGTGATGGATGGGCCGGGCCAGGTGGAGGGGCGCCCCGTGCTCATTCGTGTCTTCCGCGATGAAACGGAAATGCGGCGCACGCTCGGAGAAATCGTCAAAGTATCAACGCTCGGGTTCCCCCTTGCCGTCGCGCTGGCGGCGATTGGCGGTTACCTGATCGCGACGCGCTCATTGCGACCACTCGATGCCATGGCGCGGCAGGCACGCCGGATCACGTCGGAGTCGCTTTCGAAACGTTTGCCGAATCCGAATCCCAGTGATGAGCTTGGTCGGCTCGCCACCGTGTTCAACGACACCCTCGCGCGACTTGAAGCCTCGTTTGCCGAATTGCAGCGCTTCACCGCGGACGCGTCGCATGAGTTGCGGTCGCCGCTTACGGCATTGCGTGCCGTTGGTGAAGTCGCATTGCGCGATGGCGATGACTCGGCGGCGTTGCGCGAAACAATTGGCAGCATGCTCGAAGAAGCACAGCGCCTAACGGATCTGGTTGATGCGTTGCTCACCCTGGCACGGATGGATGCGACGAAGGCAGACGCACCGCGCGAGGAAGTGAACATTGCTGCGCTGCTCGAGGAGGTTCGCGATCAATTCGAAGTCCTGGCGAACGAAAAACGCCAAACAATTGCCGTGATGAGCGATGACAATGTCGCCGTGAAAGCGGATCGGACATTATTGCACCTGGCTTTGGTAAACCTGGTCCATAATGCGATTCAGCATGGCCCCGTCGATTCGCAGATTTCAATCACGGCGACGCGGACGGCACGCAAGATCGACATCTCGGTGAAGGACAACGGTCCGGGCATACCGCGCGAATATCATGAGAAAATTTTCGAGCGATTTTTTCGTGTCGATAAAGCGCGATCGCGCGCACAAGGCGGCGTTGGCCTCGGCCTCGCCATCGCCAAACAAGCAGTCGAGCGCAATGGCGGGCGAATCATGCTCGAGAACAATTCGGATGGCGGCAGCGTTTTTCGGATTCACTTTGAAACCTGAAGAAAACTTCAGGATTTCTTTAGTGCCGCCGCGGCGGGATCGCTTGTCTATTGGCAATGTGAACCTGATGCCGAATCCGCCTTCGAGTGAGTGCGGCTCTTCGCGCGAGAAAAACAAGAACCCGAGGCGTTAATGCGCCTCTCAATCCCAACAAGAAAATACAAAAACACATGAAATACATCGTTCCAGTAATCGCAGTAGCCACGGTCCTGACGCTTGGCGCCTGGACGCCGGCTTATGCAGAGGAAGAAAATGAGCAGACCGTTCAGATGTCCGATCTGCCCGCTCCGGTGCAGACGACAATTAAAGACAAAGCTGGCACCAGCGAGGTCGTCAAGATCGAGAAGAAGACGGAACAGGGCAAAACCGTTTACGAAGCCGTCGTGAACAAAAAAGGCACAGAGTGGAGCATTGAAGTCGATGCGAACGGCAAGTTCCTGAAGCAGTACAAGGAGAGCGAGGAGAAGGAAAAGGACGAAAAGAAGTAACTGCGTTCAAACTGGGTCGGGCCCCTAGAAGGCCCGGCCCTTTCGCCGAGCGGAGTTATTCGACACACACCACATGAAAATCCAAAAATGGTTAGTCGCCGCAATTCTAAGCGGAATATTCAGCACCACTCTCCTGGCCGCGGGCGAGAAACTTGACACGGCGCGCATCGATGAGCTGACCGGACTCAAAGGAAAAATGAATGAAAAGGAGCGTGTTTACAAAGTCACTTTTCCGCGCGGTGACGTGAAAGTCGCGGTCACTGGGTGGGAGATGCCACCTTTCATGGGACTCGGCACCTGGGCCGCTTTCGAAGGGACCAATGACAAGGCGATGGTGATGGGAGATACCGTTCTGTTTGAAGACGAAGTCAACGATGCGTTGTCCGCGGCGCTCGACAATGGCCTCGAGGTGACGGCGCTGCACAATCATTTCTTTTTCGATCAGCCGAAAGTTTATTTCATGCACATCAGTGGTGAAGGCAGCGTCGAGAAATTGGCCGCCGCTGTGAAGAAAGTTTATGACACGACCAAAGCCATTCGTGGTCCGAATGAGAAACCAGGAAGCACATTTGGTCAGCGTGACATCGAGAAAGGCTTACTGCCTAACAAGAGTTCGATCACGGCCGCACCGCTGAATGAGATTTTCGGCATGCAAGGAGAGACGAAGGACGGGATGGTGAAATTTACAATCGGCCGCCCCGCGAAGATGGACGGTATGCCTATCGATAAGGAGATGGGCGTAAATACATGGGCGGCCTTTGCCGGTAGCGACGACAACGCGGTGGTAGATGGCGATTTCGCGGTAACGGAAGATGAACTGCAATCCGCGCTGAAAGCGTTGCGTGTCGGCGGTATCAACATCGTCGCGATTCACTCGCACATGACGCACGAGCAGCCGCGCATTTTATTTTTCCACTACTGGGGCCGAGGTTCAGCCAAAGATCTCGCCAATACCCTCAAAGGAGGCCTGCTTGCGACTGGCCTGTCTGGCGTATCTGCATCGATCGGAGATTGAAAAACTAGCGGACAAACTCCCCTTCAGAAAGCGAACCACCAAACCAACCAACGAGAACCAACAATGAAATCGATATGCACTCTTATCGTTTGCAGCGCCTTCCTGTCGGGCGCTGCGTTAGCCGAGACGATCACGTTCGATGACGTGAAAACGGGGGGACCGCCGCCGGGCTGGACAGCGACGCAAACCGGCAGCGGCTCTGCGAAATGGTCTGTGGAGAAAGATGACTCCGCGCCGAGCAAGCCGAACGTGCTGAAGCAATCTGGCCAGGCAACGTTCCCCGTTTGTTTCAAGAACGACACGAATCTCAAAGACGGATTCGTCGAGGTGAAGTTCAAGCCGGTTGCGGGCAAGGAAGATCAGGCGGGCGGCGTCATCTGGCGCGTGCAGGATTCGAACAACTATTACATCGCGCGCGCGAATGCGCTGGAGGGCAACGTGGTCCTTTATAAGACTGTGAACGGCAAACGCAGTTCGCTCGACATCGTCGGACGCAAGGGTGGTTACGGTGTGAAGGAGCCAGTCGGATCGGGCCAGTGGCATACACTGCGCGTCGAATTTGCCGGTAACCACTTCAAGCTCACCTTCGACGGTAAGCACCTGTTCGATGTGGAGGACACAACATTCACTGAAGCTGGCAAAGTCGGTGTCTGGACGAAGGCCGACAGCGTTACGCTATTCGATGACTTCAGCTATGGCGTGAAGTGAAACCCCGATTGTTCCTCGCGCTGGTTTGCGCGCTCCTGGTTGCGTTCCGGTCGCCATCACACGCAGCTTTGCGGCCCGCTGAGTCGAACGAATTCAACGGCCAGGAAGCGCCTGCGTTTTCCGTGACTCCGGTGAAGGGAGATGCCGTTTCGCTGAAAGACTTCAAGGGCCATCCCGTGCTCTTGAACTTCTTTGCCAGTTGGTGTCCCCCTTGCCGCGAGGAGATCAGCAGCCTAACCCATCTCTACAAACAGTACAGCAAAGACGGCGTCGCGATCGTCGGAATCGCGGTGGATTCCTTGCTCACGCCGGAGAGTGTCGGCGACGTAAAGCCGCTCGCGGAGAAACTCGCCATCCCTTACCCCGTGGCGATTGCCACGGATAAGATCGCGAAGGACTACCATTTCAAAGGAATTCCCACCATCGCTGTGATCGACAAGGACGGCAGGATTGCCAAGATGTTTTACGGGTATCACGACGACAAAGTGATCGAAGCCGCAGTGCAAAAACTTTTGCTGCCCGCAGGGTCCAAGACGCAATGACTGACGCGTTGCTCAAACCTTTTTATCAGATCGTGACCGCGCCGCCGCGGCAGTGGCATCCCTTGCTCGTGCATTTTCCGATTGTGTTCCTGACCGTGGAGGCGTTGCTGCTAGGCCTCTGGCGCCTTACGGGTAAACCGGCGCATGAGCCGTTGGCTTACGCGTGCCTGCACTTGAGCCTGTGGACAATGCTAATAGTTGCCGTCACGGGAGTGCATGACGCGGGTCTCGATCTCGGCGCGGGCAACCCACTCTGGCTCGGTCTGCGGGATCGCTGGCAGCAAGCGTTTCGATGGCACAGCTCCATCACTGTGCACAGCTGGCTGGCGCTGGCGCTGGTGGCGATTACAGCGGCGCGACTGCTCTGGCGCAGATTCGTTGGCCCGGGCGCACTGCGGGGCGGGCAAGGCTGGGCATACGGTCTGGTGACTCTAATCAGCTTATGGATTTTGACCGCCGCCGGTTACGTTGGCGGGATGATCAGTCACAAATGAATTGGATATAGAACGGCCCGGAAGCAATGTTTGGTCTGATGGAATTGCTGACGCCGCGTTCTTGGTTTGCACGACCGCCAGATTGGGTGGCCGCGAGGCGATGGTTCGCTGACAACAAGACTGCCTCGGTGATTGGCGCGACTCTTTTCGTCATCGCGGTTGGAAGTTGGTGGGTGCAGGCGCGAAACAATCCGAGATCTTCCTTTCGCGTCGCGGCCGTGAAACGCGGCGACCTCATGGCCACGATCACCGCGACCGGAACAATTGAACCGGTCGAAGTTGTGGATGTTGGAGCGCAGGTCGCCGGCCAAATCATTTCCTTTGGCAAAGACAAGGATGGAAAGGCGATCGATTACGGTTCGACCGTCGAGGAAGGCACCGTTCTCGCGCAGATCGATGATTCCGTTTATGGCGCGGATGTAGCGTTGGCGCGGGCGCAATTGGAACAAGACAAGGCGGGCGAAGTGAGTGCCACCGCGAATCTCGAACAAGCGAAAGCGAAGGCGGTGCAAGCGGACGCGGATTGGCAGAGGGCGCAGAAGCTTGGTCCGCAGGGAGCGATCGCGGCGCAGGCGACCGATTCGTTTAAGGCTGCCTACGACATCGGCAAAGCGAATGTCGATGTTGCACAGGCGTCGCTTGCTCAAGCGAAAGCGACGACCGTGAAATCGGAAGCGACGCTGAACAAGGCGCAACGCAATCTGGATTTCTGCACAATCAAATCGCCGGTCAAAGGCGTCATCATCGATCGTCGCGTCAACATCGGTCAAACCGTGGTGGCGAGTTTAAATGCACCGAGTCTTTTTCTTATCGCGAAAGATTTGACCCGAATGCAAATCTGGGCGGCGGTAAACGAAGCCGATGTTGGACGCATCGCTCCGGGCGCACCGGTCACGTTCACCTGCGACACGTTTCCCGGGCGCGAATTCAAGGGAACCGTCGGCAAAATCCGCCTGAATGCGACCATGACGCAAAACGTCGTCATGTACACCGTCGAAGTGAACACCGAAAATCCCGATAAACTTTTGCTTCCGTACCTCACGGCCAACGTTCGCTTTGTTGCGCGCCAGGAAAGCAATGCGCTGTTGGTTCCGAATTCCGCACTACGTTGGACTCCATCATTGCCGGCGCAGCTCGCGCCGGACGCGCGCTCGTGGAAGTTCCCGGAGCCGGTGCCAATCAACTCGACTGGCTTTTCGAATTTGCCCAAGCAGGATAAAGCCGCGGATAGTCACACCGGCGTTTTGTGGTTGAGGGATGGAAGATTCGTTAGGCCGTTGGAAGTAAAAATCGGCGCGTCCGATGGTGAGAGCACAGCTGTCGTCTCCAACACGTTGCGGGAAGGCCAGGAGGTCGTGACGGGTGAGAATGAGAGCGCCCAAACCGCGACGCAGAATCCATTCGTCCCGCAAATTAAGAGACGTTGAGCGGAATGAAGCACTTGATCACGCTGGAGGACGTCTATAAAAGTTATCGTCGCGGCGAAGTGGACATTCCCGTTCTGCAAGGCGTCGCGTTAGAAATCGAGCGAGGTGAGTTGGTCGCATTGGTCGGCACGAGTGGCTCCGGCAAAAGCACGCTCATGAATATTTTGGGCTGCCTCGACCGGCCGACATCGGGGAAATATTGGCTCGACGGCCATGAAGTCTCCGCTTTTTCCGCCGATCGACGCGCACTTTTGCGCAGCTCAAAAATCGGATTCGTCTTCCAGAATTTTAATTTGCTGGCCCGAACGAGTGCATTGGAAAACGTTTTGATGCCGCTCAACTACTCCGCGAATCAGGTTCCGGAAAATGAACGGCGGCAACGCGCGAAAAAACTCTTGCGGCTCGTCGGACTGGGCGATCGCATGGACCACGAACCTTCGCAGATGTCGGGCGGCGAACAGCAGCGCGTCGCCATCGCGCGTTCTCTCATAAACCGGCCGTCGGTCCTGCTCGCAGACGAACCGACTGGCAACCTGGATTCGCGCACGACCGAGGATGTTTTGCGCATTCTGCAAAGGCTCAACCAAGAGGAAGGCATCACCATTATCGTTGTTACTCACGACGACAATGTCTCGCGCCATACCAAGCGCATCATTCGCATAAAGGATGGAGTAATTGTCGATGAAGGCGCGCTGTCGGTAATTTCTCGGAGCGACCTAGTCAAGATCGACAACGGCGAGGAGCGAAGCGATCGCGCACCTGACGGCAGCTTATTTTCGATAAACACGATTTCCAGCGTGCTTCGAATCGCGTTGCACGCATTGCGTCGCAACGTCATGAGATCTGCGCTCACTATTTTGGGGATCGTCATCGGCATTGCCGCCGTCATCGCCATGATGGAAATCGGTCGCGGCTCTTCCCAGTCCATCGCGCAAACGATCTCGAGCCTCGGCGCAAACGTCATTCAGATCGATCCGGACGACGTCGTCATTGGCGGTGTCAGTTCCGGCGGCGGCGGTCAAGTCACGCTCACGGCGGCGGACGCCGATGCCATGCGCGTGGATTGTCCGGCGGTTCGTCTGGTGGCTCCGAGCGTGGATTGCCGGACACAAATTGTTTACGGCAATCGCAATTGGTTTCCGAACAACGTGCTCGGAGCCACACCCGAATACTTGATCGTTAGGCAATGGGACCTGGCCCAAGGCGAACCGTTTACGGATAGCGATGTCCGCAGCGCCGCCACGGTTTGCTTGATTGGTCAGACAATCGTGCGGCAATTATTTCCTGACGAGTCGCCGCTCGGGAAAGAGATTCGTGTTAAGAACAATCGTCTGAAAGTCGTCGGCGTCCTCAGCCGCAAAGGCGCCAACATGATGGGGCGCGATCAGGACGATTTCGTTATCGCACCGTGGACCACAGTGAAATATCGGATCACAGGCGTCAGGCAATCGGGACAGTCGGCAGTCAGCGCGACTTCGACCCAGATCAATTCACTTAATCAGCTTTACCCCAATCAGGAGCCGCAGCTTTATCCGCAGCAGTCCGCCATTCAAGCGGCGGACATGCCGCAGATGACGCGGTTTGCCGACCTCGATGATGTGTGGATATCGGCCGCCACTCCGGAAAGTATTCCGGCAGCCATTCGCCAGATTACCGCACTGTTGCGCGATCGACATCACATTCAGCCCGGCGCGCCGGACGATTTTAGAATTCGCAACCTAACCGAAATCTCGGAAGCGCTGGCCTCGGCCAGTCATGTCATGACCAACTTGTTGTTAGTTGTCGCGCTGATTTCTCTGGTTGTCGGCGGAGTCGGCATTATGAACATCATGCTCGTGTCCGTGACGGAACGGACACACGAAATCGGCATACGTATGGCGGTGGGCGGTCGTGCGGGGGACATCATGAAGCAATTCCTGGTTGAAGCGATAGTGCTCTGTCTGGCCGGCGGCATCGCCGGAATTCTGGTAGGCCGCGGCGTATCAATGGCTGTCACTGCTTTTCTTAATTGGCCGACTTTGCCGTCGCTGCCCGCCATCTTCGCCGCTGTCGCAGTTGCCGCGACAGTGGGAATCATCTTTGGGTACTATCCCGCGTGGAAAGCGTCGCGCCTTAACCCAATTGAGGCGCTGCGGTATGAATAACACGTCCTAGACGACCACCAAATTCGAACAACATGAAAATTACAAAAGCGCGCTCATGTCTTCATTTCTTAGTCGCGATTGGCGCTCTTCTTCCGCTGGTCTACACCCATAGCACCTGTGCAGCGGACACGAAAAAGCTGCTCGCACCAGTAAAAGACGTGCCACTTCCGGGTGGCGCGACACGTTTCGATTACCAGAGCTTCGATCCTACCACCGGCAGGTTGTATCTGTCACACATGGGGGACGGGGACGTGGTCGTTTTTGATACGCAGGCGGATAAGGTGGTGGCGAACGTGCGGGGACTCCCAACCGTGACCGGTGTTCTGGTAGTGCCATCAGTGAAGGCCTGTTATGCGAGCGTTACCGGCAACCACGAGATCGCTGTGATTGATACGGAGAAGCTCGCGGTGACAAAAAGAATACCTGACGGGAAGTTTCCGGATGGATTGGCCTACTCGCCTGAGACCCACAAGCTATTTATCTCGGACGAAAGCGGTGGCGTGGAGACGGTGATCGATGTTCGCAGCAATGAACGAATCGACACGATTAAAATGGGAGGTGAGGTCGGTAATACCCAGTACGACCCTGTCTCACATCTAGTTTACGCCTGCGTGCAGACCCGCAATGACTTCGTGGAAATCAATCCGGCAACTAACAAGATTCAGGCGCGCTACCCGTTACCCGGCAGCGAACACCCCCACGGTTTCTACATCGATGACGAACACGGCAAGGCTTACATTGCTTGCGAGGGAAACAACAAGCTGCTCGTCTTCAACATGAAAACCCATGCCGTTGCGGCGGTTTTTCCGCTCGGGGACGGCCCCGACGTTCTGGCTTTCGACCGCGGGCTGCAACTACTCTACGTCGCGTGCGAGTCCGGCGTCGTGTCCGTGTTCAAATATGTCGACGATCAACTGCGGAAGATCGGCGACACGGACGTAGGTCCGAATAGCCACAGCGTTTCTGTCGATCAGAAGACGCACAAGATCTATTTTCCGTTAAAGAATGTGAACGGAACGCCGCTCTTGCGAATCATGTCGCCGACTCCTGCGAACTGAGTTAGTAAGCTTTAGCAAATTTTCCTCTGCAATCGAATCAATGCCAAGGAGGACGCGTCTCTCCGGCTCGCTCAATGGACGGGCTGATCATCGTCGCCGCATTGCATAGACCGCTAACGTGAGGCATGAAATACCAAAACAGCATGAGAGCCGATTCACATCTCGTGGGTTTTATCGCGAACTCGGAGCGAGATCGCCGCTAGGCTCTGGCATCACCGGCGGCTCGATTGCCAATCGATGTCGTGCCGGAAGAGTCCGCTCGCGGAGTTAGTCTCGCAAGCCTTTTCGATTGCAAATCTTTTCAATTCCTAGCGGCGAAGCAAGAATAGTCCGGTGATCGCCAAGCTTACTCCGAGCAGCCGTTGCCACGAAACGGGTTCACGAAAAAATACTATGCCAGCAATGGCCATAATCGCCGCGCCGGCGGCCAAAATTGCCGGAACTGCCGAAAGCGGACCGCCTTTTTGAAAAAGCAGGAAGAAGGCTATCGTCCCTGCACCAACGCAAATTCCGGTCAGGACCGAGTAGTTGAAACCGGGCATGCTGAATTTTTGATTCCACCGACCGGCTAACCAGAGGAATGCGAGATAAAGCAAGATTGACAATGCCGCACTCGCTTCGACCACGAAACCGCCCAGGCCGTCGCCGATCCGTTCGGAAGCAAGTCGCGTGAAAATTTGATGGGCGCCGTAGAGAACGGCTGCGACGACCGCATACCAAAACCACGCTGCCATTGGTTAGACTTTACTTATGAAATCGACCACCCGCGAGGAAGCATTAAATGTAATAAAGATCCGCGGAGCCTAGACGGTCTGACACCGAAAGAACTGATGAGATCAACCGGTTGGATTCGACGTGGTTTTGAATTTCACCGACTGGTACCGTTGAACTCGGCGACGCGGGCCGTATCGTGCATCGGATGACTCGGCGAAAGTTTCTTGGTACCACAATTACCGGCAGCGCTACCGTGCTGGTAACAGGAACAATTTTTCAAAAACTTGCTTCAGCAATGACGACTTCGGCTGCCCAATCCACGTTTCAATTAGGCGGCGATCTTTCGGTAAATCGGCTCGGGTTTGGGGCGATGCGCCTGACGGGCCAGGGGATTTGGGGTTGGCCGCCCGATCGCGAGAACGCGAAAAAGGTCCTGCGACGCGCTGTCGATCTCGGAGTAAATCTGATCGACACGGCCGATGCTTACGGTCCGGAAACGGACGAGCTCTTAATTGCGGAAGCGCTTTATCCCTATCCGAAAGGACTGGTCATCGCGACCAAAGGCGGGCTGACCCGACCGGGCCCGGGTAGTTGGGTGCCAAACTGTCGACCGGAGTATTTATCGCAGTGCGTCGATAAAAGTCTCAAGCGACTGAAACTTGAGCGAATCGATCTCTATCAATTACACACCGTCGATCGCAAGGTGCCGATCGAAGAATCGCTCGGCGCGCTGAAAGCAGCGCAGGACGCAGGAAAAATTCGGCACGTCGGACTATCGAACGTCACGACGCAGGAAATCGAACGGGCAAGAAAGGTTCTGCCCATCGTCAGCATTCAGAACCGATACAACGTCACCGACCGCGGCTCGGAGGATGTGCTCCGTTATTGCGAGAAAGAAAAGATGGGATTCTTGCCATGGGCTCCAGTCGGCGGCAGTGGAAGAAGTTCGTTAACCAAGGGCGGGAATCCGCTCGAAGCCGAAGCGAAACGTCATAACGTCAGCGCCGTGCAACTCGCCCTCGCCTGGCTGCTGCAGAAATCGCCGGTCATGTTGCCAATTCCGGGAACATCATCGCTTCAGCATCTCGAGGAGAATATGGCTGCCGCGAAACTTCAGCTCACCCGGGATGATTGGAAGAGGATCGAACTAACGAAAAGCTGAAATACTGAAACGCGACGTGGTTTTGAATTTCACGCGGTCGAAGCGAACGCCCAACGCTGAACGCCGAACATCCAACGCCCAACTAGGAGCAGTCGATTCAGTAGTTCGATGTTCAGCGTTCGATGTTCGGTGTTCGATATTTGCTGCTTCTTTTCGATCATGAGCATGAGCACGAGCATGATTCCTCACGCCCTGCGCGGTTTTCGCTATTAAGTCATAGCCGCGCGAAGTAGACGGCCGACATTCCGAGGCCGGCCACAATCACGATCCAGCGGAGGAGTTTTGCGGGAACGCGAGAGGCGATCGCGCCGCCGATCGCACCGCCAACCAGCGCAGCGATTGCCATGACCAGTGTGATTGTCCAATCGATTCGCCCCAAAAACAAAAACACGACTGCGGCACTGACGTTGACCGCGAGCGAGATCAGTTGCTTGAGCGCATTGAGTCGGATGAGCGAGTCGTCGATGACCACCACAAGCACCGCGAGCAGAATCACGCCCAGCGCCGCGCCGAAGTAGCCGCCGTAGATGGCAGCGACTCCCACCGGCCCAATCGACCAGGTTTCGCTGTGGGCGCCATGTTTACGCGCCATCGTGAAAGCCTGCAGTTGGTTTTGAAACGCGAGCAGCGCCACCGCAAAAAGTAACAGGAACGGCACAAGGATATCGAACGCCCTTTCACCCGTCCAAAGCAGCAGCAGCGCTCCAACCACACCTCCGATCAAGCTTGTCGGAAGCAACATCATCATGCGACTCCGTTGGCCAACAAGATCGCGCCGTTGCGCGAATGCTCCGCCAAAGTATCCCGGGCACAGCGCAACGGTGTTCGTTATATTAGCGGTCACAGCTGGTAAACTCGCTGCGACGAGCACCGGAAATGAAATCAGGCTGCCGCCACCCGCGATTGCGTTGACGAGCCCGGCCGCGATCCCAGTACCGGCAATCAGCGCAACCGATGCTACGTTCAAACCTTGCATCAATCGTTATCTTTCAGGCGCCCGCTCGCTCGCCCACCGCCAAGCTATTCTTGGGTCGAAACACGTAAGCAACAATGTGCGTGATCAGCCAGTAACTCACTCGCCATGACTTCGAGATGCCCGAACTACGGAGCCGCCGAAGCGTCCGATTGCCGCAGCACCACCTGTGATGAGTCCTGCATGTCGGTAACGAGCAGAAATCGTTTCGGCAGGGAGGAATTTGAATTGTCGCCCGCAAGCACCTTCAGTGGTCCGATCGCTTGAACAATGCTCCACCCGTAGGGATTTGTTTTCAGGACTGCGAGTGGCTCAAGCTTCCCAAACGGCGGGTGATTGGATTCCGCCAAATAGACTTGATAAGTGGTCTGAGGCGGGAGTCCTTTCGCCGCAATCTGAACCAGATCCAAGAGGCCAATTGAATTTACTGCTACCGATGCCTGAGCTTCGGCTGGTGCATTTCCGCTGGGTTCCAACTGCAAACGCGCTGCATTGGCGGCAACTCCCAGCGGCATCAAATTTTCTTTGCCATCGCCCGTGGGAACAGCATTTGGCACATAGACCAAAGCCTGCGTCGTTTGTCCGATTGGAATATTGGCGGTGACTTTGTTCGTGAGAGTATCGATCGCGACGCAATGTTCGCCGTTTTCCAAAGCAACATAAACTCGCGAGCCATCGCCCGACGGCCAGATTCCATGCGGAAGTGCTCCCACCGGGATCGTCGCGACTAACTCCGGGGTCTCGCCGCGGCGGAACACCTTCACTTCATTCGCTCCACCAATGGTGACGTATGCGAACTTACCGTTGCGATTGTTAGCGAAGTTAACGTGATTGGTGATCGGTCCCGTATCGAGCAGGGTCTTTGCAGCAAAAGGCGGTTTCGCGCTGAACACCTGCACTTTTCCCGCGTCCTTTAATGTGATCCATACTTCATCGTTTTCCGGAGTGACGGCGATATTGGGAGAAAACGGAGTCGCTTGCGGCAAGGTCTTAACAATTTGATGCGAGGCTGCGTCGATGATCGCGATCTCGGGGACGAAGCTGGAGCAAACAAACGCGTACTTTCCGTCAGGCCCAAACATGGTCATGCCAGGGCCGTTGGCCAGCTCGATGCGACGCACCTCCTTCATCCGCACCGGGTCTATCACCGAAACGTAGTTTTCGCCGCGCACCGTGACCCATAACTCGCGCCCATTTGGAGTGAAAAAGGCCTCATGTGGCGAGCGGCCGACGTAAACAACTCCTTTGATTTTATTGGTCGCCGTCTCGATCAATGTTACGGAATTCGATCCAACCGACACCACCGCCAGCGTCTTGGAATCCGGCGAATAACCGAGACCGTGAACAAGAAGCTGTCCTTTATAGAGTGGACTCAATGATCCCGGTATGGGGTCGCCTAGCCTGATCGCGCCAAGCAGCTTGTTTTCTGCCGGATCAATTACAGAAACCGTATTTGAAGTCTGATCGGCGGTGTAAACGCGATCGCGGTTCGAGACCGGAATGTCCGGCCGGCTCCACGGTGCTTGTGCAGCAATCGCATTGCGCAATAGACATAACGACAGGAACCAAAAATTTATCTTCACTATTTACTTATCCCTTGGCGTATTCGGAGCGGTGGCTTGATTTTCTTTCGGTTGAGCCGGCTCGTGCTGTTTGAGCCAGAGTTGCATCACCTCAATCTCCAGTTGTTGGTCAGTGATGATCTCCTGAGCCAGCCTTCGCATTTGGGGGTCTTTCCCATGCAAGAGTTGTGTCTTTGCCATGTCGACTGCTGCCTGATGATGCGGGAGCATTAACCTGACAAAATCAACATCGCTGTTCCCGGAATATGCCACCGCTTCCATCGCCATATGCATTTTGTCCATGCTGGCAATCAGCTCCGACCAATTGGGATCGGCGTTCGGCTGACTACTCGGCGCGTGCGCTTCGGCGTGCGAACTTGCGCGAAGGAAACCAACGCCGATGCTCAGCGCTGAAATCGCGAAGACGACCGCAGAGACCTTAATTAACTGAATTGCGGCCAGCATGAGATTTTTTTCCATTCATAGACTCCTCCCGTTTCGGACAAAAAACACACGGATCGTCTCCCCATCGAAGGGACAGGTATCGCGCTTCGGCCGATTGTGTCGACGACTCGGTCTGCCGAGCGTGCAAGATTTCCGTCCCAGTGCGTCGTTTGAAACGAAGCACCTCCCTCCTGCAAGGTTCCCAGCACCGGTTTCGTGGCCACGCATTGTTCCAAAGCAGCTACGGCTTTGCGATATAAATTGAGTGACAGTTTCGCAACAGTTTCCCAAGTCGGACCCATTCTCAGACTGCGCCAGTCGCATGATTCTCCTGTCGAACACTACTGCGACGATGTTAGCCCTTGTGGTGGAGCAACGAAGGCGCGCGAGTTAGCGTGCCGATTAACCTCGATCTTAACATGCTTATGCCGGCACCGATCGTGAACGTGCCATCATCCCCGCCAGTGAACGTCCGCAACGAAGTGAATGTTCCGCAGGCGCAAAGCATCACGATCCGGCGCGATTCCGACGGCAAAATCGCCGGCGCCGACATTGAGCGCGACGGCTGACGTGGGCACTATCGCCCGGAGTAGAAATCCGCTGCTTTGCTAGGTTGAGAAGCTTTGTTGCCTTCGAGTTGCCGTTTTGACCTCCGGCACGCGCTTAAGGTGATTAACCTGATTCCGCATGTGCGGGGTTCACACCGCTAACATTTTCCAACGGAGGAACACGAGCCCCGCAGTGGCGGCGCCTAGCATCAAGAGCGTCGAGCCTGTGTCCGGTGTCGAGAATATGCGGAAGCTATCTCCCAGAGGCGAA
>Ga0137403_10004863_pt1 | contig 15699 bp, 15 predicted proteins | sample CZOMad2_1_16fung_FD_122057 | JGI IMG/M metagenome (GOLD analysis project Ga0137403, IMG submission 122057) | Vadose zone soil fungal communities from Angelo Coast Range Reserve, California, USA - CZOMad2_1_16fungal (Hybrid Assembly) | ecosystem: Environmental > Terrestrial > Soil > Vadose zone... | reverse complement strand
GCACCCGGAAGTTATCGGTTCGTCCGCCGGATTAGTGCCGAGAAACACCCTTGTATTGACTGGTCTCACCACCTTCCGGGTGGTCAGCAACACCGAAGTTATCTCGAAACGGGGTTGTTGGAAATGAAGGAATGCTCCCGGCGTTCCTCCGACGTGTAACGGTCGCAAAAAATCCCGAGCGCAACGATCTTACCCAGCTTTTGAGTTTTTGGTGCATCTTTGGAGCAGGCCAAGGAAGGCTCGGAACTCGTAAGCGCAACCGATGCAACGACTTGGGTTTAGTTTGCGTCCACTTAGAAGGCAGACGCTCTAGATTCACCGACTAGAGTGATCCGGCGCATGGTATACCAAATCTTAGGAGCCCGTTACTGCGATCCGTCCAATTTTGCGTGACTTCGGCTTCGGTCGAATAACAATGCAGACGTCACGGTCTAGGGCAGTAACAAGATTCATTAGCCGTTCGACAGAAAAACCGTCCAGCAGGTAATTGGACAAAGCGGATACCTTTGGTTGGTTCACCTTCAGGCGCCGTGCGGCTGCCGTTTGTGATAGTTTCCGACCCTGAATTATCTGATTGATAGCGACTGCGAGTCGAACCTTGGTCTGTTTTTCCTCTGCATTAGGGACCCCAAGATCGGCGAAGACATTGCCAGAGCTCGGAACCACCTTTGGCTTATTTTTCCTCTTTGCCATATCGCACCTCATAATCCGCGCTGGCTTCCTTGAGCCGTCTGCCAATCAGCTCGACATCTCTCCGTGCGGTCTTAATTCCGGTCGGTGACTTCTTTTGAAACGCATGAAGCACGTAGACGGCACTCTCAAATTGGACCGTGTAAACAGCTCGGTAGGTGTCTGCGCGATGGTTCTCGACCATTTCGAAGACGCCTGGTCCCTCCCCTCGCCAAGGTTTCGCGCTTGGGTGCTTTCCGCCAAACTGTGCAACGCTGAGAGCGGTTCCGATTTGATCGATAACCGCCTCGGGGAAACCCAACAAGTCATCCTTGCTCGATCCGGTCCAGAATAGCGGCTTCTCGCCGGGGACCCTCTTCGGTCTTGCCATGCAATTATCCCAGTTCTAGGATATTGAGTCAAGCGGCCGAACTTCTCAAATATCCTCGTAGATAAACACTTCAGCGATTTGCTTCCCAAAGGCGCGGGCAATTTTGAATGCCAGCCGCAGGTTGGGGTGAAACCGACCCTTTTCAATGGAGTTGATCGTCTGGCGCGTCACACCCACCTGGGCGGCGAGCTTTGCCTGGGACCATTCCCGCCCCGCGCGCAGTACACGCAGACGAGTTCTGAATAGAGGCATGAGATCTCCCCTCGTAAACCGTGCGGAAATTTGGGGCCAACTTGGGGCCAAAACTAGGGCCTTTTAGGCCCCAATCTGGGGTTCTCGGGAGGCAAAGGCAACAGACTCAACAGGACTTTTGGTAGGGGCGGTGGGGATCGAACTAAAAACGACGTTGAGAACGCGTAAGTTGCTGATTCCATTAAACGAGAAAACGCCAAAAACACCTAATTCGCCCAAGTGAGGTACACGGCGCGTACATGGAGAGTGAGTTCGCTGCGGCGTACAAACAACTGATCTATTTGGCGGGACTTGCCGAGCCCAGAGTAAGGCTCGGGGACGCCGTATGGCGATTCTCGAATTGGCATGCTCGCCCATGGTCGCATTGGTTGGAGCACACCTGATGCGGCAAGCCGACCCGTGCCACGCTTGCAAGAACTGCCACTACTGCAAGCACTGCGCGAAAGAAGGTGGGAAGTGCGGAGTATGCAAGGGCTCGTCCGACGCGTATAGAGCCTGATGTCGGTTCAAATTATTGAGGGCAGCCCTTGTGCCGCGTTCTCCCTGCCGGCGGCGTGTCCCCCCGCTCTAGGTTCTCTGGCGAGATGTTCTTGACGTACTTGCAATTTGCAAAGTGAAACTGCTTCGTACCTTTGCTCTTGCTCCACGCGAACGTAGGAACGTGCGGTGGATTCGGCGTGGGGGTCGTGACTGGAGGCGGAGGAGTCGGATTCGCGACCGTACCGTCTCCGGTGACAGGAAACGAATCCACATGCGAGCCAGCGGATGTAACGCTAAACGTCGCCGCCTGCGGTGCCACTTCCACCACAATATTACCGCCAACCACATCCAGCCCTTCTTCCGGTTCCCCGCCCTTTCCGTTCTCGGTCCAATAGAGCTTGACGCCGTGCACGTGAAGACGTTCTAGGCAGTCCGGCGAAGGGTGCCCGAACGTGTTGTTGTCTCCGGCTGATACGATTCCGATAGTCGGATGCGTCGTCGTCAACCAAGTGTCGTTAGAACTGAAGCTGCTGCAGTGATGATGCACCTTGTAGACATCGACGTGGCCTATGTTAGGAGCGACCGAGGTCTCAATATCCTTGTACTCGACCGTGGTCGGCCCAAAGTGCTGTATCTTGGGTTCACCGCTCAAATCGCCGCCAATCTCCACCTTGAATTTTCCGAAAGTTACCAGCGCGACCAAACTCAGGTCGTTCTCGTTCGACGTTGTGATTCCGTTGCCGTTCAGCGCAACCACTTGGATGGTGACAGGATTCAAAGAACCCTCGTCGAGAGTGATCTTTCGACCTGGTGCGCTCAATGATGTGCGATGGGTGCCGATAGCAGCTACATAGTTCTGAAATGTCGGACCTGGATAGCCTTGACCTCGATCAAAGACGTCGTGCTGCACTGGGAACTCCTCTGTAACCTGCGGCAGACAGCCGATGTGATCGGCATGGTAGTGGCTAACAAAAATGTAGTCGATGTGCGTGACGCCGAGTTGTTGGAGATAGGAAACCGGCTTGTCGCAATTGTTCCGAACACCAGTATCAAACAGGACCACCGCGCCGTTTGGAGAAATCAGAACGGCGCCGTCTCCCTGGCCTACGTCAATGAAATGGATCTGCAGCTTGCCGTTTGCCTGGCCGAGAGCTGCCGCAGCCGAGAACAGTACAAACATGAAGAAACTGAGCGATCGTTTGAACATTTGACCTCCTGGGAGGGGAGAGTTGCAGTGTAGATACGCCAGTTATGTATAGAAGTCAACAAAATATCCTATCGGCAGGTAAATGTTGCGGTTATGGGCGAAGTGGACCCAAATAGGCAGCGACTTGCTCTACGGTCGCTCCACTTGTCAGATTGGCGTTATGATTTACCGGACAAGTGCCTTTCGATGGACCCGGGTCGCTCGGCCCGAAATGAATCAGGCGTCATGCGCATGACGCTTCTCGATCCCGTCTACTATGGGCTACACATCGAGACGATCCAAGCTTCGTGATAGCCAGTTTCCGCCGCGCTCGGCAATGTTTATGCCGTTCGCGACAAGGACGATAGCTATTCCCGGCGTCGAAAGGCGTCAGACCGTTAATGGGGCGAAATTTACTTGACTAGAATAGAAAAATCAGATATTAGGCGTATTTAATACCTGCCCTTAGACGCATTCAGGACTTTTGGCTATTTGAGAGGCGCCCATGAATCACATGCAACTACGAAATATCACTCCCCACGGTCGAGGCGTTCGTGGACTGAATCTATCGAGGAACTCCGTATTTTTTGGTGGGGCTTTCGGCCGTATTTTCCGGGCCCTTCCGGCCGCGCAATTTGGTGCCAACGATGATGAGACCCAAGCCAATCTGAAGGTGTTGGGGAAGAAGATGGTCAGTACGAAAGATTTACCGAAAGACGGTCCGGATGCGGAGGAGAGCGGAATCCCCGGCCTGTATACGTATCTGGGTCAGTTTGTGGATCATGATTTGACGTTTGATCCCGCCAGCAGCCTGCAGCAGCAAAACGATCCCGACGGGCTGGTAGATTATCGCACTCCGAAATTCGACCTGGACAACGTATACGGGCGGGGGCCGGACGATCAGCCGTATCTATACGATTTCACCAACGGGTCAGACAAAGCGACGTTATTGGTAGGGAAGCGTTTGACGGGCGCTCCCGTGATCGAACCACCAGCGCACGATCTGCCGCGGAACAACGCAGATCCGCAACGCGCCATCATTGGTGATCCCAGGAACGACGAGAATGTGCTGGTTAGCCAATTACAGGGGTTGTTCCTCCGTTTTCACAACCGCTTGATCACGGATAAGAAGCTCAAATTCGCAGAGGCGCAACAAACTTTGCGATTCCACTATCAGTGGATGCTGATCCACGATTTCCTGGTGAAGACTGTCAACAAGGAGACGCTGGAATCGGTCTTCCCGCACTTGAAGTCGGGCAACTCGATCGCGGACGATCGCCCGAAGTTGAGGTTCTATCACGCCAAGAATGAAGCGTTCATGCCGTTAGAGTTCTCCGTCGCGGCCTATCGCTTCGGGCATTCGATGGTGCGGCCTGGGTATCGCCTTAACGACGGTGCGAAGAACCTACTGCCCATCTTTCCATTAGATGAGCAACAAGCCCAACAAGCCCACAGCAGCCTGCGCGGATTCACCGCGCCCGCCGACGACTGGGCGATTGATTGGGGACGCTTCATTGACATTGATTCACGTCCAAACGGCGCCATGCTTGCAGACGATGGGACCGTGGCGGACGGCAACGGGAATTCAACCGGCAAGAAGCCAAGCGATCAGCAATTATCTGAAAACAAGCAAAGGCTACAACTCGCTTATCGCATCGACACTTCAATCGTCTTTCCCCTTGGGAAACTTCCTCCGAACGTGGCGGATAAAATTATCCCTTCGCTGGCGGAACGGAATCTTCTACGTGGATGGCGGCTGCGGCTACCGAATGCTCAGGCTGTGGCGCGAGCCATGGGCGTCGTGCCGTTGAAGAAGATCCAGATCGGCAAGTTTCAGAATACGGTCGATGCGTTTGACATAAACGACCTGAAAGATAAGGACGAACGACCGATCAAGGCGTTCATCGACAACTGCCCGCTGTGGACGTACTGCTTGGCGGAGACGATTGACCACGAGGTGCCGGGGCTATTCGGAGTTAAGACGAAGCAGTTAGGCCCGGTTGGCGGACGAATCGTCGCTGAGACATTCGCTGGATTGCTGAAAGAGGATAGTCAGTCGTTTTTGGGTCAGGATCCGCGATGGACTCCGACCCTTAGTGACGACCGCAAGACCTTTGGACTAAAGGAATTCGTGAAGTTCGCGATTGGGAAGTGACGAAGAGAAACACGGGGCTGCGACAAGCTGCACCCCCGTCTTGATCGGTGCGGGTCGATGATTGATGACTTCATGGCTTTGTCGCGAGTACTGACCGGCGTCGAAGACCTCGACGTCAACCTGGGCCGACAATATCGGGATCGGCTGGCGAGTAGCCCCTTCCAGCCTCAGCTAGATGAAATCCTCGAGCGATTTCACGGGCTTAAAAAGGGCGAAAACCTCGTCGCGCAGGTGAAGGCGAAGATTGTCGAGGTGGATCGGCTGCGCCCGACCGTGTGCCAGATCATTTTGCTTTGGTACACCTCAACAGTTCAGGACAACTTGCGCATGGAGCCTCCGGCGGCTTCATTGAATTTCCGTTACGGTACGCCGGAAGAATACTTCAGCGGGCTGGCCTGGAAGATCATCGGAGCGCATCCGCCTGGTCTCTCCGGGGGATATTTTGGCCATTGGCGATACCGGCCTGACAACGAGCCCAAATGAGTCCTGCCAAGAACGATTTCGACGTGGTGATTGTCGGCGCGGGTGTTGCCGGCGCGATGGTGGCGTACCGGTTAGCCAAAGCCGGCGCTCGCGTAGTGATGCTGGAGGCGGGAATCCGGAATCCGGCTCGGCCCCAGATCGCCGGTGCCTACGCCATAGCGCCGATCAAGAGCCCGCATAGCGCTTACGTGCAGATTGAGGCAGACGCGAAGGCACCAAGTCCGGATGGTGCGGCGGATTACGAGCAGGCCTTTCCCGAGGCTGACCGGCAATACAAGAGCGGTTACGAACGCCGAACGGGCGGTTCGACGTGGCATTGGCTGGGGCACACTCCGAGGATGTTGCGCTCGGATTTCGAAATGAAGTCGCGTTATGGCGGCGCGAAAGATTTTCCTCTCGCCATGGTGGACTGGCCGATTACGTACGACGATCTGGAACCGTGGTACTGCGATGCCGAAAGAGAAATGGGTGTTGCCGGCTCCGATGAAGAGTGGAACGACCTGTTCGATTCGCCAAGGAGCCAGCCATTTCCGATGAGCATGATCTGGCCAAGCTACTCGGACATGTGGATCGCCGAGAAGATCAACGGTAAGAAGTTTGAAGGACTGGAGTATCGGGTCCGAAGCACCCCATCGGCAAGAAACTCTTCCCTATACGATGGCCGTCCGCCTTGCGCGGGCAACTCCATCTGCGTACCGGTTTGTCCGATCGGCGCGAAGTACGACGGTTACGTACATGTGAAGAAAGCCGTCGATGCAGGAGCTGCCCTATGGGAGCAGTGCGCGGTCAACGGGATCGATAAGGATGCCGACGGTTCAGTGCACACCATTCGCTTCCTGACTTACGGCAATGTGCCCGGGAAGGTCAGCGGAGACATCGTCGTCATCGCCGCGAATGCTATCGAAACGCCTAAGTTGCTCTTGATCGCCAAGCTTGCAAACAGCAGTGGTCAAGTTGGTTGCAACCTGATGGATCACCTGTCCAAGAGCACCTACGGTCTTGCGCCTGAAAAACTGTTCCCGTTCCGTGGGCCGCCGTCTACTTCCGGGATCGAATCGTTCCGCGATGGCCCGTTTCGTTCCAACTGGGCCGGATTTCGCGTTTCGCTCAACAATGACGGATGGTCGAGAAAAAGTTCACCTCAGGCCCAGATTATTCAACTGGTTACCGAGAAAAAGCTGATCGGTGCCGAGCTGCAAGCGGAGCTCTTTGAGAGTGTCACACGACAAGTGCGCTTGAGTTGCTCGGTGGAAGTGACGCCCGATCACAACAACAAAGTGGAATTATCGAACAATACAGACGGCTTGAAGATTCCCAAGCCAAAGCTCACGTTTTCTCCTTCGGATTACAGCCTCCGGGGACTCGCTCACGCCACAAAGACGCTGAGAGACATTTTTCGCTGCATCGGCGCCACCAATATCATTGATCCGAATGACGCCGACCCCAGAGCGTTCGATGGAGCGGGACACATCATGGGGACATGTAGGATGGGCAAGGATCCGTCACAATCGGTGGTCGATGCCCACTGCCGCTCTCATGACCATCACAACCTCTTCATCGTCGGCTCTTCAGTATTTCCGACCGTTGGGAGTCCGAATCCGACTCTCACCCTGGCTGCGCTGGCCCTGCGCGCCGCGCAAGACGTTGGCAAGCAGCTGGGCATCAAGAAACAACGGCAAACGAAACCATGAGCCCTTCCATGCCCGTCACAACGCGGTCCGATTTGCTGAAGCTGCTCTGCGAGGCCGCGGAACTCGAACATGGTATTGCCTGTTCTTATCTCTACGCTGCTTTTTCGTTGAAGCGCGATATTTCCGAAGGTGGCATGACGTGGGAGGAGCAGCAAAAGGTCCGCCGGTGGGCGGCCCAGATTTACTTTGTGGCTTCGCAAGAGATGCTGCACTTGGCGCTGGTGTGGAATCTGACGACAGCGATTGGCGGTACGCCTTACTACCTGCGCCCAAACTTTCCGCAAGATTCGACTTATTACCCATTGAAGGTGCCGTTGAAATTGGAGCCCTTCGGGACCCGCTCCCTACGGCGATTCATTCAGTACGAACATCCAGAGACGACGCCGATTGAGGCTGAGGTCAGAGAGCTGCTGGCACGGGCGGGCGAAGACGAGGAAGAGTTCAGTTTCGCCAGCATTGGAGAGCTGTATGGATCGATCCGGTCAGGGTTTGAACAGATCGACGGGAAAGAATTGTTCATCGGAACACCGACACAGCAGATGACCCCGGAATTCGTGCATTTTCCGGACCTGGTTGCCGTGAAGGACCGGGTGTCAGCACTGCGAGCAATTGACGAGATCACCGAACAGGGCGAAGGACGCAAAGGCCATCGAGAAAACTCGCACTTCGTCGCCTTCGTTACGATGCTGAAAGAACTTCTGGAGTCCAGAGCGACTGGTTCCGGCTTTTCTCCGTCGAGGCCGGCGATGCGCAACCCGTCCGCCGGGGCCGGACACGGCTATGCGGCAAATCCAAATCCTATCGGGAATCCACTGGCTGGCCGTGTGGCGGGACTTTTTGACTCCGCCTACAGCTTGATGCTGCGGATGCTGGCATGGAGCTTCGAATTCGATTCGGTGGATGCGGGACCGCAGTTGAAGAAATTCTGCAATGTGGCGATTGATTTCATGCCACGGGTGCTGCTGCCCTTGGGCGAAGGTCTGATGTTGATGCCCGCGGGGGAGAAGTATCCGGGGAAGACGGCGGGGCCGGGATTTGGACTTACGCGGCATGTGATGCTGCCGCCCGATGCAAAGAACGCGGAGACGCTTTGCCGCGAGCGAATTCATGAACTGGCCGCGATTGCAGGGGATTTGCTGAAGCAACCGCTGCCGGATCCGGTGAAGGCAGGATGCAGGCACTTACAAGCAATTGCAGGACCCTTTTAACGCGGTGCTAGCCCTCGTTGCATTGTCGCAGTCGTCGAATTAATTCCTGACCTTAACGCTGGAGGTCGAAATGGAAGAAGCTGTTGCCATAGACCAGGTGATTCAGAAGAATTTCAGTCAGCTACAGAAGCCGGGCGTGTTGTTTGTCAGGCCGGGATATAAGGCCACCAAGGGTAAAGTCAAGGACGAGCCGGCCATCGTCGTGACCGTGGCAGACAAGCGCAAGGGAGTGCCCGCGCGCGATCGTGTGCCCGCGAAGATTGCGCCGTATCCGACCGATGTTCGGCAGGCCAGCCCGATGCACATGCTTCGTGCCTCAAACCCCGATCTGTGGGCCGAAGTGGCCGATGCGGTACCTCCCTCACTACAACGGCCGATATTTCCTCTGGAGCGTGACGCGTCCGGCCAGCTGGAGGAACCGATTCTTGCAGCAGCGGCGGCAAAGGTAGTTGCGAAAAAGCCGCCGAAGCTCCACGTGCCGTACACCCCGCCAGCGACGCCGCCGCTCGCCCCGATTACCGACACGTTTACGATCAAGTGTCATGCCAGCCCGGATGCCGGCTGGACCACGCTGGGGCCGTTCTTGAAGGCTACGGAGCAAGCGCTGACCATAGCCATGTACGAGTTCACCGCGCCACACATCGTCCAGAGTTTCCTGAAAAACCTGACAGACAAAACACTGGAGTTGGTGTTGGACGATCCGCACGATCCGACCAAGCGTGAACAGACCGAAGTCCAGACCCACGACCAACTGGAGGGGGGCTTCGGAAAATCGCTGGCATTTGCGTGGGCGCTGGAAGGGAGTGACCCGCACGTATCGGGAATGACTTTTCCATCGGCGTATCACATCAAGGTTATCGTTCGCGACAGCTCGGCTTTCTGGCTCTCGAGCGGGAACCTGAACAGCAGCAACCAGCCGAAGATAGATCCGATCGGCGATCTTGCCGGCGCAAAGGCGACGCTGCCGCATTGCGATCGCGATTGGCACGTGATTGTCGAAGGCAGCGCATTAGCGAAGTTATTCGAAGCTTTCATCCGACACGACTTCAATGTGGCGAGCGACCATCAATTGACGAACACCGAAGCGAGTGACACGAAGATCGTGCAGGCGGCACTGGCAGCCCACGTCAAACCACCGAAGGTGCCGTCGAGAATCCCCGTCAAATTCTTTGCGCCAAAGTCGATCAAAGCCAACATGAAGATCGAGCCGGTGTTGACGCCGGATAACTTCGCCGCGAGCATCATTCCGCTGATTCGCAGCGCAAAGAAAACTTTCATTATGCAGACACAGTACATCAACCCGCCAAAGACAGACGCGAGCCTGACCACTGCGGCCGGGAAGTCCGATGCGGCGCTGGAATCGCTGATCACGGCCATCAAAGAGTTGATTGACGAAGGCGTTGACGTAAAGCTAATCATGAGCGAATTCGAGACGAACGACAAGATCGAAGCGCTTTGCGAGCGTGGGATTGACCCGAAGTTCATCAAGACGCAGGCGGGTGTGCACAACAAGGGGATGGTCGTCGATTCGTCAGTGGTCGTGGTAGGAAGTCAGAACTGGTCTGCTCAGGGCGTCGCTCAAAACCGAGATGCCAGCGTAATCATTCACAACGCGGAGGCGGCGAAGTACTGGGAGCAGATTTTCGATCACGATTGGCAGCACATGGCCGATTTTGCGAGCCTGGATTGAGTTCTTGACGCGAATACGGAGCCGACAGCGCCGGGCATAACAAGGTCGCTCGGTGAAGAGCGGCCACGCCCGAAGTGGCCAGGACGCAAGAGGTACGAAGAAAGCCCAACTTGTCGCAAACCGTGGGCACCTCAATTCATTTTTTGGATTCGTGATTTCGGTTTCGGCAGTGCCCGCGAGTGTTACAGAGGTGCGCATGGCGCGACATAAGGAATGTGTAGTCATCGGCGCCGGCCTTGCCGGCTTGGCGGCGGCGTATCGCCTAAGCGGCAAAAATTGCAAAGTCACCGTACTGGAAGGACGCGACCGCCTCGGCGGTAGAGTGTTAACACATCGTTTCTGCGAAGCGCCCGACCTGAACTGCGAGCTTGGCGGGGAATGGGTCGGCAAGAATCACACGCTGATGCAGAGCCTTTGCGAAGAACTAAAGCTTGGCTTGCAATCGCACCAGTATGCAAATTCGTTCTGGAACCAGCTCACGCCTGCGCGGTTGATCCCGCCCGGTGAATGGTGCTTGTCGGCGGAGGCGCAAGCGATCTGGACCAAGTTTCAGGAAGACTTCAAGAACTTCGGTATTAAGCACCAAAGAAAAATGGACCGAATCGACTGGTGGACGCAGCTAAAGGAACTTGGTTTCGGTCCGGACGATTTGCTGCGACGCGACATGATGGACAGTACCGACTTCGGTGAAACGATTCGCATGAACTCTGCGTTCTCCGCGGCGACGGAATATCTGAGCTCAAAGGGCGAACAGGTGGACGATAGCGACGAGATGGATTTCAAGGTCCGTGGAGGGAACTCGCGGATCGTTAATGCGCTGGCCCGACGAATCGGGATGGACAATATAAAGACCGAACAGGTAGTCGTGGGAATTCGCCAAGGGGAGAGAGGGGGAGACAAGAAAGTTCACGTATATGTAGGGGGGGCTAACCGTCCGATCGACGCCGACTACTGCGTCTGTGCGATCCCTGCGCACTGCATGGTCGACATTGATTGGGGCAAGCGGCCTCCGAAGCGTCAGTTGGAGGCCGCTTCCGAATTACAATATGCCAGAATTACAAAGACGGCAGTGCTATGCTCGAAGCGATTCTGGCCCAAGCCGGAGCGCGGCGGCTTTTCCGTATGTACGAACCTGGCATCCGATTTTTGTTTCGATAGCACCTACGGTCAGGACGGGCGAAAAGGCATTTTGTGTAGCTACGCCGTGGGCGACAAGGCAGTGGATATCGCTTCGTCTCCCCAGGACAAGCTGAAGTATTGGATTGTCGAAGACGTAGCCGAGGCACACGGGCTGAATTGGAGCTCCGAGCGAAGCAAGGAAGTCGCTTTGGCGATCCAGCAGCAAGCTTGGCAGGCGGATTCGTTCACCCGGGGCGCCTACGCATTTTATCGTCCCGGGCAGTGGTTCACAGTGTTTCCTGCGCTTAAGAAACCTTTCGGCCGAGTTTTCTTTGCCGGAGAGCACATCGCCGAATGGCAGGGCTTTATGGAAGGCGCTGTACAGACTGGGTATGACGCCGCTAAAGCAATCTTGCGGGCCTGAACACTAGCTGATTTCGCTGAATCCTATTTTCTCTCCGATTTCCGAATGTTGATAGCGAAGTTCTAAGTCGGTATTGAGAAAAAAGTGCCAAGAGCCAGGCAAACGGACCAATGGAATCCTGCTGAAGGAGGCCGACAATGGCTACGGACGGAATCAATCTTCTAACTATTCTGCTTATCGCGGCGTTTGCGATCGATAGAGTTTCAGCAGGGATTCTTTTCCTGCTACAACTATTTCATTTGATTGGTGATCCCGATTCGATCGAGGAGGCTGCCCAACGGGCTCATGCTAAGAAGAAATATACGCTATATCACTTCGCTGTCTCGGGCATTCTTGTAATTTTCGTTCTGCTTTATGTGGGAGATTTTCGGTTTCTCGATGCCTTGGGCCTTGGTAACCGTGCCGACCTGAGCCGCGTTCCCATCTTTGTGGACCATTTACTGCTGGCGGTTGTTCTTGTCGGTGGCGCTGAGCAGATGTCTGCCTTCCTCAAGATGGTCGGCGCGCCCGGTGGAAGCACGCGCGAGACCGGCGCTCGGCCGGTGGAAGTCTCCGGTAAATTGACACTGGAAGAATCTTCGGCGAAAAAATAACACACAGGCCATGAGGAGAATCGCCGAGTTTCGTGCCAAGTGGTACGCGTTCAGCGAAGGCAGCGAGGATCGCAGGGGGCAGACCGTCCGGCGGCGGATCTGGTGGGTTGCTGGAACTGTTCTAGCACTTGGTGTTTTGGCTGCTCCTGGTCCTGCCTTGCGGTTCGGGCCGGCTCCCAACTTCGGTTCTCCCCTCGTTGGGAGTCGAAGCGCTGAACACTTTGTCAGTCTACGTAACTCCGGTCTCGCCCCGCTCACGATTACTGATATCCGAATTTCCGGTGGCGGAGCGGAAGACTTCCTTCCAGGCACAAGTGATTGCTCGAACGTGGCAATACCGCCGGGCAGGAGCTGTATGTTTGGCGTGGTTTTTGCTCCCCGCGATAATGGGCGTCGAGCCGCGGAGCTAGTAGTTGCGTCGGACGATCTACTTGCTCCTGCCCGGTTTGTTCTGGATGCGATTGCCGCAACGCGAGTAGATTTGCGCGTTACGCCCCTCGCAATCTCCTTCGGCGATCTCAAGCTAGGCGCGAGGAGTGAGGAAAAGGCGGTCGAAGTATCCAGTTCCTTGAATACTCCCGTTCGCATTCTTGAGGCACGCATCACACATAACCCAAGTGGCGAGTTTCAACTTGGCAACAATACGTGTGCGGATGCTCTCCCGAAGGGCGGAGCTTGTACGATCGGCGTTAGCTTTCATCCACGAGTAGCCGGAGAGCGCACTGGGCAACTGGAACTTGTAGACGACACTGGAGATGCTCCACATGAAGTTATGTTGACAGGTCGCGGAGCGGTCGGCGAGTTAACTCTCCAACCGGAACAAATCTCATTTCCGGCGACGCAAATTGGACAGCGGAGTGAACCGGAATCCGTTCAAATTCGGAACAGCGGGGATGACGACGTGCATCTCGGAGTGATGGGACTTGCGGGTGATGCGACGGAGGACTTTGCGCTATTAGACAAGGGCTCGTGTGAATCTGTGACTCTCCATGCTGGGGCGACCTGCGAACTACGAGCGCAATTCGATCCAAGAGCAACGGGTTCAAGAATGGCAACGATGTCCCTTGGCGACGATGCACCTGATGGCCCACATACCATTCAGCTCGTTGGTACAGGCACCGATGTGGCTAGGCCTAGCGCGCAAATTTATGCAAAGAGTTATTCATTTGATTGGCAGTCGCTGCGTACGACATCCAAACCCATTCAGGTGTGGGTTATCTCTCGGGGAAAAGCCCCTCTGACCATCGGTACGGTAGAGTTCCAGGGAAGCAGACCGAAAGATTTCGGGCTAAAGACAAATTGCTCGCAGCGCACGCTCACGCAAAATGACCAATGCGAGATCGACGTGTACTTCTCACCTCTGACTGCCGGAGATGCACAGGCGCGAATCCTGCTGCCGCACAACGCACCCGATGCACCTGCTTATTTCAGCGTAGATGGGATCGGAATTGGCGCGGAGAGAGGCTGGTGTTGTCTTGAAGGAAAGATTTTTGAAACGGACGAGAGCACCTGCAGGGGTCGTGGAGGAAGGTTGTTTCCCGACGCGGGCACGGCTCAGAGTCAGTGCTTTCGTCCTGCCGTCCCTCCAAAGACTCCGCAGGCTGAGGCACCAAGTGGCCTCGATCCCGGCACGCCATCGCGTTCGGGAACCCGCCCTATCGCGTGCGGATCAGTAACATTGCGCTGGAACCCGGTGCCCGCCCCAAACGGCTACCTCGTTTCCCTGGCGCGTTTCCAGCAAGGCACGGACACGGCTCCGCGAGTCATTTTCTCGCAGGACGTGTTCACAAATTCGTACAGGATTTCTTCTAGCCTGGAAGTTGGATCGTATGAATGGTCGGTCATTTCACTCGGTCAACCAGGCCTACGAAACGCTCCCGCACAACCAAACTATTTTGTTTGCGCTGCCCGCATGAACGTAGCGGAGAGACCGAGTGTGGCGACACGCTCGAACTCAAAGGCTAAAGCCGCTTCGGTGATTTCTCCTCCGATTCAATAAGATCATTCCGGGAAGATCGCTGCTGAGACGAAATCGCGGTCCTTTACCATGAGGTACACCGCGGGTACGCGCGAAATAACGCTCCCGGAATTAATTGGATTTCAACGACTTGGTTTGGTACGGGCGGTCTGGGATCGGACCAAAGGCAGCGTTGAGTCCACGTAAGTTATTGATTCTTCGAATCGGCAAAATGGCGAAATCCCACGAATTCGCTGAAGCGAGGTACACGGCAGGTACACGGTATGCTACCGCCCTTAACACAAGAGAAGCGAGACTTGGACCTGTTCACGGCCCCAGGGTTACCTGCCTTGGGCGCATGACACGCGACTCCAACAAGGCCGTCCACTACTTCTAACGACTAACAATTCCAACAAATCGGGACATCTGCTTTTCGATCAAAGCTAAGTCCAATCTGGTAGAAAAGATGCATTCCTGCACAGACTGTGAAAATTGGACGACTGATTTTTCGATCGCATTTCGGCGCGTAGAGTTTTGCAAATGAATCCCGGGTCATCCTTGTGAGCCCCGGAGCGACTCCTAAGTTCGTCAATCGTTTCTATTCTTTGGAGCAGCCCAACCGGAAGTATCGACCTCGCGCCGGTTTCCGTATTCGCCGTACCGAGTTCACCACAATTGTGTCGGAGTGCGGCTATCGGGGTAAATCGCGTCGAACACTAGTGGTCGGGTTGTTCGTCTTCGAGTTTGCGGAGTGAGCGTTGTGCTGGTTCGAAAGTCGGATCCAGGCGGCTGGCTTCGCGCATGAGCGCGAGTGCCTCGGAGCGCCGGCCCAGTCCAGTGGAACACAAGGCGAGGTTGTAGCTGGTAGCGGCGGACCTGGCGAACAAAGCGCTCGATGTTTTGAACATCGAGGCGGCCTCTTCGAAGAAACGTAGCTCGAGAAGCAAAGCGCCGCAATAGAAAGCGAGCACGTTGTCGTTCCGGGTCAACGGGAAATGGTTGGCCCAAGTAAGTAAGACGGCTGTGCGAAGATCGTCGCGGTGAACGGGCGCGTTGGGAATTTGGCGAGCCAGCGATGGGAACACGCGCGTCAGGGTGGTGGAATCCCAACGACTGAGCCGCAAGAGCGCGAGTATTTCCGAGACAGTCATTTTGTCGATGTGCGGGTCTAGCCCAGCCAGCAGGACAAAGAGATCGTCGGAACCGAAGGCGGATTGCGTTTCCTCATATTCTGCCTTGGTGGCAGGAAATGAGTGCTTGGCGGGGGCCAGGAGAAACGCGCAGGTGTTCAGGTTCAGGGAATGTTTCGTGGGTAGCAGCGCTTGCCCACCGATATCTTCAAAGTGTTGGGCGATGGCATGAAAATTAACCATTTGGGAGAAAACGTTGGGGGCATGAAAA
>Ga0137403_10004862_pt1 | contig 15705 bp, 15 predicted proteins | sample CZOMad2_1_16fung_FD_122057 | JGI IMG/M metagenome (GOLD analysis project Ga0137403, IMG submission 122057) | Vadose zone soil fungal communities from Angelo Coast Range Reserve, California, USA - CZOMad2_1_16fungal (Hybrid Assembly) | ecosystem: Environmental > Terrestrial > Soil > Vadose zone... | reverse complement strand
GCGCGACAAGATAACGGTGGATCGATGGCACTTTAATGTGTAGACGGACGCTCCTTCTGGAGCGCTCATGTCGATCTGCGGACTTGATTTCGGAACGTCGAACACGACGCTCGGCACCATCGAAGGCCATGCGCCGGTCTTGGCGGCAGCGGCGCCTCATAAGCGCGTTCACGCGCGTCTTCGGCACGCTCGTAAGCGCGTTCACGCGCGTCTTCGACACGCTCGTAAGCGCGTTCACGCGCGTCTTCGACGCGCTATGGGGCGGTGCACCGCGGGGCCCGGACACAAAATCGCGAAAACAACCCCATGCAAAGTAAAATGGGCCCCGGCTCGGCAGCACTCGTGCTGCGTTGCGTTCGGGGCACGAGAAGAAAAATGGTCCGTCGTCACGGCTCATCCCGCTCTAGCCATGAGTGACTGTCCTACGGCGTAGAGTGAGCATTCTTTCCACGCTTCCACGCATCGGCGCATCGCTTCGTCCTTGGCTTCGTCGGCCGTGTGGTCAATGACCAATGAACAATGACCCTCAGCATTCCATGCCAACGCTTTGGCTTCGGTGCGCTACCACGTAATAGTTGAAATACATCGTGCATGCGGCGTTGAGCGGATTGGGAATCGAGGCCAGTGCCGGCAATTCGACCATCATCGACGTTGGCAGGTGCAATCCACTCAGAAAGCTTTCAACGGAAGGCCACCATAATTCGACTGGGCCCACCGCCACCTCGGCATGGCCCTCAACGCCGAATGGCGGCAGCACCTGCAATTGCGCCGGTGCGCCGGAAGCGACATAGGCTTCGAACATGCGGCGACCCAAAGCCGCCGGCGGTGTTGCACTGGCTTTCGGGTGTGTATATAGTGACTAATCTATACACAAACATCGGCCAGCTGTGATGCGAACCAATATCGAAATCGATGATGAGTTGCTATCCCAAGCCATGACGGCGACCGGCCTGGCGACCAAACGCGCCACGGTTGAAGAAGGCTTGCGGCTGCTGGTCCGGCTGCGCAAGCAGACGAAGGCGCTTGCAGAACTCAAGGGATTAGGTTGGGAGGGCGATCTTGAGGAGATGCGCCAGGGTCGCCCGCCGCGCCGGTCGTGATTCTTGTCAATAGTTCCGTCTGGATTGCGCACCTGCGGGGCCAACGCACACCAGCGACCGTCAAACTAGAGGAAGCCGTTACACGGGAACCGCTCCTGGTCGGCGATCTGATCCTGCTCGAAATCCTTCAGGGCGCTCGGGACGACGCCCATGCTGCGCGCATTGAGCGCGGGTTGCGCCAGTACGCGATTGTGCGCCTCCTGGATGCCAATCTAGCCGCTCGCGCCGCCCGGAACTATCGCAGGCTGAGAGAACTGGGCATCACGATCCGGAAAACAGCCGACATCATCGTAGGCACCTTTTGCATCGAGCATCGTCATGCGTTGCTGCACGATGACCGCGATTTTGCACCGATGGAGGAGCATCTTGGCCTCAAGGTCGTGTGAACCACCTCCTCGAGGCTATCGTCTTTCCAAGTAAACGGTGAGAGTGGGGCGGAGGCGGCTTCCGGATAATGCATCGTGCCATGGCGTCGATTTGGCGGACCACGAACGATGATGATGAGCACTATTTCTACGCCATAGCCCTATAATGGGCGTGTCCGCGAGACTCATCACAAATGCCAGTACGATGAGAGGTATGATATCGTCTACAAAAGCCACTCCACCGGCACGTCCAAAGCCTGCGCGAGTTTCGCAATGGTCTCGGGGGTTCCCGTACGGCGCCCACTTTCGAGATCGGACAGATAGCCCTGACCGATACCTGTTTTGAAATTCAAATACAGTTGCGTCTCGCCGCGCCAGTTGCGAATGGCTTTCAGTCGACTCTCTTCGACGATCGTGAAGCGAACGTTACAGCTGTGACCCTTCTGTTCCGACAGCGATCGCCAGTCTTTGTGTCACAAGGGGACTCAAGGCTTTCCAAGCACAAGCGATGAGAACTGGATGACAGGAATTCGCCGCCAACTGCGCACCAATGTATTTCATGCAGCTTAAGCATCCGACATGCACCGTTCGAGGTAATCGCCTCAAGCAGGGAACGGTGTCCCGATGTTACCTTACCTTTCGGCTGCCGACAGGACGTTCCTTCAGAGCCGCACGCACGGCGGCTGCCATCACTTCTCCGGCCACTTCCACGTGGCGAGCATCGCGCATTGCTCGGCTAAGCACAAAAGCACCTTCCAATATCGCGATCATCGCAACGGCGAGCTCTCGCGCTCGCCGAGCCGGAAGCCCGTTTCTTTTGAAGCGTTCAGCCAGGGCTTTAATCCAACTCTCAAAAACCTCGGCCGTAGCGAGCCGCAACAGTTCGTTAGTGCTGGCGACCTCTAACGCTACCGTCGCGATCGGACAAGCGTCCTCGAATTCGCTCGCGCGCAATGCATTGGCCGCGCCGATAAAAAAATTTCGAGTGGCGATGGCGACGTCAGGCTCCGCGTCGAACACCATCGGGACAAGCTGGCCATAAGCGCGTCCCGATATACGGATTACTTCCGCCCCCAATTCGTCCTTTCCGCCGGGGAAAAAATGATAGATGGATCCGAACGGCGCCGGTGCTTCCGCGGCAATCTGCTTCATTCCGGTGCCGCTGTAGCCCTGCCGCCTAAAGAGCGCGGCACCAGCTTCCACGATTCTTTGTTTGGTGGTCGCGCTCATCGCCAATCCCAGAATTCATGTTGCGCGTGCATCTTATCTCAATTTTGTTAAGTAGAACATTCTATCAACCTTGCGGCGATACTTTCCTATTCGAGCCGAATGTTTTGGAATCATACCATGCGCGCATTCATGATCACCGTGTTACTGCTGGATTGTACCGCTTCTCACCGGGCCGCTCGATCTTACGATGGGTTTGCAAGCCCTACATCTCATTGGGGCTCGGTTGTCTCCAGAGAATTACCGCGATCCCCTTCTCAACAGCCGAATTCGGTACTTCGGCGCGATCTGGTTTGGCGTTGGCTTGCTGATGCTTGTCTGTCTGTCGGACCTAAAGAAGTATTCTCTTTTCCTCAGGGGCGCTTTGTAGGCCGTGTTCGACCACGTCGCTAACTCGATGCCCACAGGGCCACCTTTACGGCGAGACTTGAGTCGAACAATGCGGGCCGGCGTCGCCTTACAAGAACTGTCGATGCAGGGAGCGCCACCACAATAGAACAAGGATTGGCGGCAGCGCCAGCTCAACCCACATCAAGAGAGTAAAGAAGGGGTGTGGTGGTCCGATTGCAATCAGGGAAAGGAGGCGACCGACGCCGCCGAGGAAGAATACGCCGGCGAGCCAGGGTACGAGGCTCCCTCGATTTGCGAAGTCGCGTGCAACCGTTAGGGAGACCGCGCCATATGCGCCCCAAAGCGCCGCATAGAAGCGCAGCTCGCTATCCATAGTCGGCGGCCATGCTTCACTCAACGGCGCCTGCGATCCGGTGAGCTCGCTGAATAGCTTCTCTGCCATCCACGCCGTGGCCTGCGCGCCGGCAGTCATGATTGAAACACAAATCAACACGGCAGCTGCGCCCAATAGCGCAAGGAGCAACCGCAGCGTCAGGGTCATGACAATGGCCGATCTATCTTGGCCAAGCTTCTGGCCGTGGCAGCAAGGGGCTTCTTCATGCCGAGGGCCCTCGTCACGGCGCGGTCTCGAAGTTGCGCTGGCAGCATTGCGAGGAGAGCGAACATCGCGCTTCCACGTCCGACCAGCACTCTCGCCCTTGGCGGAGCGCTTGGATCTAGCGCCCGCATCACCGCATCGACAACGATTTCCGGTTTGTCCGCCCTGCCTTGCAAGAATAACTTGCGCATGGCGTCTATGGCTGGACAATAAGCCTCCACCAACTCCGGGCTCTCCTCCTTGTATGCGAGCGCAGACGCGCGAGCGGCCTTCTCGAAGATTTCCGTCTTGATGGCGCCCGGTTCTATCAAGGTGACCCGGATCCCCAACGGCTCAAATTCCAACCGCATCGTATCGCTGATCGCGGCGAATGCTGCGCTCGCCGCCGCAGGGGCGCCAAAGAGCGGCATGGTCAAACGTCCCCAAAAGCGCGCCAATATTCACAATCCGACCTCGTCCTTTGCGGAGCGCCGGGAGCATGGCCCGCGCAACCGCGAACCTTCCTGTGACGTTTACTTCCATCTGGCGGCGAAAATTGACCGTCGATGTCAACTCCAAGGGACCTTCAACTATGATCCCTGCCGAGTTCACCAATCAGCCGATCGACTATCGCCTTGCCGATTCCGGCGCCGGCTCCAGTGACCAGGCAGGAGGGATTTGCCGTCTCGGCTTTCATCAGGCGAACTCGCGCGGGCGCGTAATGACGAGCTTGGCCTTATGGGATACCAGCGCCTCCACGGAGTCGTTCCAATCGGCTGTCTCCGCAGTAATCAACTCCGGAAGAATCTTGCGCTCTTCAACGAGTTTCAGCGCCGCAGGCATCACGTCGCGGGCGTGGACGCGACCCGTCTGAAAGCGTATTCCCTTCGTATACATCTCCATCAGTGGCATCGTCGGATCGTCGCCGAAGAAGATGCCGGCGCTCGTGCAGGCGCCGTCCGGTCCCGTAGAACGGATGGCGCAATGCAAGCACTTGCGTTCGGACGTTGCATTGACGGTGATCGGGTATGGACCAAGCCGCTCCGGGACAGGCCCTTCAATCACTGCGGCGCCGAGACGCCGGGCTACTTCCTGCTGGTGCGTCCCGCCGCCAACGTAGTCCACCGATGCGGCGCCGAGCGCGAGAGCGACGGCGGTCGCGTAGAGCGAAACGGAGTCGCCGCCGACGATCAGGACCTTCGCCCCCGGGTCCGCCGCGAGCTGCGGCGCCACCAACCTCCATCCATCGACAATGTTGTCGCTGAGACTCGCGACCGCCCGAGGATCGACGTCTTCGGGTACCGCAATAAGCATGTGGTCCGCAAATGGCACCCGGACGAGATCCGAAAGGAAGCCGCCCCAGTCCCGTCCGCTCAATGGTCCGAGCCCATACATCGACAACCGCTCGACCCCGATACAATGGGCTGTTCGACCCGCGCGGCATGACGCGCAGCTTCCGCAAGACACCTGGAACGGTACGCTGACCACGTCCCCGACCCTGAACTTACTGACCGCAGCTCCGACTGCGACCACCTCCGCGATTCCCTCATGGCCGAATGCGAATGGACCCGGGACATTAACAGCACCGCTTATGATCGCGTGATCGAGATCACAGGTGGCCACGACAAACGGCCGAACCAGCGCATCCGTACTTGCTTCGAGCTTGGGCTCAGGCGCATTGCGCCATTCGAGTCGACCTGGTCCGACGAATTCGACGCAACGCATACTGGCCCTCCCGGCTTGGCTATTTGATAGATCGTTCTATTAACACATAGTTAACTCGTCTCGTCAATATGCGGCTCCCTCCTTGTCAGTCAGGCGTTGGTTAGCTCGGTTTTGATGGGTCGGCTCGGATTAGTTCGGAAAAATTGACCGAATCATCGATGGCCGAATCCGCCCACGAGTGATTCCGTAGCACGCCTGCAAAATAGCGTCGCTGGGGCGCACACCAAATAAGGCGGGCCCAATGTCTGGTCGAGTTGGATAATTCACCCGTGTCATTCCTTGACGAATTCTGGATAGCGTCGCGCGAACTCCACGCTTCAAGGACTGACGCGGGAATAACACCGCAGCTGGCGGCAACGCTCCTGAACGAAAGCGGCAATGGCATACCTTGATCGCTCTCGGCAAAAAGCTCCGCCCTCGCAAAGCCGCGGCGCTGGACTATGAGCGCCAGATCTCGACCGAGGAAGTCGCATTGATCGCCGATATCGGCGGCGGCACGTCGGATTTTTCGATCGTGCGTCTCGGACCACAGCGTCACGGCAAGGCCGATCGCGCCGCGGATATTCTCGCCAATGACGGCGTGCGTATCGGCGGCACCGATTTCGACCGCCAACTCAGTCTCGGCGTCATCATGCCGCTGTTCGGCTTCGGCAGCGCCATGAAGCGCGCCGGGCTCGAGGTGCCGTCGCGTTATTTCCACGACCTCGCGACCTGGTCCAGCATCAACCGCATGTACGAAGCGCGCGTGATGGCGGATATCCGCCAGGTTCGGCGCGAGGCAAGTGAGCCTGACCTGCTCGATCGGCTGGTGCGTGTGGTCGATGAACAGCGCGGCCACACGCTGGCGATGGAGGTCGAGGAAGCCAAGATTGCGCTGTCCGACACTCGGCAGGCCGACATTCCGCTGGAATGGGTCGCGCCCGGCCTGAACGCCGCGATCGGCCGCCCCGATCTTGTCAACCATACCAGGCAACTGGCCGAGCGCATCGCGGCCCGCATCAAGATCTGCCTCGCGCAGGCGCGATTGTCCGCTGACGACATCGACGCCGTATTCCTGACCGGCGGTTCGGTGCGGCTCGCCCATGTCCGCAAGGCGATCAGCAAGGCGGTGCCGTCGGCCCGCATCGTCGAAGGCGACACCTTCGGCGCGGTCGGCAAGGGCCTCACCCTCGAGGCGCTGCGACGATATGGGCCGCGGGACTGAGATCAGCTGTGGGACCGGGGGTCGCGGAACGCGTGCTATTGCGCTGGAGCGAACGGACAGACGCGCCATCGATTAACGCTTCCTTAGGGTCGTATCTAGTAGTTCTTACGGAGTTTTCGAACGATCTGTGTTTGAAGCGCTGTAATTGAACAGGTTAGCTTATGGCCGCTTCCGCGCTGTCGCCGCTACCGTCAGATCGCGCCGCCATTTCGCCGTTGCTGTTGAAGGCGTGCCTGGCGCTGTTCGTGGTGAACGCCGCGTTTTTCATGGTCATGTCGGTCTCCGGTCAATGGGTCGTCGACGCCCAGGGCCTGGGCATTCCAACCGATTTCATCAACGTGTGGTCGGCAGGATGGCTGGTGCTTCAGGGGCAACCCGCCACCGCCTACGATTGGGATATTCAGAAGCAGGCGGAGATCGCCGTCCTCGGCCGCGACTATGTGGGAAATTTTGCCTGGCACTACCCGCCGCCGTTTCTGTTCGTCGCAGCTTTTCTGGCGCGTTTCCCTTACGTGGTGGCATTCATCGGGTGGACCACCGCAAGTCTGGTGCCGTATCTGCTGGTCATGCGCGCGATCGTCGGACGCCCGTTCGGGCTGCTTCTGGCGGTGGCATTTCCAGTCATCCTCGCCAACACGCTGGTTGGGCAGAATGGTTTCCTGACCGCGGCATTGATCGGGGGCACACTTTATCTGCTGCCAACACGGCCGATCCTCGCAGGCATCTGTCTTGGATTGCTGTCCTACAAGCCGCAATACGGCGTGCTGTTTCCGCTGGCATTGATCGCCGGGGCATACTGGACGGCATTCACGAGTGCCGCGATCGTGACGATCGCGATCGCGGTGATGTCGTGGCTCGCTTTCGGCTCCGACAGCTGGCACGCGTTCTTTCACTGGATGCCGACGTTCTCCCAGGCCTTCTTCACGGAAGGCCGCGCAACATGGTTCAAGCTGCAGAGCATGTTCGGACTGGTCCGATTCCTCGGTGGCAGCGAACCGCTGGCCTGGACGCTGCAGTGGATGATGTCCGGCACTGTCGTGGTCGCACTGGTGATGGCCTGGCGCAGCCGGTTATCCTATTCGCTGAAAGCAGCGGCGCTGGCGACTGCGACACTCCTCGTCACACCCTACCTGTTCCTGTATGACGAGATGGTGCTGGCGATCCCGGTCGCATGGCTGGTCCGGACCGGCCTCGCTGAGGGTTTCTCGGAATACGAACTCCCGGCACTGGGATGCGTGGCGTTACTGCTGTTGAGTTTCCCTTGGGTCGGCGCGCCGGTCGGCCTTGGCGCAACCTTGATCGTTGCCATGCTGATCGTGCGGCGCGCTGGCGGAGAGGGAGTCAGTCAATCTCCATTGAAAGATAAAGCATTTTCAACCTTCCTAGATCAAAACCCACCATTTGAGCCACGGGCGAAAATGGAGTTACGTCTGCAGGAGGGGCCAGTCCAATAACGTATGATATCGTGATGTTTCAGCTCGAGAACGCCGTCGTTTCAGCAGATCAATTCAGAATCATGGCTCAGCGCACGATTAACCCATCCCAATTTGGTGCGATCGTTCCGACTGTGTCACGTCCGCCTTATCAGGCGGAAAATCCCGAATAGATCGACGCACAAAAGTTCTTTTCCCAAAACGTGAACCTTGCACCCGTTCAGCGCTTGAGCATAGCCGCTTCCTCTATCGGAAACAGAGGAGAGTAGGTGCGTAAATGCCTCACGCTCATCATCTTCATCAAACAATAGAAATGACGCGTTCGAGTTTGGATAGACAATGAGGTGCCGCTCGCCCGTCAGCGTGGAACAGATCGACTTTTGCTGCTTCCGGGCTATCGCATCAAGAATGTCGGACGCCCAAGCAAATTTTGGTTGGCTCGCACCCTCCACGAACCGTCCGCCAAATTCCCCCAAGAGCGAGGCGCTTTTGTTGCTTTTGGCAAACCTCGTCATTTCCCTCTGATCAGTCGGATGCGTCGCTTCGGTGATTTCAATCAGTGCCACCTTATCCTCCTTCCCGTACCTCACCGCGAAATCTGGTCTCGGGGGTTGTACCTTCTCGAACACAACCGGAAAGCCAAACATTTCCGTTCCCAGCGTGCGCGCCATGAAGCGTCGAAGGACAAACCATTCCTCTTCATCCTGAGTGCGCTTGTTTGGTCCAACGTGCGATCCGACCTTCACTCCAACGCTTCCGAACGCCATCTCGAAATCTTCAGGCCGTGTGACTCGAACCGTGCTCATTCATCACCTGCTCTCAAAGCGAACTCGACTGTCAATTTGCTAATTGCCGGGTCAGGCCCAGCAAACCGAATTTCGATCAAGTCGTCATCGCAATTTGGAACTTTCGTGAGGACAATGAAGTCCACCATCAGCCCGCGATTCAGCGCCCTATCGAAGGGATTATCTATTGGCTCGCCCGGCCGACTGTAATCCGCGCAAATAATTCTTGAGCCCTAACCCTGCCGCGCTTCGAGCGGAAGCACATTCTTGAGTTCGTCAAGTAGGCGTTGCAAGGATCTGCGTGCGAACAATGCCATGACGTCGGTCTAGGCTCGCCTCCGTTTGCATTTACTCCCAGGCGCTGCGGTCGGGGTTCCAGCGACCGCTCGCGCTCTCTGGCAACCCGAGAGCAGTGAGTATCGGCTCGAAGAATCGACGTAACTCCGTCAATAGCTCATCGAACGGCGGTGGCGGCAGTGTCGGCGGGTTGCGGCGCAAGAACCCGGTCCAGAGCGCTTGTTTGTCGGCCATCTCCGCAAACTGCGACGTCAGCGCCACCGGCATCTCCGTCGGCGCGGCGGTCTCCCGCCGTTGTAGGGTGCCGGCGACGGCTTCGGCCAAAGTGGAGAGGTTGAAAGGGAAGGTGCGCGCCGTGACCCAGATGTCGTGAAAGTCTTTGATCCGACCGTTCGCTTCGCCGAAGCGAATCATCGCTTCGAATTTCTCTGCCACGACGGTCTCGGGCGGGTACATTAGAATGTCCGCCGCGGGCAGATCGGGCAGCAGGCTTGGGAAATTCTTCCGGCTGGGCGGCGGATAGACGCGGTCGCCAAAGCCGATATCCACCTGGACAGGAATAACCGCCGTGCCCAGGCGACCGCTCAGGGACAATCGAACGCCCTGATATTGTTCATCCTCTCGAACCGCCTCCACCTGCAAGGTGGATGGGTCAAAGATGATGCCGTCGGCCGGCATCTCGACCTGGCAGATGCGGGTGAACAGCTCGGTGATGGCAACAGGGTCAGGATCTCCATGTCCGAGAAGGTCGAGATCGCCCGTGGGCCGGAAGACCTGTTCTGGCCAAGTCACGAAGAGCATGGCGCCCTTGAGGATATATCCCTCCCGCGCTTCAGTCTGGCTTAATCGGAAAAGCAACCGCTCAATCGCATAGCGCGTGAGGATGCGCTGATAGTCGTCGCCCTGCGCCTTGGCGTGGTTGAGGAGGCGCTGACGGATCGAGGCGCTAGGGTTTTTGAGAGGCTTGGGTGTCATTGCAGCGCTTTGAGATAGGGGCGAATACGCTCGGCCACGCGATCGATCTCGGCGTACCGCAGAATATCGGTCACGGTCGTCTTCCGCATGCGGAGCGCATCCCGCAGCGCCTCAATGGCGACATCCTCGCCGATATGGCGTCGATGCTTGAAGCAATCTGCGATGGTCTTGGCCACGCCGTAGATGGGAACGTCGACACCTTCGACCTGCACATGCTCGACACCGGCTGTTAGCACCTCGCCGGTGGCGCGGACGATCTCCAGCGGCAGGCCATCGGCCTTCGGAGTTCTGGCTTTGTGCGGTATGGTTAGCCAGACGGCGTGAGGCAGTTGGGTCGTCAGCCCATGGTGCCGCAGCGCGCTTGCAAGACTGACCACGCCATTGGGAACGGCCCTAGCGGCTTCGGCAAGATTATGGGCGATGTCCTCTCCGACTCGTTCCGGATCCTGGTAGAGTCCCCTTCCGAGTCGAACGAGTTCGCCGCTGTCCGTCAGGCGCTTCAAATAGATCAGTGGAATGCCGGCTGCTTTGAAGTCGCGAGCGCGGGCGATGCCTCGATCCTGGACCAGGCTGAGGGCACGCTCGCGATGATTTATATGACGTTTCACCATCTTGTTACCTTTTGTCGGCAAACTTTTGATTTTGCCGATAATAAAGAACATTTGGGGAATCTCAACTGACGTCATATATTTCTTATGACATGCTGCCGTCCAGTCCCAATATCGAATTGACCCCAAAGCACGTGCGCGCTGCGCGCGCCCTGTTGGCTTGGTCCCAGCAGGACCTCGCCAAGAACGCCGGCGTGGCGACCTCGACGATAGCCGACTTTGAACGGGGCCGACGCACGCCAGTAGCAAATAATGCCCAAGCTATCCGCGACGCGCTGGAAACCGCTGGCATCAACTTCTTGCCGACCGGCGCGGTGATCGGCCCTCCGATCCCCCGTATAGCCAAGTCCGAACGTCCAGGCGCGCCGATCCGCTGGGTGGATGCCGAAGATCTAGCTGTTTGGGCAGATCGCCTGGATGGCGCAGCGAGCCTTCCGACTCTGCTGGCGCACCTGATCCGCGCCACCTACGGGCCTGCGGTCGAACTCCGCTTTCCATCGGACGAAGGTATCCGATATTCGGGCTGGGACGGTCGCACCATCACCGAGCAAGGAGGCGCTTACGTCCCGCAAGGTGAGGCCGGCTGGGAAATTGGCAGCCAGCGCGGAGGGATCGCGCAAAAGGCGACTGAAGACTACAAGAAAAGGACAGCCAAGCCCTCGCCGCTAAACCCGACGACTTCCACCTACATCTTCGTCACGCCCCGTCATTGGCCGAAGAAGAGTGAATGGGCCGAAGCCCGAGAGATCGAGGGTCCTTGGCGCGCCGTCCGGGTCTATGACGCCGACGACCTCGTCCACTGGATCGAACAGACGCCCGCCGTCGGATTGTGGCTGGCCACACGCCTCAATAAGCGGCCACCCAGCACGCGTCAGCTCGAAGAGGTTTGGGAAGAATGGTCGCTGGCCACCCAATGGCCGCTGACTGAGGACCTGGTTCTGAGCGACCGGGACGAGGACGCTGCCGAAGTTCTGCGCTGGCTCCGCGGTGAGCCGTCGGTCCTCTCCATCCAGGCGACCACGACCGAGGAAGCCGCCGCCTTCTTCTACGCCACATTGAATACACTGCCGGACGAGGCGGCCGCCCGCTACCGCGCACGGTGCCTCGTCGTAACTGACGCCGCGGCCGCTCGTGCACTTGCGAATGCGCCCGCGCCGCTGATCCTCGTGCTCATGGAGCCGAACCCGGGGCTCGCGCGCAGCCTGGCGGAGCGCGGACATTTTTTGTTGCAGACGTACGATGATCGCCCGCTGACGCCCGGCGAGGTCAGGAAGCTGGCGCGCCCCTCTCGCGAAGGCATTGCCAGCGCGCTGATCGACGCCGGTATTGCGGAGGCGCGGGCGCAGGCGCTGGCGCGCGATAGCGCCCGCAATCTCGCGGTTCTCCGACGACTAGTTCCGATCGCGCCGGGGCACCTTCCGGGCTGGGCGCAAAAGGCGCCGCCGCGCGCCCTGCTCGCGGCGCTGCTTGCTGGCGGATGGGATGACGAGTCCGAGGCGGACAAGGCCAAGCTTTCCCAATTGGCGGCTGAACCCTATGACGATGTCGTCGGCGAACTCGCCCGATATGTAGGCGAGTTCGACAGCCCGCTGCGCAAGATCGGCTCGACTTGGCGGGTCGCCTCGCCTCCCGACGCGTGGCTACTGCTGGCACAATATCTAACCGCTGCCGACGTCGGCCGTTTTGAGGCGGCAGCGAATGAGATTCTAGGCTCGGTCGATCCCCGCTACGACTTGGACCCGGATGATCGCTGGATGGCTTCAGTCCGTGGGGTTCGCCCAGACTATTCCGGACTGCTGCGCCATGGTGTCGGCGAAGTGCTGATTCTGCTCGCCCTATGGGGTGACAAGATTCGAACAATGCCGAACGCTCATCGGCGCGCGGACGCTATCGTCCGCAAGCTTTTGAAGGATGCCGACAAACGAAGGTGGTGGTCGCTCTCGCGAGACTTCCGACTCCTTGCGGAGGCCTCGCCGAACGCCTTCCTCACAGCCATCGAGGACAGCCTCGATCAGAATGATCCACCGATTCGCGCCCTGTTTGGCACAGAAGAGGGAGGCCTAGTCGGAACGGAGCACCTATCTGGCCTGCTCTGGGCTCTCGAATCGCTGGCTTGGTCGCCGGAGCTTCTGCCGCAAGTGACGCTGGTGCTGGCCAGGTTGGATGCCATCGACAACCCGCCCGGTCGCTACATGAATCGTCCGGCTAACAGCCTTCGCCAAATACACCTGCTTTGGTCGCCGCAAACTTACGCGACCCTTGATCAGCGCTTGCGCGCTCTAGACCTGACCCGCAAACGCGAGAGCGATGCGGCCTGGAAGCTGATGCTAAACGTGCTGCCCCGGGGGCACGATACATCCAGTCCTTCGCCGGACCCGCGCTGGCGCGACTTTACGGTCGACAAGCTGGAGGCCGTGACATGGCCGCTCATCGCGCGCGGCGCCACCGCCATCAGCGAGCGCATCCTGGCCGACGTTGGCCTGCGCGTTCCGCGCTGGCTGACTCTGCTCGACCGGTTCGCCGACATAGCGCCGGATCGCGATGGAGCCATCGATCTCCTCAACAAGGCTGAGCCGCAGATCAAACCCAAGTCGGAGCGGTCAGAGCTGTGGACAGGCCTACGCAATTTGCTTCACCATCATCGACAGTTTCCCGACACCGATTGGTCGCTTCCCGCGGCGGAGCTTATTCGTCTCGCGACCATCTATGACCGTTTCGCTCCCTCCGATGCGCTTGAGCGAGTGGCGTGGCTATTCGAACCATCAGTGAGCCTGCCCAACCCGTCGCATCAGGGCTGGCAGGCCAACGAGCGCCAGGTTGACGAAGCGCGCCGGCAGGCAGCGAGGGACATATTCTCCACACAGAGTGTCGACGGAATCCTCCGGCTAGCTCGTCTTGTGTCGACTGCCGGCTACATTGGCAAGGCCCTTTTCGAAGTCGATCTTGATGAGACGGACATCGATAAACTCCTGGAGGCAAGCGTGCGCAGCGACGATCCGCGCGAGCGCGACGTTGCTCACGGCCTGATCATCTCCGTATTCCGAGATCGAAAGGAGCCTTGGGCCGCGGCGCTCATCGCCAAAGCGCGTAAGAAGAAATGGGGAGATGCGGCGCTACTTGCTATCCTGCGAGCCCTGCCCCAGCAGCGTTGGACTTGGGATCAGGTAGCGCAGGCCGGCGCGGCGATTGAGCAGGCTTATTGGAAACGTACGCCAATCCTCTGGATAGAAGAGGACAGTGAGGCCGCTGCCTTCGCCGTGCGCAAGCTGATCGCGGTTGGTCGAGCACGGCACGCCGTTCACCTTGTAGGGCGCGACCATCAACGTCGACTGCCGACCGATCTCTTGATGACGATGCTGACGGAGGCGCTAAAGCAGCCTTTTGATGGGGACAGCGACGGCAACGAAGCGACAATGTTCCAGCACCATGTCATCGAAATCCTCAATCGGCTGGAAGCAGAGGTCGCGACGGATACCCTCGCTCGATTGGAATGGGCCTATCTGCCGCTGCTACAGCATTCTCGCAGGCAACCAAAGGCTTTGCTAACGGCGCTCTCCGAACAACCGTCACTCTTTATCGAAATGCTCCGCGCAGTCTTTAGGCCTAGCGAGGACAGCGGTGTTGTCGAACCCGAGCAAACCGACCCGGAACGGGCGCAAGCGGTCGCCACGCAGGCTTTCCGACTGCTTGAACTTTGGAACCGAATTCCGGGGACCCGCGAAGATGGCACGATCGACTCCGCCGTGCTGAAGGCTTGGATCAAAGAGGCGCGTTCACTTGCCAAAGCCGCTGGACGAGGTGACATCGCCGACAGCCGTATCGGCGCTATGCTCTCTGCGTCGCCGAATGGCACTGACGCCGTTTGGCCTGCCGAGGCGGTGCGCGAGGTCATCGACGACTTCGACAGCAAGCCGATGTTCGACGGCTTTTGGATCGGGAGACGAAATCGGCGTGGTATCACTTCGCGATTGCCGCGGGATGGTGGCAAGCTGGAGCGAGACGAGGCAGCAAAGTACCGCAAATTCGCCGCGGCGCTCGCCTATGAACACCCTCGCGCCGCGAAGGCTCTCGATAGCCTTGCGGATAGTTACGAGGAAGAGGCGCGCCGCCACGATGAGGACGCCGAGCGGCTCGATTGGGAGCCCTAATCTCCCTCGGTCAAGGCGAGCCAAGTTCGCACGGTCTCGCTGACACCGTTGTCACCGTCATCGCGGACACTACGCGACATTGGACTCGCGCCCGCGCCTTAGCCCGCGTATGAAGCCATCGTCATTTTTGCGCGGTTCGCCAACCATCGTCGGCAGAGCGATGTGAAGCGCGATGCCTCCCTCCCCCTTGCCTGCACGGCGACCCTTGCGCCGTCACCGGCCTGGCTGCCCGAAGGGCCGAGACCATTGCTAACGCGGTTGCAAAGCTCCGCGTGTGAATTTAGTGGTAGAACGGCATAGATAGCATCGTTATCAATGGGCGGATTTATGTATGCCGATTACGTAAAGGAGTCGCGAAGTAAGGCGTTAGGAAAATAAGCCGGCCTCTCCAATCTGACAAGCAATGGGGACTTAGAATGAACTACGCCGATGCCAGCATAACCTACCTTAGAGCCTTAGATCATCATTATAGAATGAGCCTACTGGGCGACCGAGCAATGATCCTTGGCTCGCTTAATTTGCTAAAGCTGGCGAAGCGTCGTCGTCTATTGGCGATCTAAGGCAAGCAGCCTCACCGATCATCGTCGGGATGCACCCATTTATAAGGCGTGATTTCCCGCTCTTCGGTCAGCTTGATCATGTGCACCGGCGGCTTGTAACGCCTTGTCCCGTACGACGGCAACGGAACGCCGACTCTAGTTTCCAAATCGGTGTTTTGCGCGGTCTGCGAACGTGCTCAATCGACAAACGTCCAACAAAACGTCCAACATGCGCGCAATCTGCGATAACCATCCTATTGAAATTATTGAGTTATTTTTGTCAAGTTAGACTTTTGGCGGAGAGGGAGGGATTCGAACCCCCGATAGGCTTGCACCTATGCCGCATTTCGAGTGCGGTGCATTCGACCACT
>Ga0137403_10004861_pt1 | contig 15709 bp, 11 predicted proteins | sample CZOMad2_1_16fung_FD_122057 | JGI IMG/M metagenome (GOLD analysis project Ga0137403, IMG submission 122057) | Vadose zone soil fungal communities from Angelo Coast Range Reserve, California, USA - CZOMad2_1_16fungal (Hybrid Assembly) | ecosystem: Environmental > Terrestrial > Soil > Vadose zone... | reverse complement strand
CAGGAAAGGACTGTTGCATGGCTGAAGCAACGTGCCGCCGCGAGCTGGAATTGGAAATTCCCGCGGAAGAAGTAACAAAAAAGATGGAAAGCGTGGCGAAGGAATTCGCGCGGCTGGCGAACGTGCCGGGATTCCGGCGCGGCAAGGCACCCGTATCGCTGATCCGGCGAAAGTTCGCGGAAGACATCAAGGGAGAAGTGCTGCAATCGCTGGTGCCAGAGCGCGTTGAGAAAGCGGTGGCGGAGCAGAAACTGACGCCGGTGTCGCAGCCACAAGTGGACAAGCTGGATTTCAACGAGGGGCAGCCACTGAAGTTTCGCGCGGTGTTTGAGGTGTTGCCGGAGTTCGAGCTGGGCGATTACAAGAACCTGGCGTTTGAAATGCCGACGATGGACATTACCGACGAGGACGTGACCAAGACGCTTGAGGGGATGCGTGAGCGGGCGGCGACGTTTGCGCCGGTCGAGGGGCGGGCGATCGAGGACGGCGATTTTGCGCAGGTGAAATTGCTGGGAACACCGGAAGGCGGAGGCGATCCGCTGCAGGCCGAGAGCGTGCTTTGCCACATCGGCGCGGAAGAGACGATGGAGCCGTTCAACGCAAACTTGAAAGGCGCGAACGCGGGCGATCATAAGAATTTTGACGTGGACTATCCGGCCGACTATCCCGATCCAAAGCTGGCGGGAAAGAAGTATCACTACGCGGTGGAAGTGCTGGGCATCAAGACCAAGAAGCTGCCGGAATTGAATGACGAATTCGCGAAGGACGTGAGTGACGCGACGACGCTGGACGAACTGAAGAAGAAAGTTCACGAAGGGTTGGAGCACCAGCGCGACCACAAACACAAAGAATTGCTACACGAAAGGGTGTTGGCGGAGATCGTGAAGCTGCACGACTTCCCTGTACCGGAAGCGCTGGTTGAGCATCAAATGGACGTGCGGCTAGAGCGGGTGGTGCGGTCGCTGGCGGCGCAAGGCGTGGACCCAAGAGCGGTAAACGTGGACTGGGTGACGCTGCGGAAGAGGCAGGAAGAGCGCGCCAAGGATGACGTGAAGGCGGAACTGATCATCGACCACATCGCGACGGCGGAAAACATTGACGTGACGGAAGAAGAGGTCACGCACGAGCTGGAGCACATGGCCAGCCATGGTGGCGAATCGGCGGAAGCAATTCGCGCGCGTTTGACAAAGCAAGGAACGCTCGATAGGATGAAGGCTAAGCTGCGCAGCGACAAAACACTCGATTGGCTCGCGCAGAATGCCAAGATCAAGACCGTTGCGGCAGCGAATGCAGCGACGGATGCGAAGTGAAACACTCCGGCCAGGCGCAAGCGACATTCACCCAAATGAAAAAATTCGAAGAACCTGAGTACTACGGAACAACGCTTGTACCGATGGTGGTGGAACAGACCAGCCGCGGCGAGCGAGCCTACGACATTTACTCGCGGCTGCTGAAAGAGCACATCATTTTTATTGGTACGCCGATTGATGACCACGTTGCCAATCTGGCGACCGCGCAAATGCTCTTCTTGCAGGCAGAGGATCCGGAGAAAGATATTCAGCTGTACATCAATTCGCCGGGCGGGTCGATCACCGCGGGATTTGCAATTTACGACACCATGCAGTTCGTGAAGCCGGACGTGGTAACGACTTGCGTTGGGCAGGCGGCATCGATTGCCGCGGTGTTGCTGGCGGGGGGCGCGGCGAAAAAGAGGTTTGCGCTGCCGAATGCGCGCATCCTGATTCACCAGCCGTGGATGTCTGGGCTAGGCGGGCAGGCTACCGACATTGACCTGCATGCCAAAGAGATTTTGCGGATGCGCTTGACCATCAATACGCTGCTGGCCAAGCACAGCGGGCAATCGGTGGACAAAATCGAGAAAGACGTCGAGCGCGATTACATCATGAATCCCGAGCAAGCCAAGGAATACGGGATGATCGACGAGATTATCTATAAGCACCGGTAGATTTCGCGCCGCGAAGTGCTTTGCGGCTTCAAGCGGGGTATACACAGCCGTTCCAAAAAGTTAGTATCCTTTCGACTTTCTCTTTTGCTCAGGGGAATATTCGGCCTAGAATAGTGGGTAGAGACTCCGTCGAAGCCCAGCGGGGACGAGGCCTTCATACCAGTGAAAAAATTCAACCCAGACGAGCCTTTGCGCTGCTCCTTTTGCCACAAGACGCAGGAGCAGGTGGAAAAGCTGATCAGTTCGCCTTCGGACTATCCGCGCGCGTACATCTGCAACGAGTGCGTGGGCGTTTGCCAGACGATTCTGGAAGATGAGAAGCGCGAACAGGCCGCGGCGCCGACCAAGCAGCTCCCGCGTCCGCCGGAGATCAAGCGATTCCTGGATGGCTACGTCATCGGGCAGGACCGTACGAAAAAGAAGCTGGCGGTGGCGGTTTACAACCACTACAAGCGGATTTTCCTGAACAAGCAGCCGGGCGACATCGAGCTCAGCAAGTCGAACATCTTGCTGATCGGGCCAACCGGGACGGGCAAGACTTTGCTGGCGCAGACGCTATCGCGCATGCTGGATGTGCCGTTCGCGATCGTGGATGCCACGACGCTTACTGAGGCGGGATACGTCGGCGAAGACGTCGAGAACATTATTTTGAAATTGCTGCAAGCGGCGGATGGGGACGTACAGAAGGCGCAGACTGGCATCATCTATATCGATGAGATCGACAAGATTGCGAAGAAGGACGAGAATCCATCGATCACGCGCGATGTATCCGGTGAAGGCGTGCAGCAAGCGCTCTTGAAGATTCTGGAAGGCACGGTGGCGAATGTGCCTCCGCAGGGCGGACGGAAGCATCCACACCAGGAATTTACGCCGGTGGACACGACGAACATTTTGTTTATCTGCGGCGGAGCGTTTGTCGGGCTGGAGAAAATTATCGAGAAGCGTGCGGGGCGGCGTTCGCTGGGATTCCATACCGATTCCGCGCCGACCACGCCACAGAAGCGCAACACGGAGCTGCTGGAGCAAGTGCAGCCGGGCGATTTGATCCGTTACGGGCTGATTCCGGAATTTGTGGGCCGGTTGCCGGTGGCGGGCGTGATGAACGACCTGGACAAAGGCGCGCTGGTGAAGATTTTGACGGAACCGAAGAACGCGCTGCTAAAACAATACCAGCGGCTGTTTGAATTCGAAAACGTGCGGCTGCGCTTTACCGACGACGCACTCGAGACCGTGGCGGAGTTGGCACTTCAGCGCAAAGTGGGCGCACGCGGCTTGCGAATGATCCTCGAAGACCTCATGCTGGAACTGATGTACCACCTTCCCATGCAGCGGAAGGTGCGCGACTTCGTGGTGACCGCGGACATGGTCCGCACACGCGAAATCAATTGGAGTTTACTCGAGAAGGCCGGATAGGCCGCTCGAGCATCGAACTTACAGTGCGGACTTGCCCGGACCGCACAAGCAGAATCCAGGGGACTGAATGTTCACTCGCGAAAAACAGGAAATGAAGCGCGTGCCGATGATGCCGGTGCGCGATATGGTCATCTTCCCGCAGCAGATGACGCCGTTTATCGTCGGCCGGGAAGCCAGCGTCCGCGCGCTCGAAGAGGCGCTGGCCGGCGACAAAAAGATCTTTCTTTCCACGCAGCATGACGCTTCGGTGGATGACCCCAAGCCGGAAGAGATTTACGCTGTCGGGACGCTCGCCAACATCGTGCAGAGCGTCAAGCTGCCCGACGGCAATATAAAGGTTCTGGTGGAAGGTGTGGAGCGGGCGCGAGCATTGTCAATTGCGACGGAAGAAGGATTTTTCCGCGCTACCGTACGGCTGCTGGGCGCGCGGGTGGAAGATTCGCCGCAGGTAAAGCAGATCGTCGAAAAAGTGACCGGACTTTACGAGCAGTTCATCAAGCTTTCACAAAGCCTGAATTACGACACGATGATCGCGGCAGCGCGCGTGGATGATCCGGCGCGGCTTTCGGACACCATTGCCGCCAACTTGCAGCTTCCCGTGGATGAAAAGCAGGATTTACTGGAGACCGTCGATCCGCTGGAACGACTGAACCGCATCGCGGACATCCTGGAAATCGAACTGGAAAAACTGAACGTCGACCGCAACATCAATACGCGCGTCAAACGGCAGATGGAGCGCGCGCAAAAAGAGTATTACCTCAATGAAAAGCTGAAGGCCATCCAGAAAGAACTGGGACGCGGCGAGAAGAGTGAAATCGACGAGTTGAAGAAGAAGATCGACACCGCCGGGATGTCCAAGGAAGTCCATGAGAAGGCCATCCAGGAGCTGAAGCGCCTGGAACTGATGCCGCCGATGTCGGCGGAGTCCACGGTCAGCCGTAATTATCTGGATTGGCTGCTCGCGGTGCCCTGGAAGAAAAAATCCAAAGAGATTCGCGACATCAAGGCCGCGGAAAAGATTCTGAACGAAGAGCATTACGGGCTCGATAAGGTCAAGGAACGGATTTTGGAGTTTTTGGCGGTACGCCAACTAGTGAAGAATCCGAAGGGGTCGATTCTGTGCTTCGTTGGGCCTCCAGGCGTGGGCAAGACTTCGCTGGCGATGTCCATCGGCCATGCGACGGGGCGCAAGTTTGTGCGCGTCTCCCTTGGCGGCGTTCGAGATGAAGCGGAAATTCGCGGCCATCGCCGTACTTACATCGGCGCGCTGCCCGGCCAAGTCATCCAGATGATGAAGAAGGCCGGCACGGTGAATCCGATCTTCGTGCTGGACGAAGTCGACAAGATGTCCACCGACTTCCGCGGCGATCCGTCAGCGGCATTAATGGAAGTGCTCGATCCGGAGCTGAACCACTCGTTCACGGACCATTACCTGGACGTGGAATACGATCTTTCGAAAGTCATGTTCGTTTGCACGGCCAACGTGCTGCATACGATTCCGCAGCCGCTGCAGGACCGCATGGAAATCCTGCGGCTGCCCGGCTACACGGAGCAGGAGAAGCTGGAGATCGCCAAGCGATTCCTGGTAAAGCGGGCGCGCGAAGCGACCGGGCTTACTGACAAAAATCTCAAGTTTACGGACGAAGGCCTGCTTCACCTGATCCGGCACTACACGCACGAGGCGGGAGTTCGCAGCCTGGAACGTGAGATTCAGAACATCGCGCGCAAGATGGCGCGGAGAGTTGTGACTGACAGCGCCTCCGTCGGCGTGGAGATCACTCCTGCTAACGCAAGCGATTTCCTGGGCGTACTCAAGTACCGCGAATACTGGCTCGAAAAACACAATGAAATCGGCCTGACGACTGGCCTCGCCTGGACAGAAGTCGGCGGTTCAGTGCTCGTAACCGAAGCCGCCATCATGGAAGGTAAAGGCCGCTTGACCCCAACCGGCAAACTTGGCGAAGTCATGCAAGAGTCCGCGCAAGCGGCCATGAGTTACATCCGCTCACGCTCCGCGGCATTCGGCCTGACCAAGGATTTCTATCGCAACCTCGATATTCACGTGCACGTTCCCGAGGGCGCCATTCCGAAAGACGGTCCTTCGGCAGGTATCACCATCTGCACGTCGATCGTCAGTGCGCTTACGAAAATCCCTGTGCGCTGTGACGTGACCATGACCGGGGAAATCACCTTGCGCGGCAAGGTTCTCCCGATTGGTGGCGTTAAAGAAAAGCTCCTGGCGGCACACCGAATGGGCTTGCGCACGATAGTGCTTCCGAAGGACAATGAGAAGGACCTGGCGGAAATCCCGCCGGAGATTCTCTCCAGTCTCACGACGCATTTTGTCGAAACTATGGATGAAGTGCTGCAGATTGCGCTGGAGCGGCCGATTGTCCCGCTTGAGCATGCCGCGGTTGCGCCCGTAACGGAAACATTCGTTCCCGGCGCCGAGAAAGACAAGAGTTTGACCAACTAAGCAGCGTAGTTCTGGGTACGGCCCTTCCCGCGAGTTGACCCCGGCCATGCCGGTGTTATTCTTGAGGAACTCACAGGTTTGCCGCGGCCCGGCACTGCCCCGGTTGTAGAAAGTCTGGTTTGCCCCATCCTGGCAGCTTTTCGCTTCTCCGCCAGAGCGGTGCACCACCGCAAATCAATCCGGATTCCCAAGGTCAATTTTCACCATAAAAGTTAAGGACATATGCCAAAAGAAACAAACGTTGAAGGAAACAACCAGATGAGCATCAGCTTGGCCGAGCTCAAGGAAAAGAACATCACCGACCTCGCCAAGATTGCCAAGGAACACAACATCCCCGGCGCCAGCGGCATGCGCAAGCAAGAGTTGATCTTCCAGATCCTCCGCGCGCAAACCGAGAAGAGCGGATTGATCTTTTCCGAAGGCGTCCTCGAATGCCTCCCCGATGGATTCGGATTTCTGCGTGCGCCGGAGTACAACTATCTTCCGGGCCCGGACGACATCTACGTCTCGCCGTCGCAGATCCGCAAGTTCGACCTGCGCACCGGCGACACCGTCTCCGGCCAGGTACGCCCGCCAAAAGACGGCGAACGCTATTTCGCGCTAATTAAGGTCGAAGCGGTAAATTTTGAAGATCCAGAAGTCGCGCGCAACAAGATTTTCTTCGACAACTTGACGCCGCTCTATCCCCAGGGGCGCCTCAAGATGGAAACGACCAAGGAAAATATGACTGGGCGTGTGCTGGACCTGCTCTGCCCGGTGGGCAAAGGGCAACGCGGACTGGTGAATGCCCCGCCGCGCACCGGCAAAACCATGATGCTGCAAGCGATGGCCAACGCGGTGGCCACCAATCATCCGGATGTCGCGCTGATCGTGCTGCTGATCGACGAGCGCCCGGAAGAAGTCACGGACATGCAACGCACGGTGAAGGGCGAAGTGATCAGCTCGACGTTTGACGAAGCGCCGCAGCGCCACATTCAGGTTGCGGAAATGGTTTTGGAAAAGGCCAAGCGGCTGGTGGAGCACAAGCGCGATGTCGTTGTGCTGCTCGATTCCATTACGCGCCTGGCGCGCGCTTACAACGCGGTGACGCCGCCTTCCGGCAAGGTGCTCTCCGGTGGTATTGACGCCAACGCTTTGCAACGTCCGCGCCGTTTCTTTGCGGCCGCGCGCAACGTCGAAGAAGGCGGATCGCTCACCATCATCGCCACGGCGCTGATCGATACCGGCAGCCGCATGGACGACGTCATTTTCGAAGAGTTCAAAGGCACCGGCAACATGGAAATCTATCTGGACCGGCGACTGGCGGACAAGCGCGTGTTCCCGGCCATCGACATTCAACGCTCCGGCACACGCAAGGACGAACTGCTGCTGCCGCCGGATGAGTTGAGCCGCGTGTGGGTGCTGCGCAAGGTTTTGAGCCCGCTTTCGACCGTCGAAGCCATGGAGCTGCTGATCAGCCGGCTGTCAAAGTCGAAGTCCAACATGGAATTTTTAAGCGGAATGAACGCTCCTCCCTCGTAATCGGGCGCATCGAATTTGCGGGTGGTTCCAAGTTTTGCGGCCACCCAACAACCCCTTCCCGCAAGCTCACCTCTCAAGCTGCGTTTCAGAAGCGGCGTGGCCGCGCATCAAAGCGGCGGCGCGGAGGAACGCACTTGTACGAACGATTCATCGCACGCCAGCCTATTTTCGATGAGCGGCTAAAGATTTTTGCTTACGAACTTTTGTTTCGGGCTGGGCCGCAGAATATTTTTCAGGCGCGCAAGGACGCTTCCAGCAGCGTGATCGTCGATTCCGCCACCCTGTTTGATCTGCAGACGCTGACGGGGCACGCGAAAGCGTTCATCAATGTGGATGAGGCCGCGATTCTCAACGGCGCGGCCCGGCTGCTCCCCGCGAACCGCATCGTGGTGGAGATACTCGAGACCGTTGCGCCAACCGCGGAGGTCGTCAAAGCCTGCTCGCAACTTTGCGAGTCTGGATACACCCTGGCTCTTGATGATTTCGTGGAGCATCCCAAATGGGAGCCCCTCCTGCGCATGGTCAAGTTCTTGAAAGTGGACTTTCGCGACACGGACGCCGGCGCTCGGGGCGCCATTGCCAAGCGCCACCAATCGAACGGCGTGCGCCTGCTGGCCGAAAAAGTGGAAACGCCAGAAGACATGAAGCAAGCGCGCAGCATGGGGTACACTTTTTTTCAAGGTTTCTTTTTCTGCAAGCCGGTGATGGTGGAAGGCAAGGACATTCCGGGAAGTAAGCTGATCTATCTGCAATTGCTCGAAGCCATAGCCACGCCCGAACTTTCTTATTCCCGCATCGAGGAATTACTGAAGCGCGAGCCGGCGCTGGTGTACAAACTTCTGCGCTATCTGAATTCCCCGCTGGTAGGCTTGCGCGTCGAAATCCACGGGATACGCGAAGCCATCGCCTTGCTGGGGGAACGGGAATTCCGGCGCTGGGTTTCCGTCGTGGCCGTCGTCTCGATGGCCTCGGACAAGACTCCCGAGTTGGTTCGCACCGCGCTGACTCGCGCTTACTTCTGCGAAGATCTTTCGCGATTGGTTGGGATGAGCGCGCAAAGCTCGGACCTTTTTTTGATGGGGCTGCTGTCGGTTACCGATGCGCTCCTGGACCGCCCGCTGGAGCAAATCATTTCCAGCGTGCCGGTTTCCGCGGAGGTCCGCTCGGCCCTGTGCGGTGGCAAGAATCGCTTTCGGGATGTCTACGAAACGCTTCTCGCATACGAACGCGCGGATTGGACCACCCTTTCCGCCACCGTGGCGCGCTTTAATTCGATCGAAGCACAAGTGCCGGGTTGCTACCTCGCTGCCGCAGGGCGTGCGAGCGAGCTTGCGCCTTAAAGGCCCGAGCCGGATTTGAGATTGCAATAAAAATGGTGCAGTGGATTTACCACTGCGCCGGTTGAATTGTTCAGTTGTGAGACGAATCGTCAAGCCGCGGCTTCTGCTTCCACCGCGGCGATGTAATCGACGATGCGCTCCGACCAGCCATCGACGTGCGTCCAGCCGTTGCCGTAGCTTATGCCGTGCTGGTACGGGGCCACGTTCACCACGTACGCGCGATCAGAGCTAGCGACTGACATCCTAACTCAGCCCCGCCGAGCGGGGCTTTCGGGTCTTCAAATCGTTCAATGCAAAGAGTTGAATCGACTCAAATGCGCTGCTCGCGAATCTATACACTGTGCGCCGACAGCGCAGCAGGGACCGTTTGACGTTCTCGCGCTTGTCCTTCCCTGCGGACAAAACGACTTCCCGATGTAGGGAAGTCCGAGCGTGTCCTCAGCGAGCTCTTGTAAACGGTCGCCTGCCGCATAGCCTTCGGCTTCGCGTTGCAGAGGAACAATTCATCGGGCAACTCCACCTCCTTCCGGGAACACTTCTCCCACAACGGAACTTTTCGCAGTGGTTTGGTCAACCACAGCGCAGAAATGCCACAACGGATTTTGTATCGAAACGACTTAGGCGGTTTGCGTTACAGTCGCGTGATCAAGCAGACCACGAGACCCTGCCGCCATGGCTTCATTGCGTCTTGGCTTTTGTTGTTCTCGTGTCCCATATCTGCCTCTTCACGCTCAGTGAGGGCCTGCACAAAAATGTAGCAGGTAAACGACTGAGGTATCCCGAAAGTAAACGGAGATGGATTTTCTGTCAAGCACTATTTTTGAAAAATCGCGTTTTTGGCTGATTTTTCGCATAACTTGTTAATTTTCAAGTACCTGGCGAGCAGAAGCCGTCAAAAATGCGCGGCGCTCTTCAGGAATGGATTTGGGGCATCTTCGTTTCGGGGACGATGGGTAAGAACTCAATGCGCCCCTTGCGAATCGATCCACCGCTTCATGTGCGCTTCCAAAACGTTCAGGGGGACGGCGCCATTTTCGAGCACCGCATCGTGGAACTTGCGCACCTCGAATTTCGCGCCGAGTTTTTTCTCTGCTTCCGCGCGAAGCTCGCGAATTTTCATTTGCCCTATCTTGTATGCCAGGGCTTGTCCGGGCCACACGATGTAGCGATCCACTTCGACGGTGATGTCTTGATCCGTCTTGCCGGTATTCTCGCGGAAGAAATCGATGGCTTGCTGCCTCGTCCATCCCATCGTGTGCATTCCCGTGTCCACCACGAGCCGCACGGCGCGCCACATCTCGTAACTGAGCTGGCCGAATTTCGAGTACGGATCCTTGTACAATCCGATTTCTTCGCCGAGGCTCTCCGAGTACAACGCCCAGCCTTCATCAAACGCCGAATACCCGATATGCTTCCGAAATTCCGGCACATCCTCCAGTTCTTGTGCCAGCGAAATCTGCAGATGATGCCCTGGCACCGACTCGTGGAGGGAGAGCGCTTCCATTTCCCACTTCGGCCGCGCGCGCAGGTTGTAAGTGTTCACAAAATAACAACCAGCGCGCCCCGCTGCTGGCGCGCCTGGCTCGTAATACGCTGTCGTTTGCGATGGCGCCTTGAAATCGGGAATCACGCAGACGCCGTACGGGAGTCGCGGCAATTTTCCAAAAAGTCGAGCCAGTTCCGGATCGATTTTCTTCGCGACAACGCGATAGCCGTTCACCAAGTCATCGGGCTTATCGTAAAAAAACTGGGAATCGCTCCGCAGAAACTCAATGAAATCGTGAAAGCTGCCTTTGAATCCCGTCGAGGCGATGACTTTGTCCATTTCCGCACGAATCCGTTTTACTTCGTTGAGTCCGATCTCGTGAATCTGCTGCGCCGTCAGATTCGTTGTGGTCTGCCAATGGATGAGAAATGCGTACGCGGCAGCACCGTTCGGCAGGGCGGATACGGCGATCGATTCCCGGCAGGCAGGAAGATAGGTAGAGACCACGTAATCATGGAGCTTCTGGAATGCCGGAGCCACGCTGCCGGTGTAAATTTGTTTCGCGCGATTAGTCAGCCGTATGCGTTGCGTTTCGGGAAACCCAGCCGGGAATTTGGTGAACGGCGCGAGCAGCGGGCTTGCCATAGGATCTGCGGGAATGAGTCCGGCAATCTGCCTCGGAACGTCTCGCAGCATTAACTTGGGCGGCGTGTAACCCTTTTTCAGCCCCAACTGCATGAGCGCCTGGCTCTGTTCAATCACTTTCGGCAGTGTCTCGAACCTGGCCAAGATGTCTTCGTAATCCGCGACATTCTGTTGAGGCATGGACGCGAAGACGGATGCAGCGCCCTGCTGAATTCCCCCCATTTGATCCATCGACATCCAGAGATTGCCGGGAACAACGCTGGCAAATGGACTCGGGTCGTTGCCGTGCTGGAGACCTTCTTCCGCGGTTTCCAGCAGTCCGCGATAAAGGTCGTAGTTGAGTTGCTCGGAAACCGGCAGGGCTTCGCGCGAAATACTTTTCAGCGTGGCCAGGCTCTCATGCAAATGTTTGATGCGCCCCTCGATGCCTTCGGGGGAATCGTCGCTCCAGCGACGATTCTGCCCGTGATATCCAACGAACGTGGCCATCACCGGGTAGTCGTTCATCCAGCGCTTCCAATCTTCGTCAAGATAGACGCGGAATTTTCGCGCTGCTTCGGACGGACTGGAACCCGTCTGAGCGCCCGCCGGCAAGGGCATCATAGAGAGCACGCTGCTTGCGGAAAACGCCAGCGTCAAGAATGTACGAATCACGGATCTCCTCCTGCAACTCCAGCCAATTCCTTGCCGCGTTCCTGGGCCAGCATGACGATCAAACGCGCGGTTTCCTCAATGCCCATCGCGGTATTGTCGACCAGCACGGCGTCCGCCGCGCGCCGGAGTGGAGAAACTTTGCGTTCGCGGTCGCGTTTGTCACGCTCGATCACTTCTTCGAAAACCTCCGCGAGAGTCATTTTGTCGCCTTTTTCCTGGTGCTCTTTCCAGCGACGCTCGGCACGAACTTCGGGCGAGGCGTCCAGGAAAATCTTCAGCTCGGCTTTGGGGAACACGACCGTCCCAATGTCGCGCCCTTCCATCACCACGCCGCCGCCCGCGCCGGCGCGCTGCTGCTCGGCAACTAGAACTTCGCGCACTCTCGCAATCGTGGCCAGCCGCGAGGCCGCCTGCGCCACTTCTCCAGTGCGAATTGCCTGGGTCACATCCGCGCCGTCGAGGAAAACACAATTTTTGGCGCCAGCGGCTTCCTGCTCGGCGTTCGGTGCTCGCAGTTCGATGTGCGTTTCTTTCGCGAGCGCGGCCAGGCTGGTCTGATCTTCCAATGTGACTTGGTGCTGCAGCGCCTTCAGCGCCAACGCGCGGTACATCGCTCCGCTGTCCAGATACAAATAACCGAGCATCGCCGCAACGCGGCGCGCCACACTGCTTTTGCCGGACCCGGCAGGGCCGTCGATGGCAATCGTAAGTTTTGGCATGTGGTGGCACGGCCAAGCTTGGCGGTGCGAATCTCAATTGGATGAACAAAAACGCAGCGCAGGCAGAAATGCCTGCACTACCTAAAATCCCATGATGTTGTAGCCGCAATCGACGTAAATCGTTTCGCCAGTGATCCCGGAACCCGCTTCGGAAAGTAGGAACGCCGCGGTTCCCCCGACTTCACCTGGGTCGACATTGCGCTTCAACGGAGCGCGCTCCGCGTGCGCTTTCAACATGTCTCCCAACCCGGAAATTCCGCGTGCCGCGAGCGTCTTGATCGGGCCGGCGGAAATCGCATTTACCCGGATGCCCTTTTGGCCCAGGTCGCTCGCCAGATAACGCACGCTTGCTTCGAGCGCGGCTTTGGCCACGCCCATCACGTTGTATTTCGGCACAACTTTTTCCGCGCCGTAGTACGTCAGCGTAACGATGCCTCCGCCGCTGCTCATCAGCGGTGCTGCCGCCCGCGACACGGCGATCAGCGAATACACGCTGATGTCATGCGCGATTCGAAAGCCCTCGCGCGTGGTGTTCACAAATTCGCCCTTCAATTCTTCCGCGGGTGCAAACGCCACGCTGTGCACCAGTCCGTGAAGAACTCCGTAGCGCGACTTGAACTCTTCAAAGACCCTGGCGATCTGCTCGTCCGACGCGACATCGCACATGAAGCCCTCGGCGCCCGGCAAATCGGTGATCAAATCCTTGGCTTCCTGTTCCATGCGTTCATTCTGGTAGGAAATCGCCAGGCGCCATCCAGCATCGTGCAGTTTCTGCGCGATGGCCCAGGCGATGCTGCGTTTGTTTGCCAGCCCGAAAATCACCGCTGTCTTTTGCTCGTTGCTCATTCAGTGAGTCTCCAGATGGCCGGACTCATCCCCGGCCCTACAAAGCTCAAGTGCGATGGAAGGCTTTCTCGATTTCTTTCATGGAATATCGCAGCACCACCGGCCGCCCGTGCGGACAGCTCATGGGACAATCCGTTTTCGCCAGCGCGTCCAGCAGCCATTCCATCTTTGAATGTTCCAGCGGCATGTTCACTTTGATCGCCGCATGGCAAGCGGTCGACGCCGCGATTTTCGCCTGCAACGTTTCAATCGAAATCGCGGCATTCTCGCGCTCGATGCCGTCGAGAATTTCGCGGAGCAGCTTTTCCGCATCGGCCGCGCCGACTCCCGCCGGCACTGCCTGAATCGCCACGCTCTTCATTCCCATGAGGTCCACTTCAAATCCGTTGACGGCAAGCTCTTCCGCGATTTTGCCGAAGATAACGATCTGGCGGGGAGAAAGATCGACGATGATGGGCATCAGCATACGCTGGGATTCGACCCTGCCCGCTCGGCGCGCTTCCAAATGCTGCTCGAAGAGCACGCGCTCGTGAGCGACGTGCTGGTCGACAATCCACAATCCTTCGCCATTCACCGCGACGATGAAGCTCGCGCTCACTTGTCCCAGCGGCTTCAAATCCGCAATTTGCTCCGGCCGCGGCAAAGTCGCTGGCGCCTCCCCACTCGCTGGAGCAAGATTCGCCGCCCAATTTCCCGCCGTCGAAATCGGCACAGGCGCCACTGCCGCGCCAAACATCGCTCCCGGCGAAAACGGAATCCGCTGCTCCATCGGCTGCATCGGCGCGTTTGCAAGATCAAATCCGCCGTCCGACCCCACGCCGCTCCCCAGCCCCATCTCTTCCAAGGCCGGTATAGGGTCGCGCGGCAACTCCGATTCCACGCGTGCCGCCCCGATCCCGCCGGAAAACGCAATTCCCGCTCCCGCCATCACCGGAGTCGCGCTCGCCGCCGCAGCAAAACTCGGAACCGGCCGCGCTCCCATCAACGCCTGGCGAATCGTGTCGCGCGTGAAATCGTGAACGAAGCTCGGCCGCCGGAACCGCACTTCGATTTTCGCCGGATGCACGTTGACGTCGACTTCGTCGTACGGCATCTCCAGAAAAAGCAGCGTCGCCGGAAAAACCGCTGGCGGCAAAATGTTGCGGTAAGCTTCATGAATAGCGTGCAGGATCAACCGGTCACGCACCAGCCGCCCGTTCACAAAAATATAAATCCCGTTGCGGTTCAGCCGTTGCACGTCGGGCCGCGAAGTAAATCCGCTCACCGTCAGCGACGCTTTCTCCTCCGCCTCTTCCAGCTCCGGCTCCGTGATTGCCGCGCGAAAAGGAGCCATGGCCACGGGGATTTCCACCAGCTCGTCCAGCGCCTGCCGCCCGAACAATTGATACACGCGGTCCGCCAGCTTTTCCGCCGGCGGGCAGTTGATGATTTCCTGCGCCGGCGTCGTCAAGACAAATTGCTTGCGCGGATTCGCCAGCGCATAGTGCGTCACCAGCGAAGCGATGTGGCCCAGCTCCGTGGTATCCGACTTAAGGAATTTCCTGCGCGCCGGAACGGAATAGAAAAGATCCGCGACGCTGATGGTCGTTCCCGGCGGTAATCCCGCTGGCTTCACGCCGATCAGTTTTCCGCCGGCAAACTCGATGCGCGTGCCCTCGGCTTCCGCCTCGTCGCGCGTTTCAAGCAGCAATCGCGAGACCGCAGCGATCGTTGGCAATGCTTCCCCGCGAAAGCCCAGCGTTGAAATAGAAAGCAAATCGTCAGCGGTTTTGAGCTTGCTCGTCGCGTGGCGTTCAAACGCCAGCAGCGCGTCGTCATGCGTCATGCCATGACCGTCGTCAATCACCCGAATCATGCGCTTCCCCCCAACTTCAGTTTCGACGCGAATGCTCTTCGCTCCCGCATCAATGGCGTTTTCCAACAGCTCTTTCACCACCGACGCCGGACGCTCCACAACTTCGCCCGCCGCGATTTTATTCGCCACCGCCTCCGGCAATATGCGTATCCGGCTCATTATTCCTTGAGAGCGATCCCCAGTTGATCGAGCTGGTCTTTGTCGACGCTGGACGGTGAATCGGCCATCAAATCCTGGGCCGCAGTGGTTTTCGCGAAGGCGATGACTTCGCGGATGGATTTTTCACCGGCAAGGAGCATGACCACGCGGTCAATCCCCAGCGCGATGCCACCGTGCGGAGGTGTGCCGTAAGTCAGCGCGTCGAGGAAGAAGCCGAAGCGGCGGCGCAACTGTTCTTCAGTCAAGCCCAGCGCTTTGAACAACCGCTCCTGAATGTCCTGGCGGTGAATTCGAATGCTGCCGGAGCCAAGTTCGTAACCGTTCAAAACGAGGTCGTATCCTTTTGAACGCACTTCCCATGGCGCGGATTCGAGCTTTTCAAGGTCTTCATCGACGATGCCGGTGAAGGGGTGTTGCGCGCTTACCCATGTCTTGTCCGATTCGCTCCACTCGAACAGCGGAAATCCTGTGAGCCACAGGAATCTCCATTGCGATTTGTCGATCGCGCCAAGCGCTTCGCCAAGTTGCAAGCGCAATTGCCCGGCAATCAGTGCGGCGGCTTCCGTACCTTTGATTTGTTGTTTCGCCGAAACAGCAACGACGAGGTCGCCCACCTTCGCCCCGCACGC
>Ga0137403_10004860_pt1 | contig 15710 bp, 18 predicted proteins | sample CZOMad2_1_16fung_FD_122057 | JGI IMG/M metagenome (GOLD analysis project Ga0137403, IMG submission 122057) | Vadose zone soil fungal communities from Angelo Coast Range Reserve, California, USA - CZOMad2_1_16fungal (Hybrid Assembly) | ecosystem: Environmental > Terrestrial > Soil > Vadose zone... | reverse complement strand
TGAGAGTCAAAGTGATCGCTTGTCATTTCGATTGGGATGAATCCCGACAAATTGCTTTGATTCAATCGGACCCTGCATCCAAAGAGGCCAGCTTCGACCACAGTTAGCCCCTCGCAATGACGCCATCGTGACTGCTCGTTGTCACCTGTAAATTGCTCCGGACCGATTTGAAGGCGGGCCGATTCTCTTCGCGCGTCGATATTTGCTCCGTAGGTTACCCGAATGCCATAATGCCTCATGATTATTGGCGACCGCCTCCGCGAAATGCGTGAGGAAAAGAAACTCTCCCAGGGCGACATCGAAAAACGTACAGGCTTGCTCCGGTGTTATATCTCCCGCGTAGAAAATGGCCATACTGTGCCGGCCATCGAAACGCTGGAAAAGCTTGCTCGCGCGCTCGAATGCCCACTCTATCAACTCTTTTATGAAGGTGAAGAGCCTCCAAAACTGCCGAACCTACTCAAGCGGAAGTCGTCCGATGACATCGCTTGGGGCAGCACTGGCAAGGACGCTCGCTATCTCGGCAAACTTCGCCGCCTGTTGGGCAAGACGGACGAAGGCAATCGCAAGCTTATTCTCCACATGGCCCAGAAAATGGCAAAGCGCTAGAGGGCGGCTCGCTCCACGTGTCGCCTATCCACCTCTCACCGATCTGGATCCAAGCCAGAAGGTGCGCCTTTGCGCGACCATAATCCTGAACCTCGATCGAACATCTACCCATCTCTTGATCTCCGCGCTGAGCATTACAAACAACTCTGTAGCCAGATGGACGAGAGATACAGATGTGACATTCAACTCCGGCGCGCAGTCTCGGGTACTGTTTACTTTGCCGCACGTCGCTGTAGGCTGCGATGGCTTGCTCCGCGCCTCGTCCCGCGCGTGCGGCGTCAATGACCTCGACCAGAACTCGCTGAAGTTGTGTCGCGACAGACACCGGCGGTTTCTCAGTTTGTAGGACTTGAACAGTCGATTCCTTCTCAATTTTCTCAAGGTCGACGGAATCGAAGATGGATGGATCAAACATTTTGAAAGGCATATTTGAGGGACAACCTCCGTGCGTGCTGAAAGGCTGGTTGCCCTTCGTGCACGAATCGTTTTGGATTGCACCCCTCGACAAAGTGGGGGCATCGTATATAGGATTTGAAGGTCTATAAAAGAGACAATCTTAAGTATTGGTGGCTTTCTTCCGAAGATTGTTAGGCAAACGTACGGACGTACCGAAAACACTCCGAACCGTTCTGAGTTCTAACTAAGTAGAGCCACATCTCCCGCGTGGTTCGCTTTCGAAGCGCGAATCTCTGATGTGACCCCGTGGCTCGCCCGCTTGGAAGCCACCGACGAACCATTTAGAAACGTCAACTTGGATTCTCACACGGACAATTGTGCTCACAGCGACCCCAATTCTTATGATTCTTTCGGCAGTTCTCTAGCAGTGCAAGGCGACCACGCGGACATTTCATCAATCGGGTTCACGGCCAGGCCGTCAAAGTCCAGAATTTCCACGACAATTCCAGACGGCAGTGTATCCTCGCAAACTTCCGCGCATCCAGCTTGAACTGTCAAGAAGATCCTATGAGCCGTTCCATTCATCCCCTTGTCGTTCAGGAGACGGCGAACCGGAAGATACGCAACGCGTCGGCTGGACGATCGATTTCCGGTCTATTAGTGCTTCGTTGCCCCGTGGCGTCAGTGAAAAAGCCTGAGCCTTTGACGAAGGTGTTAGCGGGCGCTCTCGGCTGAACGTCGGGCACTCTTGTGTTCTAGGTCGCACTCGAGCGCAGGACCACTCGGCGAAGCGTCCTTCGATGGTGAACGAAAATAAGCGATTTGCATAGGTTCTTCCCAGCTGGGATGGAAGGCAACGATTTGAACTCCCAGGCTTCCGTCCTCTTCCTCCCTCGAGTAAATCCCAACGCACGGCCAGAGCTCCGTCGCATTCGAACGGGAAATGCGAACTGCCGCTTCAATGGCAAGCGAATCTGCAGTTGTGGTGAGAGTAGTTACACCGCCCGCCTTACAACTGATTCCAAACTTGGCGCGGTCCTGAGTTGCTGGGGTCTCGTTCTGCGTCACGTTTCTCTCCTCTACGCGTGTCAATTGATAACTCATTGATTTTCAAAGGCTTTGAACAAAAAGGTTCGGCAGGCAGAGAAGTAACCCGGGGGCGCTTGCCTTGGACATAAGGGTAGGAATCTGCCTGTTTGATATGGGGACAGCAATACTATTCATCAGAGATATCCTTCGGCGGCCGTTAACGATTGGCGACAGCGTTCTCTCGGAGTTAGGCCGCTGTAAAAAAGGCTGGAGAGTAGGTCGTTTGGTGATGCACTCTCGCTTTTTTACGCAAAGACTGAAATGGCCCGTTCTGCGCCAATTTGTAAGATGAGTGAAAACGTAATTCAGACGGCACAGCACCATACCTATTTCTAGAAGAAATGCGTTAGGAACTCCATAGTTCGCGAGGTCTAGCCGTCTAGCCTAGTGGGGTATTTGGTCTTAGAACTATGGTTTATGGCGGGAGCCACTCAATATATGCGTGAAGCTGCTTGGTCGCGCTGAGATGCGGCCAACTCTGCTTTATCAATAGCGCGGAGGGGCACTTTATGTCACGCACCCCCGCTATGCATCGTGCGTAACCCTCTAAGACACTCAAAACAAAGCCTATCCCGCTCAGTCTACCCGCGGGACCCTTCTCTCAGATACTCCGGCCACCCATTTTTTTTCACCTCACGGTGCTGTTGTCCGCGAGAATTGCTACGCAGTCGCGACGAACTCGGTTGCTGCGTTAAGCGCGTGATTCATGACGGAGCGAGTCGGTCGGGGCCTTCACACCGCGGTCGGTCCTCAGACTTGTTGAAGTCGAGGCGGAAATCTAATTTCCTTTTGTGGCAGTCAATTCGATGTCGAATCAATTAGAGGAGTCAGCCTCGTGGTCGTCCAGGGTTTGACGTCGCCAAAGCTCGCGCGCACGACCTACGCGCTTCTCGAGAACGACTGCAGCAAAGTGCGTGCATGCGCGTCGCTCGTTCTCGACGCGCGTGGCGATTCCAGGAGTTGTTGCCCCAAAGAGCGGGTGAACGATCTCCAGCAAGCGGTAATAGATTTGTACCAGACGCAGATTACGTTCGCCGTTCGAGTCCTGACATATACCTGCTAGCGCCCGGAGGCGAGGAAAATCGTCGCCACTCGAGTCATTGTGCGTTATCTCAAAGTCGATTGCGGTCCGATCGGAAAGTGTGACTCGCGCCGCCGCCGCGAGCATTGAGCGACAATAGGCCACGAAGAAGTGAAAGACCAGAACCAAACAGGTGAGACCGAAGCATATGAATAACATTGTTTTCAACGAGGATCATTCCCGGATCGAGATCGCGGCCTCCTAACGCCCTCCACAGTGAAGGGAGTAAGGGAGCCAGGTCCGGGGACAAACGGAATCCGCAATCGAAAAAGAGGACGAGTCTCTAGTGACAAAACCTGGGGGCCAAAAGTTTCAGGCTCGAACGTCTAAGGGGACAGTTCCGCAGCTTGAACGTCAATTCCGCTGAGAGGGAAAAAAAATTGAATCGGTTGCTTCAGCAACCCTCTTAACCTTGGACCAAACTGAGTAGCCGGTCGCTATTCCGACCAGAGAGCGGCATTCCTTTCGTTTGCCATCACATAGCCCCTATCGTGATTAACGGTTGTTTTGCTGTTCAATAGCAGATTACCTGGTGCAAAACAGGAAAGAACCTTGCCGAAGCACAATAAGGTTGTTGTGGCAACCAGTGAACCGTCGGATTTTACAGACCGCTCCGAACTGTAAGGTTCTTTGTGAGTTTCCGAGAACGTCGCATCTAAACAGAAACTCCTTGATCGTTCTTATCGGTTGCTTTTCTCAAAAGTACGCTGACTCTAGCGAATCCAGATCATTGCGGCACAAGCTCGTTCGTACGGTTTCATCCGCTAGCAAAACTGATACAAATTGCATTTGAGAGTTGTATTTCTACCTGGCCTTCGCGTCCTAGCTTAGCTAGGGGGATACGTTCTGGTCTTGGGCGTCGAACCACTCAAAGTAGCCGCCACGTCGTCAGGGAGTCTGGCTGTGCGGTCTGAGGAAAATGAGGTCCGGTCCCTCCGTATCGGTGTTCGGTTTTGCCTGGCGAGCGATCGCATACCGATCTAACACCTGGTTAGGGAAGGAAATTGCCATGACATTTGGAGACCGTTTTCGAGCGATACGACAAAAAAAACACCTCTCGCAGGGGGATATCGAAAAACGGTGCGGGCTACTCCGATGCTATCTCTCGCGCGTCGAGAATGGACACATAGCACCGAAACTAGCGACTCTCGACAAGTTAGCTTCGGCCCTCGAGATTCCGACCTACCAATTCTTTTGTGAGGACGAAGAGACTCCGGTGCCCCTAATAATTACCCTTCCGAACCCTGATCCGTATCCGAGGACAATAAAGGAAGTTCGCTGGTTCCGCAGCCTTCGGAAGGCGCTCAGTAAAATAAACCAGCGGGATCGGCGACTACTGCTAGACCTTACAAACCGCATGGTTTCTCTCAAGAATAAACGAGATAGCAGAAGACTTCGCATTCTCAAGCGCGGCGATGTTCTCCACCTGCCAAAAGCTTCACCTGCCCGTGTAAGCCGGCCTGAAGCTAAAGCCGTGGGTCAATGAATCTCGCTCACGTGTGACTTCACCAGTTTCTAGTCCAGATGGCACAGCACGAACCGAATTCTGACAGCGGTTTCTGTGTATCGATCACGGATTCTCTGACTCTGATTGCCCAACGAAGACGCTCCTGTAACCTTGACTACCCATCGCGCAAATGGAATGGGTCTGAGCTGTAATCGTGGCCTCGAGCATTTTCGGCTTCCCTCCAACCTGCGGCACGGCGCCTCTTAACAGCACCAGATCCCAGAACCAAGTCGGCTCGACCTTCCCCAAATTTATTTCCTGCGGATGATTTCTCAAGAACTGCAAGATGTCCTTCTCACGGAATCGGTGAATATCGCCACCAGTTCCGATGTGACGCTTCGTACCTTGCCGGGTGTCGCGCAACCACCCTGCCTGAATCCATTTCTGGATCTTGTGGTGGTCTTCTCCCAAACATGTTGCGAGGTCTCTCATCGTATACCCCTCGCAGACGCGCCGCGATGTCCCGAGGGCCTTAATCTTCATGACCACCGAGGTTTCAGTGCGTCTCAGCTTCTTGGCAATTCTCTTTGCTGACATTCTACCGAGCATACCTTCGAGCGTTTCCGTATCCTCACGAGTCCAGGGTCTCCGATCGGCAGTCATGGCCAGGCCGAGTCCCTGTGCGTGACGCTTGATGTACCACCGGGGAAAACTCGTGACGCGCGCTAACGCACTAATGACGCGGCCACGTTGGTGTAGGCCGCCGTGGTAGTGCTCCCTCAGATAGGCATCATGCTCGGGAGTCCACTTATACTTCAGGATGCGTCGCCGACGCCGCTCGGAGCGGCATTTCAAACAATACTTCGCTGAAACTGGCGGACGGCCGTTGAGGCCTGCTTCGATCGTTGAACCGCACTGGATACACTTCATGGAACAAACGCTCCATCGCGAGACGAATTCATGAGTTTGCTCACGCTTGAATGGCGAGAAGAGTCCGGGGGGAAACTAGGTGAACGTTCTCTGACCTACTTGCCCCAATGTGTTCGTTTCCTTTCGCGGCGAGCTTGCCGCAGTCTGTCAGCTGCGATCTCCGCCGCACGGTTGTGGACCTGCGCCCAACTGATCTCAAATTCTGCGCTTCGTCTCTTCTCGCGCAGTCGTAGCCCCCATGCTTCGACATGCACGATGAGCGGTCGACCACGAAGAAGGCACGGCGTTTCGAAAATGAGGCGAGTTTTACGTTCCGTCAATTTGTTCAAGGGGTTTGTCCCTTCTCTTACAGTAACTCCCGCCTGTTTACGGTGAATTCCATTCGTTCTCTTTCGGCGGAGCAAGTCCGGTAGAGTTCTCACTTGGGCGGCGATTGGGCCGACGATCCGTACGGCAAGAGCTCTTGAACTGCTTTCGGCGCCTCGCGAATTGGCTGAGCCGGTCCGTCCGACCTTCCGAGTCCTTCAACAGAGATTCCATGCTTTGCTAGCAGAGCCGTGGCAGCAGCTATGTCAGTGGCCTCTTGCCTTCGCAGGGCGGCGTCAAGCAATGGTGGGATATATGCATTACCTTCTGCAATCATTGCCCGGTTGATGTCCTCATAGTCGCCCGACAGCCAATGGTGGCCACCGTACTCCACGGACGAACACGGGCCGCGCGAGTCAAATTGTGATAAGAAGAGGGCAATTGAGTCACCCGCTTCGAAATAACAGCTATAAAATCCGGCCCTGTTGTAGTGGGCGATGAAGCTGCAATGTTGAATCAGATGGTTGTACAGGCCCTTCGTGAACTGTTCAAACTGCAGCCTGTTATTGAGAAAACGAGTCCACGCGCGGAGAGTCCTGGTCTTTTCCGCTGCTGACATGAACTGTACGTCTCGGAATTCGTGTACCATTTTTTGCTTCACCTTTGGGGAATTGCTCGGGCTATTTCCCTGCGCAGATCTGTCCGCCGTACTGGGATGTGTAGGCCGCTCTGGTAGCCTCCATTTCCAAACGGATCTGTCCCGCTGAGTGCGCAGAAAAGTAACCAGCCCGAGAGGCCAGTGCTGAACACGTCGAATGCCCGCCCACTTTGCGTGTGAACCCTCGCGAGCCACCGTTTCACCATGTATCGTTGGTCCATCTTTTTCCGCCTCGCTGTTTTTGAACGGACACCCAGTTGCACATTGCAGCGACGATTGTCCGCGCGCCCAAGCCCCAGAGGCCTCAGTGACGCGAACAAGACCGACTGGCATTGAACTCATTGGGAATCGCGTGAGCTCTCCGCGATCTTCCGTGCACCAGCTATCCGCCTCTCGATGATTACCGCGGCAAAATGTGTGCATGCGCGTCTCTCGCGGTTCATGAGTTTGGCAAAACGAGTTCCCGGACCAGTTGGGATTCGGTAAAGCGCGGTCAATAAGCGGTAGTAAAACTGGACAAAATGCAGTCTGTAAACCTCTTCCGTTTCTTGACAGAGTCGCGCAAGACCTGCAAGGCGTGGAAAATCGTCTCCGCTGGCTTCATCTTCCTTTATCGAGAGGTCGGTCATTACGCCAGGAGAAATTGCGATGCGTGCGAACTCGGCCAGCAGCGATCGGCAGTAGACGATGAAGAATTGGAAGATAACAAAGCAACACACAACGATAAGGAATAGAAAAATCATCGATTTGGATACACCCTTTCAGGGATCTAGTGCGGGGAACTCTTAATTAAATGAACCAGGCCGACCGCAGAGGATCCGGGCGGGGCCGTCAGGCTACAGAATCACTTCCGAATGAACCGGCTTTTCCTTTGCGAGATGAAGGACGATGGGGAAACAGACGATGGTTTTCGCCGAATATGCCCGAGCACATTGACGTGACCATCCTCAATCTGACTTGTTGGGGTGCGTGCTGTTGGCGCGTCGCTCGGTATTTCGTCGCTTCAAGTCTCTTGGCAGGATTTCCTCTACGCGCCTCAGGAGCTCCGCAGCTGATGTGTCCAGAGCGGCAGCCAACTCTAACAGGGCCGTAAGGGAAGGCTGAATTTTGCCCGCTCAAGCAGGCTGATGTACTTTTGCGTGTAACCGCTTCGCAATGCCAACTTGTCCTGGGTCAGTCCTCGACGGAAGCGGAGCTCAACCAGGACTGCCGCAAACGCTCGTCTTGCCGCGATGTGTGTTGCATTGCCATGGGAAGGAACTTGCATACGCTTCGGAATACTGCCGTACGCATGGGAGGCAATTCCACAATGTATAGTTTGAATCGTGCCCGTTGTGCTTCGTTCCGTCGGAGCCCCCGCGGCGTTTTGCTAATCCACGCTCAGGCGGACCGTTTCACCAAACGGTGCAGTCCGACGCGAATCTGTGGCCCACAAAACCGGGTAGTTCGGGGCCACTGGGTAAGACTCGCAACACAAATCTGTTAGGTAAATCATGCAAGCTGGGTTAATGGCGTTCTCCTCCACCCAATCAAAGACCGGCCGAAAATCCGTTCCGCCTCCGCCTTTGGGCTCAAGGGTGATTGGTTCAGACGGCCCAAATTCTTGCACCGAGTTCACGGCCGCGTCGCAATACACCACGTAGATCCGGTCCGGCTGTGCCTCGTCCGAAATCGCCGTGATTTCACCGGCAAATTGTTCAAGTTCTTCTTTGCCGACCGAGCCAGATGTATCCACACCAATCACCATCGTTCCAACGCCACTACGTTCCACCGACGGCAAGTAGAGACCAGAGCCGATGTGCCGGCGATTCGGTGGGGTCCAACGGTAATCGGAAATCGTGGTAGCGGCCACAAACGCCCGGGTGACGGAGCGCCAGTCCTGCTTCGACTCACGGCTTTCGCGTACAGGCCGGTCAACGTTCGACGGAGCATGGCCACACGCTTTCGCTATATCCAGAGCCTGCTCGGTTGCGAGCGACCACTCGTGCTGCTGGAGGCTCTGTTCCGCAGGTGATGCAGGGCGATTTTCTTCATCCGTCGCATCCACAACTTCGCCGAAGTCCCAGGGTGAGCACTCTGCCTCCGCGTCACGATTCGGAGTCGAGTCTTCATCACACGCTTCGGTTTGCCCGGAAGAAGATGATCCTGCTGCCCCATCCCCTTGCTGCGACGGCTGGGATCCGGTTCCCGTTTCTGCGCTGGACTCCTGGTCTGATGCTCCTTCCGAATGGGCTGATTTGTTCAGTTGCGCGTAGATCTCCTCCGCCGACAAGTCGTCATACTGAGGATCAAGAAGCGCCCCTTCCCAAAGCTCCATTCCGTTTCTTTTGAGTAAAGGATTGATGGCTAGATCGGCGGCCTTATTCCATAGTTTCGGATCACGTGTTCCTCGCCGGCAGTGGTGACCAAGCGCGCAGTGCATAACCTCGTGAGCAAGCAACGTCTGAAGTATCGGCGGCGGGACCGATTCAACGAAGGCGGGGTTGTAGACGATCCGCCGCCCATCGGTCGCCATGATTCGCACGGCGCCCGGCACGGGCTTCAGTCGCAAACACAAGGATCCAAAAAATGGGTGACCGAGCAGAAGCTGCGTCCGTGCGCGGGTGAGCTTCCGCTCTGCGCTTGCCTGCAGAATCACGCGGCCTCCGATCTCGTCGCAGCAGGGATCCCATAACCTGTCATGTATCCGGCCATGCGCTGTGCGATAGCTTCCGCCGCGCGCGCCGTTTCTACGCGCGCCGCATCCGACGTTCGCAGTTCTTTGGGATCAACAAGCAAAGCGACCCGAACCTCACTTGCCAGCGTTTCCAAGGCCGGATCACCCGTAACGTTAAGTTTTGGAAGTATGTCGACAATCTTGACCAAGTTCGTGACGACAGAATCGCGAAACGGATGTTCCACCCCTTCCGTCGTCACTTTGTATGCCTTAAGGCGTTCCGCTAGGTGGGAGACGGCGTCAAAGAGACGTTGCCACAAGTCTCGGCTCGCTACCTGAAGAGAGGCTTCAACGGTCGCGGTTATCTGCCGCTGGATTCGCATTTTCTCTTCGTCGCCGAGCGAGACGCGGAAATCCGCCGCGTCAGGGAGAGGCATGACCTTGGTTTCAAATGAAAATTTCCCCCGAAGCTCATTGGGAGCCGGCATCGTGAGTTTTTCACGATCCTCTCGGATTCCCGGGTAGTCGCTCGGTTGAAACATTGTGCCCAGTTGGTTTTTCGCCTGAGCCACGAATTCCTCGAATTTCGACACCAACGCATCGACTGCTGGCCCAAAACGGTTCGCATACGTGCGCATTTTCTCGGTGTGGTCCATGTACGCGGCTGCCGGCAGCACCCGGTAGCCGTCGTCGCCCCACGGCAGCGTCATGAAGTAGTGTTCCTGGCGGGCCTCTTGAGCTATTTTCTGGATTTCTTCCAATGCTGTTTTGGGAAGAAGCAGCTTGTTATAGCGCCCTGCGTTGACTGACGCCCGGTGTAGGGTGGCGATTTCTTCCGAGACCGCTCGATCGTGTATTCGAGCCGACCACATGCTGATCGACAGCGAGCACAGCATCGCCCGCGACGAGAGCGCCGGCTCTGGTATGGACAACGAGCTCATGGCAAATATCTCCTGTGTTTTATCGAATGCGGCTGCGGAAGACCGCTAGGCGATAGCGTGATGGTTTTCAACAGCCCAGGTGACGTAACCCTTCGTGCTGCGGATACTCGGATCGCGGAGAGACGCGTCCCGCACGCAGAAGACCTGGAACTCGGTTGGCATACGCTGTAAGTACACACACATCCGATCGAAGTTGGTATCCGAGGCGGAGTTCGCCAACGCCGTCGCGACGGCGTACTGCGCGTCTGGCTGGTCTGGCACGGGCTCGCGTGCCGGATTCATCAGGATTCCCTCGATACTGGGCAACTCGCGGAAGGTCTTCAAGAACGCCCCAAATTCGGTGGCTGCGCCAAGTCCCACAGCTCCCACATACAGCTCTTGTTCTAGCCGTCTATTCGGCCCCTCGGCGAGGATTCCGGAAACAAATTCCCAAGAACGAGGCGATGGGAACGCGTTCGTGTCACGATCAAAAGCACTCAGAAGCGCCGGCCTGAAACGGAGGAAGGCTATTACTTCCGGCCGGACGCCCGCCCGAATCGCCCATTCACACCATTCCTGAATGTCCACTTCAAACTCGAGGTGCACAAAACGGTTCCGCAGAGGTGTCGGCATCCGCGTCGTCACCGCGCGATCCGAATCGCGGTTCCCGGCAGCCACGATTGCCCAGCCATCCGGCAGTGTGTATTCTCCGAGCTTGCGATCGAGCACAAGCTGGTAACAACTGGCTTGAACCATAGCGGGCGCAGCATTCAGTTCGTCAAGGAAGAGGATCCCTTCTCCCTCGGTTGGCAGAAAATCCGGCGTCGCCCACTTCGAACGTCCGTCTGGGCCAAGGAAGGGAAGGCCGCGCAGGTCGACTGGGTCGAGCAACAGCGCTCGGACATCCTGCAAGGCAACCTCTAGCGAGGTTGCCACCTGGCGGACAATGGCCGATTTGCCGATACCTGGACCGCCCCAAATAAACGTGGGCTGCTGCGCTTCGACAAGAACGCGCAACGCCTCACATACAGAAGATGCTTTCATGAAAAAGTCCTTTCGATGGGGGATGGATTGTCACTTCACGAGAGCAGTCTCCACAGCGAACCAGAGGAACAGCCGTTCCCGTCGTTAGGCGCAGCGCAACAAAATGTTCAACTGGATACCGATACCGCGATCAGAAAGACTTGCACCGCAGAGATTCACGTACTTCGGTATTTTCGGTAGAACTCCACCGCCGAACGCAGCCGTACCGACGTTTTTGCTCCAGGGCTCTTTGTCCAAGCGCTCGAAGGGTTTCGGCCTCGGAATAGCCGCGCGCTTTCTGCGCCGCGATCACACGATTGTCTAAGGCACACAGAACGGAAAAGATGCCAGACATATCCTGCGGTGCCAGGCCCGCGTCCTGCTTTTCTGCATCTTGCATCTCAAAACGCATGAGCGTGAGCTGCAAACGCAGGGATAAACGATTTCGGCCATGTTCTTATATCCTTCGCTCTGTGCCGAACGTCGTAGCCACGTCACGGGGTTCCGAACATCTTCCTGCCGAGCTTAGCGTTCCATGCGCCATAGATCGCTTCGACCCCGGGCTCGTCATCCCCGCCGTATCGGCCATTGAGCAAATCCTCGACGGACAAATCATGCGCATCGAGCCATGCCTTTTGTTCGGAGGTGCGCAGATACTGTTTGACGATGTCGACTGTGTGTTCTTCGCGGTCCGGGTATAGGAGCGTGTAGCAAACCTCTTCAGGCAGGCCGCTGGATCGCATCAGGCCCTGAACCTCTCGATAGTTCCGGTCCTGATAAGAGTCTGCTTTGTGTCTACACATGGCGCACTCTCTTTCGCTCCCGCTGGTCGCTCGCATCAAAACAAACCGAGATTTTGAGGCAATGGCTCCTTCGCGGGCGGCTCGCTATCCTTCTGTGGGTCGTTGCTTTCCGGTCCGGCGTTCGTCTCGACACTCGCTTTGACTGGCGCGTCCTTCGACTTGGCCTTCTGTTTTTCTTTTCTGTCTCGCTCTTCGCGCTCTTTAATTGCCCTTACGGCCTCGGCAATTTGCTTTCCGGCTTGGTCAAAGACTTCTTGAAGCTGGACATGACTTTCCGTAAAGCTCGTCAGTCTTTCAACGAGGCCAGCATCGATTTCCTCTGCTGTCCCTGTAAGACACAGCGCTGTGGTCAGCCCCTTGATCGCCTCGTCTGGAATCTTGGCGACTTTTTCTTTACTCGAATAAGGAATCGAATCGTTCCCCTTTTTGTCTTCGTCCAAGCCGTGAGGGACGACGTTGACTCTCACCAAATCTCCGTCCAGTGACGACACGGTGAGCGTGATCGGGCGTCGCTTGAGCACAGGCATCAACTCTTTGAACATGATTTCTCCTTTGCATGAGTACTGAGGATGAGGAAAACAACGGCCGCGAGGTGCGCACCACGGCATGATGCGACCCTACCGCTGAGGGCGGGGCCTGATCAGAACCGCGATTTGCCGCAGCTCCGACGCGTTGGGCACGGGTACGAGGTTCGGGCACGCAGGGAACGCGTAGTCCATCCGCGAGTCGACAATCTCGCCGAACGCCCCCTCAAGCCCTTCGACTTCGCCGGGTAGTGCGAAGTCTCGATTGACGATGATGTGAGCCCAATAGTCGCCGCCGCTGGTGCGGGAAAGTTCAATAGCACCGCCGGGAAATTCGATGATGTGCGAAGCCGGTTCCGGTTTCTTTGTTTTGTCCCCTAGTAGCGCGATCCGCCTAGGTGCCCTGTCGATCAGATAGTTCCTGGTTGTCACGTGTGCCATACATCCTCCGTGGCGGCCATTTTTGGTTCAGCCAGAAAGGACTTGCACAGCCCTAGCGACCAACAGTAATTCGCTCCGGCACGGATCGCAGCCGCATTGCTTCTTGCTTGCTCCGTCTACGAGCGGAGAGGCATCACAACATAGCGGTAGTTGGCCGGCTGTTCCGTCAGCAGACGAAATTCCACGGCGCTTGTCGCATCCTTCAACTGGATGGTGATTGATTCTGCGTCGGAAGTCGCATCAAGAAACTCTTGGACGTATCCGGCGTTGAAGCTCACTTGAATCGGTTCCTGGGCGTAGTCGATCGGCAGCGAGTCTTTCGCTTCCCCAAGCTGGCTTGAGCTCGTTGACAACTCCAGACTGTTTCCCTGCAAGGTCAAGTTGACTTTGTGCACTTGTTCATCGGACATGAGCTTGACTCGCCGTACCATCTCTTCAAACGCCACTCTTGCCAGCTTTATCGTGCACGGGTGTCCAGTGGGAAGTACTTTCTCATAAGCCGGGAACTGCCCGGTCAGCATTCGGGAGAAGATCCCACGCGAGCCCCGAACGAAAAAGACGTAAGTGTCTGTCTTGGCGACGGTGATGCTTCTTGGCTGCGTTTTCTCAAGAGCCAAGCTTTGCAGACATAACAAAGCCTTGCGCGGGATTAAGAGCGATTCTTCCTGCGGCAATTCGCTGAAGTCACAGGCCTGCTCGATGCACGAGAGCCGGTGACCATCCGTCGCCACCATGGTCAATCCAGCTTTCCTTAGAACCAACTTCGCCCCAGCCAGGGCGACTCGATTCGTGTCTTGAGACGCCGAAAAATGTGTCTTAGCCACACAACCGGCAAGAAGAGGCGCATCGATGTTCGCCAACGGCTTGGCTCCAGTCGGAAAGGTGGGAAACGATTCCTTGCTCAACCCCATGAGCTTGAAAGACGACCTGCCAAAACCAATCTGAGCCCAGTGGTTTTCGAGCCTTTTGCAGTGAATCTCACCGTCAGGGGCCGACCTGACGATTTGCAAGAAGCGCAATCCCGGGATCACCAGGGCACCTTCTTCCTTGACCTTCGCGGGAAGTTTCGACCGGGCCCCAAGCTCCGTGTCCGTGGCACTAATTCGCAATTCGTTCCCGACCGCCTCCAAAAGCACGTGTGACAGGACGGGAATAGTAACTCTCGTTTCGATCGCGGAGCGGACGAATTCCAGCTCCTTCAATACAGTCGCCTTTTCAAAATAGGCTTCCACGATATGCACCTCATTTAGCTCGATGTATATGGATGTGCTTCGCGCGAAGATGACGCGGTAAACACGGGCGGCTTCTTTGGCGGCTTGCCGCCGCCTTGCTCAAGCGTTCCGATCCACAGGCAGCGGGGCCATGTTGCCGGTCGCGAGGTTGACAAATCCTCCGTGATAGCTGACGTAGCCGTGCCGGAGAAGTCGCGTGAGAAGTGCCAAGGCGTGGTAGGCGAGGACTTGGTTGATGTACGGTTCCTGACGCTCCAGCGCTTCGACCGCGCTGCAGGAAGGCAGGTCGTCACCTCCATCGAGCAGCGGCATTGCGATTTCAGGAAAGAGATCAGCAACGGTTGGTAACAAACACCGAGACCTCTTGTTGCGTTTGTTCCTTGGCTGTCCAAGAACAAACTGCCCGCCATCGGCGGTATTTCCGATGTCCAGCCAGTACGCGCAGTTCTTGAAAACACCCGAATTGATAATTTCTCGCCGCGCCGTTCGAGTGTCCACACACGAAATGATGATATCGATCTCTCCGGTCGTGTGTTTTGTGATTGGTTCCGTCGAAGCCTGCCATTCAAGTCCCCAGAACAAGTTCAGCCGATTTACCAGGACGATCGACTTGTGTAGTCCAATTTCTGATTCAGAGAACGGCTGGCGAACGCAGTTGACGGACGATACCTTCTCGCCATCGGCCACGATAACTCGAAGAGCGGGAAGTTCTGCGGCTTTCAAGGCATGCGCTAAGTAGGGCAACCCTCCGATCAATGCACTGCCGGTGCCGCCACATCCGATAATGAGCATCCTGGACAGTGAACGGGAATGCTTGCGCTTGTGCACTGCGTGTGCCATTGGCTATATCCATCATTGTTCTGCGAATCGACGCAGAGTTTCTCCTGAAGGAGTTAGATATCTCCTCGGGAAATCTTGATTCTCCGCAAGTTCCGTCCACAAACCCATGAACCCGTTGGCATGACGGGTAAGTTTGCCCATGCCACTTGGGTGCGTAAACCGACTGTTGTAAAACCCCTCTTCCCATTCAAGCATCGTGGAGACATCGGTCTTTTTCGGTCGGGGCATCGAACCAATGCAGACGTGACCGTGGGACGGTTCGGTGTTCCAATACGGCGCAACCATCAGCGCGGTGTCCTCAGCGGGTCGCCGCTGGTGCGAAAGCGCCCGTATCGACAGTTCCCCCCTGCGCACCTTCCACACCAGCGGCGGATGCGGAAAAATACGGCCATTCAAGAGTGCTCGGTCCTCGGCTCCATCCGAGAAGAACATTGGGCGCCGCCGCGACGGCGTCCACCAAATTAAGAGATCCGCGGTGTAAGCCAGGACATTCTCCGGCAGGAGAACCGCCTCCGGTTGTCGCTCTAAGCCACGAGCCAAAGCTCGCAAGAATCCCGTGGTTAGCAAACTGCCCACTCCAAGGCTCGGCCGACCGGACGCTCCTTCCCCGGCAATCTTGTGGATGGTGGCGAACTGTTCGCGCTTATGCACACGATCCTCGTAGATCATGACAGCAGTGGTGAGAACAAATTCGTAGCTAACGCCGATCTCCGTAGTCACATGCACTTTCCATCTCCTCGGCCAGGCCGACCCAC
>Ga0137403_10004858_pt1 | contig 15711 bp, 15 predicted proteins | sample CZOMad2_1_16fung_FD_122057 | JGI IMG/M metagenome (GOLD analysis project Ga0137403, IMG submission 122057) | Vadose zone soil fungal communities from Angelo Coast Range Reserve, California, USA - CZOMad2_1_16fungal (Hybrid Assembly) | ecosystem: Environmental > Terrestrial > Soil > Vadose zone... | reverse complement strand
TCAGGACGATGCCGTCCGGGTGAAAGACCCAGACCGTGCCGTCGCGCCCGACGTCCGCCTCCCGAAAGAAGCGACGCACGCTGTCGAGGATGAAGGATGCGGCGACGATCCCCGCGAATCGGCCGTCGTTGTCCGTCAGGCGCCGGCCGAGCGGGATGATGAAGCCGGGGCGACCGGCAATCGTGCGGAACGGGGCGCTGGCGACCAGCGCGTCGGTGGTATCGCTGGCGAGGCGGCGAAAGACGTAATCGGTTTTCCGGGACTGGCCCACGATCCGGGGCTGAGTCGAATGCCGGATGATCCCGGCCATATCCACCACACTGACCGCGCCAAGCGCGTTATGCCCTGCTCCGGCCGAGCGAAGACTCGGCAGCCAGTCGCTGTCGGAAGCGCCGGCGCCGCCGATGCGCCGGCTGTGGAGCGCGAGCTGGCGGAGCGACGCGTCGGTGGCGGCAAAGCTCTCCCGCAGGTACCCCGATAGCAGCAGGGCGAGGTTCGACGCCCTGGCCTCGCCCCCGGCGATCAGCTCGCCGTGCCGGCGGGCAAGGTCCCAGCCGCGCAGCGCCGCGCCGCTCAGGAGAACGGCGACGGCGCCGAAGGCGATTCGCAATTTGATTCGGGGAGCCCCGGACACAGTACCGGAGCTTAAGCGGTCAGCGGCTTCCCCGCAGAGCGGGCTCTCGCCGAGGCGCCCGGCTGAACAGCTCGATCATCGCGCGATTGAATGCCGGGATGTCGTCCGGCTTGCGGCTGGACACGAGGTTCTGATCGACGACCACTGCCTGGTCCACCCACTCGGCGCCGGCGTTGCGCAGATCGGTCTTGAGCGAGGGCCAGGAGGTGAGTCGGCGCCCGCGTACGACGCCGGCTTCAACCACCGTCCATGGACCGTGACAGATCACGGCGACCGGCTTACCAGCATCGAAGAAGTGGCGGGCAAAGGCGACCGCCTCCGGGTGCATCCGGAGCCGGTCGGGATTCATGACGCCGCCCGGCAACAGCAGGGCATCGAACTCCGCGGGGCGGGCGCGGTCGAGGTCGACGTCCACCGGAACATCGTCGCCCCACTCGGTGAAGTCCCACCCGCGGACCCGCTCGGGCTGGGGCGACACCACCAGCGTTTCGGCGCCGGCTTCCTCCAGCGCCCTTCTGGGCTCGGTCAGCTCCACCTGCTCGAAGCCATTGTCCACCATGATCGCTACGGTCAGGCCCTTGAGATCGTTTACGGCTCCCTGCGTCATCTCACAGCTCCATTGAGAGTTCTCCGTGAGCATAGACCGGCACCCCCCAAAGGGCTGCGATGGCGCTCACAGGCGGCCCGCGTTCAGCTCTTTGAGGTCCTCGGCGTCAAGCCGCAGCTCCGCCGCCGAGAGGTTCGTCTCCAGGTGGGCCGTGGAAGACGTACCCGGGATGACCAGCATCACCGGCGATCGGGCCAGCAGCCAGGCGAGCGCAACCTGGTACACGGTGGCCCCGCGCCGGCGGGCGACCTGCGCGAGCGGGCCGGCGTCGTCGAGGTCACCGGCCGACAGCGGGAACCAGGGGATGAACGCCAGCCCTTCGCGCTCGCAGAGCTCGACCACGTCGTCCCATTGCCGGTCGCTCACGTTATAGCGGTTCTGCACCGAGACGATGGGCAGGGCGGCGCGGGCCTGCTCCACCTCGGCCCCCGTCACCTCGGAGATCCCCACGTGCCGCACCAGGCCCTCGCGCTGGAACGCCCGGAGGGCGTCGAATTGCTCGTTCGCCGGCACCTTCGGATCGATCCGGTGGAGCTGATAGAGGTCGATGCGGTCCAGCCGGAGACGGCGAAGACTCCCCTCGAGCTGCCGCCGCAGGTATTCCGGACGCCCGTTCGGCGCCCACGCACCGGGGCCGGGGCGCTCCATGCCCCCCTTGGTCGCGATGACCACGCCGACCGGATAGGGATGCAGCGCTTCGGCGATGATCTCCTCGGAAACGTGGGGACCGTACGAGTCCGCGGTATCGATGAAGTTCACGCCGAGCTCCACGGCTCGCCGCAACACCCGGATCGCCTCCGCGCGATCCGCCGGTGGTCCCCAGATCCCCGGGCCGGTCAGCCGCATGGCCCCGAAGCCCATACGATTGACGGTGAGGTCGTCTCCGAGCGTAATCGTGCCCGCAGCGGCCGCGGGCCGCTGCATCGTCTTGGCGGGGGTCATTCGGTTGTCTCCTGTCTGTTTGCGGAATCGAAGCGGATCACCCAGCGAGGCTAGGTCACGATTGCCCGCGCGGCTGTGACCGAAGTCACCCGATTTGCCGGGCTCGGGATGCCGACGCCGGCAATGGAGGTCCTAGATTGGAATTGTGTGGTATCCCGCGACGCTGTGCCCGCTACTGCTGCCGTTCCTGCTGCTCGCGAGCAGCGAGCTGACGGCCCAGACCGATTCCGCCCCGGCGCGCTGCGCCACCGTCGGCGACGTCAGGCCCGATTCCATGGCCACCGTGGACAGCGAAGCGACGCCCGATCGTCTCCCGTTCATCGACCAAGGCCCGCGCGACGCCGATCAGCGGGCTGTCATCGCCCACTTCGTGGTGACCGCCGAGGGTGGCGTCGATACCACTACCGTGCGGGTCGAGCACACCAACGACGAAGCCTGGATCGAGCAGCTGCGACGGGGTCTGGCGAGCGCGAAATACAAGCCGGCGTGGAGCAGGGGGTGCCCGGTCGCGCGCTGGTCCACCTTCGCCGTCTGGGCCCAGCACTGAGGCGGGCATGGCGCCGCTCATCCTCCGGATGTCATGGACCGCGCTCAAGGCCTGGTGGGATGACAACGCGCCCCGCCTGGGCGCTTCGCTTGCCTTTTATACCCTGTTCGCCATCGCACCTATCCTCCTGGTCGCGATCGCAATTGCCGGCGCGGTGTTCGGGGCTGATGCCGTCCGGGGGCAGATCGTAGGCGAGGTGCAAGGCCTGCTCGGTCGCCAGGGTGCCCGCGCAGTGCAGAGCCTGCTCCAGGGCGCGAGCGAGCGAAAAGGGAACATTCTCGCCACCATCATCGGCACCATCACCTTTCTTCTCACGTCGACCGGTGCGTTTCTCGAGCTGCAGGCCGCGCTCAACACGATCTGGCGGGTGAAGCCCAGGCCCGGCGTCAACATGAAGGCGTTTCTCATCGATCGGATCCGCTCGTTCGGGCTGGTCATCTCGATGGGCTTTCTGCTGACCGTGTCGCTCGCGGTGAGCGCGGCCATCGCCGCGCTCGCCGGCTGGCTCGAGCGCCGGGCGCCGGGCATCCCTATCATTCTGGGCGTTCTCGACCTCGCTCTCTCCCTGGGTGTCACTACCGCGCTCTTCGCGCTCCTCTTTCGTTTCCTCCCGGACGTGCGGCTCCGCTGGCGCGACGTGACCACCGGCGCGTTCATTACCGCCCTCCTGTTCACCATCGGCAAGCAGCTCATCGGCCTCTACCTGGGTCAGGGAAGCACCGCGTCGAGCTATGGGGCGGCGGGATCGGTTGTGGTGCTCCTGCTATGGGTGTACTACGCCTCACAGATCGTGCTGCTGGGCGCCGAGTTTACCCGGGTGTACACCCGACGGGAGGGCTCCAAGCCGCAGCCGGAGTCGTTCGCCGAGAGGACGCTGAGCACCGCGCGCCATTGACACCCCGGCAGCAGCGCTCGAATATCCCTCTGGCTCACGCTTCGCTGGTCGCCCCAACTCTAGACTAGGTGCCGAGAAACCCCCGCGGCACCGGGTATCGGTCATGGCACATGCGCGGCTCCCGCTGATTCAACGGCGGTTCGGCGAGACCATGCGCCGCGATGCGTGGTGGGTCCAGCCCGTCACCGTCTTCCTGCTGCTTTCGGCCTTCGTCGTGTACGCCACCTGGGCCGCGTTCCAAGGCGATCACTACACCTACGGGCCGTACGTGTCGCCCTTCTACTCTCCGGAGCTCTTCGGCAGCTCGCCCCATGCGTGGTTCGGCCCCAAGCCCGCATGGTGGCCGGGCTGGCTCGTGTTCTCCCCTGCCCTGCTCATCCTGCCGTTCCCCGGGCTGTTCCGCGTCACCTGCTACTACTACCGGGGAGCGTACTACAAGGCGTTCTGGGCCGACCCGCCCGCGTGCACGGTCGGCGAGCCCCGAAAGCAGTACTGCGGGGAGGCCGCCTTCCCGCTCATCGTGCAGAACATTCACCGCTATTTCCTGTACGTCGCGCTCGGCTTCCTGATCGTCCTGGCTTACGACGTCTATCAGGCGCTCTGGTTCACCGATGCCGCGACCGGCCAAACCTCGTTCGGCATCGGCGTCGGCACCCTCGTGCTCGCGGCCAACGTGACCGCGCTTACCGGCTATACCCTCGGCTGCCACTCCCTGCGGCACGTGGTCGGCGGATACCTGGACCGGCTGTCGCGCTCGCCCATCCGCAAGCGGGCCTACGACTGCTCCAGCTGTCTCAATCGGGTCCACATGCGCTGGGCCTGGACCAGTCTCTTCCTGGTGGCCTTCGCCGATCTGTACGTCCGGCTCTGCTCCATGGGGATCTGGACCGACTGGCGGCTCCTCTGACCTCTGTCCCTGCGCGGCATGGCTGACTACCAGATCTTCGACCACGACGTCCTGGTGATCGGGGCCGGCGGCGCCGGCCTCCGGGCGGCGATCGCCGCCTCGGCCGCCGGCGTGTCGGTCGGGCTGGTCTGCAAGTCCCTGCTCGGCAAGGCGCACACGGTCATGGCCGAGGGCGGGATCGCGGCGGCGCTCGCCAACGTCGACGATCGGGACAACTGGCGGGTGCACTTTGCCGACACGATGCGAGGCGGGCAGTACGTCAACAACTGGCGCATGGCCGAGCTGCACGCCAAGGAAGCGCCCGATCGGGTGCGCGAGCTCGAGGCCTGGGGCGCGCTGTTCGACCGCACTCCGGACGGGCGCATTCTCCAGCGCAACTTCGGCGGCCACAAGTACCCGCGCCTGGCGCACGTGGGCGACCGCACCGGCCTGGAGATGATCCGCACGCTCCAGGATCACAGCATCCATCTGGGGATCGACGTGCACATGGAGTGCACGGTGCTCCGCCTGTTCACCGGCGGCGGCCGGATCGCGGGCGCGCTGGCCTACGATCGCGAGCGGGGGCGGTTCCGGCTGTTCCGCTCCAAAGCCATCGTGCTCGCGACCGGCGGCATCGGACGGGCGTACTCCATCACGAGCAACAGCTGGGAGTACACCGCAGACGGTCAGGTGCTTGCCTATCATGCCGGAGCGGCGCTGCAGGACATGGAATTCGTGCAGTTCCACCCCACCGGGATGATCTGGCCGCCCAGCGTCCGGGGCATCCTGGTGACTGAAGGCGTCCGGGGTGAAGGCGGAGTCCTGCTCAACAATCAGGGCCGTCGCTTCATGTTCGACGACATCCCGGAGAACTACCGCAGCCAGACGGCCGACAACGAAGAGGAAGGATGGCGCTACACCCAGGGGGACAAGAATGCCCGCCGCCCGCCGGAGCTGCTGACCCGCGATCACGTCGCCCGCTGTATCATGCGCGAGGTGCGCGAGGGCCGGGGCAGCCCTCACGGCGGCGTCTTTCTCGATATCGCCTGGATCAAGCGGAGGCTCCCCGACGCCCGCGCCCACATCATCAAGAAGCTCCCGAGCATGTACCATCAGTTCAAGGAGCTCGCCGACATCGACATCACGGCCGAGCCGATGGAAGTCGGCCCCACGACCCACTACATCATGGGCGGCATCCGGGTGGACGGAGACAGCCAGATGTCCACCCTGCCCGGCCTGTTCGCGGCCGGCGAGTGCGCCGCCGGTCTCCACGGCGCCAACCGCCTCGGCGGCAACTCGCTGTCGGATCTGGTGGTCTTCGGGAAGCGCGCGGGTGACTTCGCCGCGCAGTTCGCGCGGGGCCACGAGCCGGCAACGCTCGACCCGGCCGAGGCGGACGACGCGGCCCAGTTCGCTCTGGCGCCGTTCGAGCGCACCCCGTCAGCCAACGGGGCCGGGCCCTATCAATTGCAGCAGGAGCTGCAGGGGATGATGCAGGAGCTGGTCGGGATCGTCCGGCGACAGGCGGAGATGGAACGCGCGCTCGAGGCGATCGAGGGGCTCAAGGAGCGCGCCGGGCGGGTCGGCGTCGCCGGGAACCGGGAGTACAATCCCGGCTGGCACACGGCGCTCGATCTGGGCAACCTGCTTACGATATCGGAAGCGGTTGCCCGGGCGGCGATCGATCGCAAGGAGAGCCGGGGCGGTCACTTTCGGGAGGACTACCCGCAGAAGGATCCGGCGCACGGCAAGTTCAACATCGTCATCCGCCAGGGAAGCGACGGCCGCATGCAGCTGTCTCACGAGCCCATCCCCGAGATGCCGGCCGAGCTCAAGCGAGTCATCGAGGAGCAGAGCTGAATGCCCGAGTCTTCGGGGAGCGCGACCTTCCGGGTCTGGCGTGGCGACAGCCGAGGCGGCAGACTGGTCGACTACGCCACCAAAGTCACGCCCGGCATGGTGGTGCTCGACGCGATCCACCAGATCCAGGCCGAGCAGGCGAATGACCTCGCGGTGCGGTGGAACTGCAAGGCCGGCAAATGCGGCTCCTGCTCCGCCGAAGTGAACGGCAGCCCCAGGCTCATGTGCATGACCCGGCTCAGCGACCTGCCGCTGGAGAAGCCGGTGACGGTCGAGCCGATGCGGAGCTTCCCGCCGATCAAAGATCTGGTCACCGACGTGTCCTGGAATTTCCGGGTCAAGCAGCAGATCAAGCCGTTCAAGCCGCGGGCGCCGGATGCCCCCGACGGCACCTGGCGGATGGCCCAGTCCGACGTTGACCGGGTTCAGGAGTTCCGGAAGTGCATCGAATGCTTTCTCTGCCAGGACGTGTGCCACGTGCTGCGGGAGCACCATCTGCACGACCAGTTCATCGGGCCCCGGCTCCTGGTGCACGTGGCCCAGCTCGAGATGCACCCCCTCGACGTGGAGGATCGGGTCGAGGAGCTGCGGAAGGCCCACGGCATCGGGTACTGCAACATCACCAAGTGCTGCACCAAGGTGTGCCCCGAGCACATCACGATCACCGATAACGCGATCATTCCGCTCAAGGAGCGCGTGGTGGACGAGTTTTACGACCCGTTGGCGAGGCTGCTCAAGCTGTTCAGTCGGCGGGAGCAGCCCTGACCGTCATGTACCAGCTCAAGCCGATCTCGGAAGAGGGCGTCCCGCTCGCGCTGCAGAAGGCGGAGCGGTATCGCATCATCGCCGATCCCTCGTCGGCCGAGAGCATCTGCCTCGACGTGCTGGCGGTGGACCGCGACAACCAGCAGGCGCTGATCACCCTCCTGCTCGCCATCACCGACCAGTTCACCGAGGGTCCCACCGAGGGCGTGCGCCGGGCGCGGGAGCTGCTCCCGCGCCTGGCCGACGAGTATCGGCGGACCTACTACGCGGGGATCATCTGCGAGCGGTGCGCCAAGGCTCAGCTCCGCCGCGGTACCTTGGGGTCGGAGGAGTTGGCCTATCCCTGGTTCGTCGAGGCCATGAGCTGGTACCAGAAGGCCGAGGCGCTGCGCCCGGCCGGGAACGACGAAGCGATTTTGCGCTGGAACACCTGCGCGCGCATCCTGGCGGGGAACGAGCAGCTGCGGCCTCGCGAGGAAGAGCCGGTCGAACCGAGCCTGGAGTGAGCCAGGCTCGTCGCACAACGACAAGCCCCCGTTACAAGTTGAGGAAAACATGGCGGATACGAAGGTGATCGCGGTGGTCGGCGCGACCGGCGCGCAAGGCGGCGGCCTGGCTCGGGCGATCCTGCGCGACAAGAGCGGCGGCTTCAGCGCCCGGGCCCTGACCCGCAAGGTCGAGTCGGACAAGGCGAAGGAGCTGGCCAAGCTCGGCGCCGAGGTCGTCGCAGCGGACCTGGACGACCAGGCCAGTGTCGAGCGCGCCTTTCGCGGGGCCTACGCGGCGTTCTGCGTCACCAACTACTGGGAGCACTTCTCGCCCGAGCGGGAGTACACGCAGGCGGTTGCCATGGCCAAGGCGGCCAAGGCGGCGGGGGTCAAGCACGTGATCTGGTCTACTCTGGAGGACACCCGCCGGTGGGTACCGCTCAGCGACCCGCGGATGCCGACGCTGATGGGCAAGTACAAAGTTCCCCACTTCGACGCCAAGGGTGAAGCCGACAAGGTCTTCCTCGAGCTGGCTCCGAGCACGTGCCTGCTCACGTCGTTCTACTGGGAAAACCTCATCTATTTCGGAGCCGGGCCGAAGCCGGGCCCCGATGGCAAGCTGGCGCTCACCTATCCCATGGGCGACAAGAAGCTCCCCGGAATCGCGGTCGAGGACATCGGCAAGTGCGCCTACCCGATCTTCAAGCGAGGGCAGGAGTTTATCGGGAAGACCGTCGCAATCTCAGGCGAGCAGCTGACCGGAGCGCAGATGGCCGCGGCGCTGACCCGCGCCTTGGGGCAGGAGGTTCGCTACAACGATGTGCCACCGGAGGTGTATCGGGGATTTGGATTCCCCGGCGCCGACGATCTGGGCAACATGTTCCAGTTCAAGCGCGACTTCCAGGAGGTCTTCTGCGGCCCCCGCGATCCCGCTTTTGCCCGGAGCTTGAACCCCGCCCTGCAGACGTTCGACCAGTGGCTGGCCCAGAACAAGAGCCGGATCCCGCTGGATTAGCGCTGCGCCGCGAGGTCGGTCGCGAACGCGACGACATCGCGCATCACCTCCGGGGCTCGGACCACGCCACTATGGCCGAGGCCCCGGGTGGTGAGCAGCCTGGCCCCGGGCCACGCCGCCGCGATCGCGGCCCCGTCGCGCCAGGCGACCTTGTCATCGTCCTCGTCGTGCGCCACCAGCAGCGGCACCGTCATGGCGGCGGCCGCCCTCGGGACATTCAGATCCGACCAATGCAGCCGTAGCCGGCGCTCGCTCCGCGCCTGCATGCGGGCCACCACGTCCGCGCGCAAGTCGAGCGTCCGCGCGAAGGCCTTCACCCACGACGCGGGATCGCCGGGCGGTGCGAGAAATACCAGACGCCGGACCATCAACCCCCAGGATACCGCCAGCGCGGTGGCGGCGGCCCCGAGCGAGTGCGCGATGACAGCGTGGGCGGGACCCTCGCGCTCGACGATAGCCGCCAAGGTTCGCGCGAACTCGGGTATCGAGCTCATGCCCCGACCCGAGACGCCGTGCCCGGGCGCGTCGAAGGCGATGACCGAGCATCCCGCCTCGACCAGCGGCGGGACCAAGCCGGCCATTCGAACGCCGCTGCTCCCCCATCCGTGCACCAGGTAGATCGCCGGGCCACATCCCCACTGCCATCCCACGACTCGCCGCCGCTCGACCTTGAGCTCGAAGCGGCGGCCGGTCGCGAGCAGCTCGCGGAGCGGATCGGGGATGTCCCGGCGCGGACGGGGTGGGGTGAAGAAGAGCCATTCAGCCACCCGGGCTGCCGCAGTGGGGGCGACGGCCTGGAGCCCGCTCAGGGCCCAGCGGATGGACGTCATTTCCGGGCGGCCAGCAGCAAGGTCTCGAACGAACGGCGGGCGCGCGACTCGGCCCGGGGATCGCCCAGCAGGCGCGCGTGATGATGGAAAGCCAGCATCACGCCGTAGAGATCCTGCGCAAACTGCTCAGGCTCGGCCGTCGCGCGGAAGCGGCCTTCCTCGATCCCTTTGCGGAACGAGGTCGCGATGACGTCCAGCCACTGGCGCTGAAGCTCGACCAGCCGGGCGCGGACCGGACCGGGCCGGTCGTCGAGCTCGGTGGCGGCAGCAACGAAGACGCAGCCGCCGGGCAGCGCCTCCGCCTGTTCCCATCCGAGCCACCGTTCGAACAACGCGCGCATCCGCGGCTCGCCCCGCGGCTGGCGCAGCGCCGGTCGGATCACCTGCTCAACGAACCTTGCCGAGGCGTGGTCCAGCACCTGGATCTGCAGCGCTTCCTTGGATCGGAAATGGGCGAACAGCCCACTCTTGGAGAGCTTCAGGTCATCGGCGAGCGCGCCGATCGTGAGGCCGGTGAGGCCGACCTGGCTGGCGAGGCCGGCGGCGTGGGTGAGGATGGTCTGGCGGGTGGTATCGCCCTTGGTCATGGGGCCATAATAGCACGAACGTTCGTGCCGTCAACCCGCCGACCATCACCCTGCCCGCCCCCGCACCACGCAGCTACCGCCGCCGCCGGCCCGACGCGACTAGCAGGATCACGCCGGTGAACCGGTTAGCTACGAAGAGGATCCGGTTGCTCACCTTGTTGCGATTGGGGGCGAAGGTGGAGATTACGAAGTCGCCTCCGCCGCGGCAACCGTTCTCGTGCTCGAGGATCAGGCTTGACCTTGACCCGTCCGCTGTCTCTTCGCGAGGAGCTCGCGAATGCCATGACCCATGGCGTGGGTCTCCTCGCGAGCCTCATCGGAGTCCCGATCCTGCTCGCGACCGCGGTCGGGCGCGGAGATGCCTGGCGCATCGCCGGCTGTACCGTGTTCGCGGTCAGCCTGCTCGCGCTGTACGCCGCCTCCACCGTCTACCACGCGCTCCCACCCTGCCGCGCGAAGGAGGTCCTTCGCGTGGTCGATCACGGCGCGATCTACTTCCTGATTGCAGGCAGCTATACCCCGTTCACCCTGGGCGTGCTCCGTGGGGGGTGGGGATGGCCGCTGTTTGCGGTGGTGTGGAGTCTGGCCGCGATCGGCATCCTCTTCAAGCTGCGTTTTGGCTTCCGCTTTCCCCACGCTTCGACCCTGTTCTACCTGGGGATGGGATGGCTCGCGCTGGTCGCCGCGCGCCCGCTCGCCGCGGCGCTGCCCGGCAGCGCCATTGGCCTGCTAGCCGCGGGTGGGCTGCTCTATACCGCGGGCGTGGTCTTCTATGTGTGGGACCGGCCGCGGTACAGCCACATGGTGTGGCATCTGTTCGTCCTCGGCGGCAGCACCTGCCATTTCCTCGCGGTGTTGTGGTACGCGGTGCCGTCGGCCCGGGCTCTCTCGTAGCACCCAGCCCTGCCGCAATCCCCATGAAGATCCTGGGCATCGTCGGAGGCATCGCGCCGGAGTCGACCATCGACTATTACCGGCTGATCATCCGGGGCTATCGCGAGCGGAGGCCGGACGGTAGCTACCCCCGCATCCTGATCAACAGCATCGACCTCACGAAGCTGCTGGACCTGATCGGCGCGCACGACCTCGGTGGCGCGACCGATTACCTGGCCGACGCGGTTGCGCAACTGGCGCGGGCCGGCGCGGATGTCGGTCTCCTCGCCTCCAACACGCCCCACCTCGTATTCGAGGACGTCCAGCGACGCTCGCCCATCCCGCTGATCAGCATTGTCGAAGCGACCTGCGCCGCCACCGAGGCCCTCGGCCTCACCAAGGTGGCCTTGCTGGGCACCGGTTTCACCATGCGGGCGCGCTTTTATCCCGAGGTGTTTGGCCGCCGCGGGATCGAGGTGATCGTTCCCCATCCGGACGAGCAGGCCTACATCCACGAGCGATATATGGGCGAGTTGGTGCATGGCGTCTTTCGAGCGGAAACCGGCGAGCAGATACTCGGGATCGTCCAGCGATTACGGGACGACGAAGGCGCTCAAGCTGTGATTCTGGGCGGCACCGAGCTGCCGCTCCTGTTCCGGAATGGCGCCGACCCCGGGGTACCCCTGCTCGACACGACCAGCATTCACGCCGACCGAGCCGTCGGCGAGCTGCTCTGACCTAGGAGGCCTCGATGCTCATGCGTTGGCTCTTCGCGGCTGTGCATCTCCTTGCTCTCGGCGTCGGCCTCGGCGCCGTCTGGGCGCGGGGCCGCGCGCTCCGGAACGGGCTCGATGCGGCCGGATTTCGTCGAGTCTTCTACGCTGATTCCTGGTGGGGGATCGCCGCCCTGCTGTGGATCGGGACCGGCCTGGTCCGGGCCTTCGGCGGTCTCGAGAAGGGAAGCGCCTACTACCTCCACAACCATCTGTTCTGGGGCAAGATGGCGCTGCTCGTGGTCATTCTGCTGCTGGAGCTCGGCCCGATGATGGGGTTGATCCGGTGGCGCCTCCAGCTGGCACGCGGCGAGCAGCCGGACACCCGCTCCGCGGCCGCGTTTGCCCGGATCAGCTTTCTCCAGGCCGTCCTGGTCATGCTGATGGTTCTGGCCGCGACCGGTATGGCAAGAGGCTACGGCGTGCCCCGCGGCTAGCAGCCGGTCGCGGGCGTTCGCTCCTCTTGCGCGCGCCCGGTCTCGTGGTATATCGGACGCTGAGCTGACCGGAAGCACCGACTCACTCCAACCCCGATGCCCATGGCGACCACCAAGCGGAGCGCTGCCCGTCCCATTCTCGACGCGCGCCCCGATACCCTCGATTTTCGCGATCTGATGTTCACGCCCACGCTGGTCGAAGTACCCCTCCAACTCCCGTTGGCGAAATACCTCGAATACGACGTGCCCATCCTCGACCAGGGCGCCGAAGGCGCCTGCACCGGCTTCGGCCTGGCGACCGTAGCCAATTTCCTGCTGCGGGCTCGCGGCCCCGCGAAATCGGCCGATTGCGCCAGCCCCCACATGTTCTACAACCTCGCGAAGCGCTACGACGAGTGGCCCGGCGAGCAGTACTCCGGATCGAGTGCGCGGGGCGCCATGAAGGGCTGGCACAAGCACGGCGCCTGCGCCGACAAGGTCTGGCCCAAGGACCGTTCCGGAGTGACCGACGCGCAGTGGGCCACGCGCTGGACCGATGCGCGCAAGCGTCCCCTCGGCGCCTATTTCCGGGTGAACCACCGGGACCTGGTCGCACTTCACGCGGCGCTGGCCGAAGTCGGGATTCTCTACGCTACCGCGGTGGTCCACTCCGGGTGGGATCGAGTCGGCAGCGACGGCATCATCCCCTGGGAGCGGCGCCAGCTCGGCGGCCATGCGTTCGCCATCGTCGGGTTCGAGGAACGCGGCTTCTGGATCCAGAACTCGTGGGGCACAGGGTGGGGCCGTAAGGGATATGGCCTGGTGGCCTACAGCGACTGGCTCCAGAACGGCACCGACGTGTGGGTCGCGCGGCTGGGCGCCCCGGTGCAGCTCGCGGTCGACGGCACTACCACCACCGCCATCGCCAGCTCGTCGGGCGGGTCTCGCGCCTACGTCTTCGACCGGCTGCGGCCTCACATCGTGAGCCTCGGCAACGATGGCGAGCTTCGCACTTCCGGCCCCTACGGCACCGGCCCGGCGGACGTCGAGGAGATCGTGACCCGCGACTTCCCCCGGGTCACCGAGGGCTGGCCCACCCGCAACCTCCTCCTTTACGCTCACGGCGGCCTGGTATCCGAGGATTCCGCCGTGCAGCGGGTAGCCGACTACCTGGACCCACTCCTCGCCGCCCGGGTGTACCCGCTGTCCTTCATCTGGAAGACGGATTATTGGACTACCATCACCGACATTCTGCAGGACGCCCTGCATCGCCGGCGCCCCGAAGGCTTTCTCGATGCCGCCAAGGACTTCATGCTCGACCGGCTGGACGATGCGCTCGAGCCGCTGGCCCGCGTGTTCAGCGGGAAGGCGGCCTGGGACGAGATGAAGGAGAACGCCCGGCTGGCTTCGAGTTCGACCGGAGGCGCGGCGCTCACGGTCAGGCATATTCGCGAGCTCCTGGCCGGCGGCGGGCCCAAGCCTCCCCGGATTCATCTGGTCGGGCACAGCGCGGGCAGCATCTTTCTGGCGTACCTCGTCCCGCTGTTGACCGCACCGCTCGACGGCGGGTCGGAGGGCCCGGTCATCGAGACCTGCACCCTCTGGGCGCCCGCCTGCACCCTCAAGCTCTTCCGCGAGCTCTACGCGCCCGCCATCGACCAGGGCCGGATCCGTCGGTTCACCGTGTTCACCCTCACCGACGCGGCAGAACGGGACGACGACTGCGCCGATATCTATCACAAGTCGCTGCTGTATCTGGTATCGAACGCGTTCGAGGAGAAATGGCGGGTGCCGGTGGTCGTCGGGGACAGCTCGGGAGAGCCGCTCCTGGGCATGGAAAAGGCGCTCGAGCGGGATGCCGTGATCCGGCGGCTGCTCAAGGCCAAGCGCTTCGAGTGGGTGCGCTCACCCAACGCAGAAGCGCTCGGGTCGGCCGATGCGGCCCGCTCGGCCCACCATGGCGCCTTCGATGACGACGAAGCCACGGTACGAGCGACTCTGGCCCGCGTGCTCGGGCGGGACCAGGCGGCCCGGCCGATCACCTTCGGCCGCACCGGCGCGGGCAAGCGGAGCGCCCGTGAGCGGCTCATGCGGGCGGCGCAGAGGGCCTGATGGCCGCCGCTCCCGATCCTGCGCTGCCGCTGTGCGAGATCATCGAGCAGGAGTACGCCGCGATCAGCGGCGAGCCGGCCGACCCGCCCCCGGCCTGGGAGTTCACGGCCGATCAGATCCTCGAGCCCGAGCGCCTGGCCAGCCGTCTGCGGGACGGGCACGACCGTGCCGCCCGGGAGCTCGGGCGAGCCGAGCTCGGGCCGCTGCTGACCGCGCTGCGGGCTCGCGGCGGCGACAATGACGATGGGGCTGAGCTTCGGCATCTGCTGTCCGACGGGCTCAACGCCATCCTGGCCGACCCGGGTCTGTACGCCGCCGGGAACCAGGCGCGGTTCGCCGGCGTCAGATTCCGCTCGCAAACCGTGGATAGCATCGCCAGCGATCGAATCGTCCAGCGCAACCGCCTGATCCTGGAAGACACGTTCTTCGAGCTGGGCAAGCTGCACGATCTCCGGCTCAAGAACGTCTACCGGAAGATCCACGCAAAGCGGCTGGCAGCACTCTGTATCTCGGGCGGCGGGATTCGCAGCGCGACGTTCGGGCTCGGCGTGGTACAGGGCCTCGCCCGGAACGGCCTGCTCGACCAGTTCCAGTACCTCTCGACGGTGTCCGGGGGCGGCTATCTCGGCGGGTGGCTCAACGCCTGGATCAGCCATACCAGCCTGCCCCAGGTCATCGAGCAGCTGCGGACCCCCAATGGGCGGCCGCTCGAGCCGGAGCCCACCCCGATCTGGCATCTGCGGACCTACAGCAACTATCTCAGCCCCAAGCTGGGGCTCCTCTCCGCCGACAGCTGGACCCTCGTCGCCACCTACGTAAGAAATCTCTTCCTCAATTGGCTGGCCATCATGCCGGCCCTGGTCGGTGTGTTCACGCTGCCGCTCGGCTTCATCGCTCTCCTTGCGTGGGACCCCTCCGGCGACTGGTTGCGGTTCCAGGTCGGCCTCGGTTTCGGCCTCGCGCTCCTCGCGTTTGGCTTCGGCGTTCAGGCGGTCAAGTACGTGCACCAGAACCGGCCGGTCCCGGAGGGCACGACCGAAGGCACCGGCCTCGACGACGCGAAGCGGGGCCAGCGCGCGTTCCTGCGAGCCTGCCTCGCGCCCTTGATGATCGCCGTCCTTGGCGCCGTGATCTGCTGGGCCTGGGCGTCGCGCTACATCGACCTGACCCAGGGGGTCGGCCGAGTCGCTCTCGGGTTCGGTGTGATCGGCGGAGCCGTGCACCTGGGCGGGTGGTTGCTCGCGCCTCACCCGCGGGGGAAGAACGAATCAGCGGGACACTTCTACGGCGCGCTCCTCAAAGAGGGTCTGTTCATTCTGCTGAGCGGTCTCGCAGCGGGACTGGTCGCGTGGCTCGCGGCGAGCGCCGTGGAGCGCCTCTTCCGCCTGGGCGTCTCCGGTCTCGCGATTTACGCCTGGCTCGCGGCTCCCCTGCTCCTCGCGCTGATTCTTCTCTTCAGCCACCTGTACGTCGGCTATACC
>Ga0137403_10004857_pt1 | contig 15711 bp, 16 predicted proteins | sample CZOMad2_1_16fung_FD_122057 | JGI IMG/M metagenome (GOLD analysis project Ga0137403, IMG submission 122057) | Vadose zone soil fungal communities from Angelo Coast Range Reserve, California, USA - CZOMad2_1_16fungal (Hybrid Assembly) | ecosystem: Environmental > Terrestrial > Soil > Vadose zone... | reverse complement strand
ATGACTTGCTCCTTGAAAGCCACCGCGATGAGAGAGGGCTTCGTAAAAAAGAAAGGATTGACCGGAAAGACGTACGTCAGCAACGCCTCCCAGGCTGCGATCACGAAAAGCACGGAGCCGAGCCCGAGCCAAAGGCGGCGATGTTCGGCGAAGGATTCTTTAAGCTTCATTGTGGCGCCCGCGAAGTCAGCTCTTCTTTGAGCACGTCCCAGATGCGCGACTTGATCTCGTTGAATTCTGGCGTGAGCCGCATCTCGTAATCGCGCGGCCGGGGCAGCTGGATTTTCAAAGTCTCTTTGGCGCGGCCCGGCCTCGCGGTCATGACGATGACGCGATCGGAGAGATAAGCGGCCTCTTCGATGCTGTGGGTGACGAAGAGCACGGTTTTCTTGGTTCGCTCCCAGATCTCCAGGAGCTCGGTTTGCATCAAATCGCGCGTTTGCGCATCGAGGGCGGCGAACGGTTCGTCCATCAACAGCACTTCCGGTTCCGTCGCCAGCGCGCGCGCCAGCCCAACGCGCTGTTTCATGCCGCCCGAGAGTTCATGGGGGTAATGGCGCTCAAAGTCCTTCAAGCCGACCAGCTTGATCAGCTCGGTGGCGCGCTGCGAACGCTGGGACGCCGGTATCCCTTTTAACTCCAATCCCAATTCCACATTGGCGCGCACGGTGCGCCACGGCAGCAAACCGAACTCTTGAAAGACCATGGCTCTTTCCTGTCCGGGACCGATGATCGGCGCGCCGTTGAGCTTCATCTCGCCAGAATCAGGTTTGACGAGGCCCAAAAGCAAGTTGAGAAAAGTGCTTTTGCCGCAGCCCGACGGTCCGACGATGCTGACGAACTCACCTTTGCCGACTTCGAGATTGAAATCTCGCAGTGCGGTGACCGGATCGCGATCCTTGGACTTGAAAACCAGAGTGATGTCGAGTGCCTGGATCAATGGTGTGCCCATAGGCTGGCAACGACGCTATTTGATTCCCAACTCCTGATTTACTTCCTTTTGCAGGCTGAAGTCAAAAATTTTTGCCGCCTGTACCGGTTCGCGCAGCTTGAGCACTTCAGCGTCGGCGCGCAGAAAGTCTTCAATCTCTTTGTCGGTGGCGAGGCCGTTGGCTGTGAAGGCTAGACGCGCAAGCCGGTAAGACTCGAGCGCGACGGGCAGTTCTACTTTCAGGTAACTCGCCAACACTCCCGCCGTCCCGCGTTCATTCTCCCAAAAATATCGGTGCGCGCGCGAGCGGGCGCGTAGGATGCGTTTTACCAAGTCTCTTTTCTCGCGCAGCATCTTCTCGGTAAACGCGAGGCCGTTTTGCAGATTCAGCACATCTTCGAGCGTGCTAGCGTGGATTTTTAACTTGAATTTGTCTCTCGCCAGGATGACGGTGGGCGGGGACAGCGCGGCGAGTTGAATGACGCCGCTCACTAGACTTTGCAGCTGTGCCGGCACGTCGCCGCCGATCACGACCGTGATGTCTTTGTCGGGATCCAGCCCGGCTTTCTGCAAGAGTCGCAACGCGGCAAGATGCTGCGAGCCGCCCAGCGTCGTCGTGCCGAAGATTTTTCCCTTGAGCTCGCCCAGAAACTTTACTTCCGACTTGGTGACCAGCCAGAAAAGATTTTTCTTCAAACTCTGTGAGACCACTTTCACCGGCAGATCGCTGCGCTCCATGGCGCGGATGACCGTGCCGACATTATTGACCGCGTGCGCATCACCGCTCAACAGCGCGGTCACGCCGATATTGCCCCTGACTTGCACGACGTCGGCGACGATTCCTTCTTGGCGAAAAAACCCGCGCTCCTGGGCGATATAAAGATCCACAGAAGCGATGCTGCGGCTGGGATAGGTGATGACGACTTTTTCGACAGACGATTGTCCGCGGCCGTCGGGGGCTATCGCCAGAAAGAGGAAAATGGCCTGCAACAACGTTTGAATTTTCATTGGACCCTGCAGCGATCAAGATTTAGATGCACCTGAGTCGGATGTCAAGTTGATCGCAAACATAACCGTGCGTGTTCCGCTTGACGAGCTAATGTGGCTGCCATATATGTTTGGTCTGCCGTGAACGTTGGGTTCATTGCACACTAAAAAATTCCTAATTCAAGGAGCAATTATGGGTAGACCAGCAACGATAGAATGGCCAGATAAGGCCAAAATCTGCGTGACTTTCATTGTGCCGTGGGAAGTGTGGCCGGAGAACTTTGGCACGCACGAATCACTACAGCGCCAGGGCGGCGCCACGATTCCACCATCGAAAGCCCCGTTTAAGCAAAATATGGCGCTCGTCACCGAACGAGAATACGGCGACCGCGTCGGTATCTGGAGAATCAGCGATCTCTTCGATCGCCATAATCTCAAAGTAACGTTTTTAATGAACGGCTTGAAGGTCGAGCAGTTCGCCGACACATGCAGAGAATTCAAAGCCAAGGGCCATGAATTTTCGTCGGAAAGCTACGAGCATGAATACTCGTTCATGTACACCAAGGAACAGGAGCGGGAATCGATCCAGAAAACGGTGGCGGCGTTTGAAAAAGTTCTAGGGCAAAAACCGACGGGGTATTTGTCACCCGGGCACGCTTCGACGCCGAACACGCTGGAACTGGTGGCTGAGGCTGGCTTTGTCTGGTGGGCGGACCCGCTCAACAGCGACAATCCCTATGTTGTTGAGGCTCGCGGCCGTAAAGTCGTCGTCGTTCCTTACAATGTGCCGGGATGCAACGATTACTCGACCTACGGCACCGGACGCACGCCGAGAGATCTGTTGCAGATCATGAAGGATCAGTTTGACTACCTCTATTGGGAGGGAGAACAGGGAGCGCCGAAATACTTCGCTTTCAATTTACACCCGTTTGTCTCGGGTGTGCCGTTCCGCACCAAGATCATCGACGAATTCATCCAATACGCTAAGGGCTTTCCCAAAGTGTGGTTTGCCCGCCGCATCGAAATCGCCGAGTGGTGGCTGCAAAAAGGCTACGCGTGAGAATTCGCGGCGATCTCCTTATGGGGCTCGGGGAATGTCTTTTTCACCGTCCGCCAGGCGCCGCGCCGAGGTGAGAAAACCGGTGTGCGCGACCATGCGATGCTGCGGCCGAGCGCTCATGCCTTTAAAATGCCAAAAGCGCATTAAGTTTTCCGAAGTTTCGATGCAAGCAAAACGCTTATCGAGCCGCAGCGCGTCGACGAGACTTTTCACCTGCAACACCGTCGGTAGATAGCAGAGCAGAAAGCCGCCCGGCCGGAGAGCGGTCCAAGCCCGTTCGATCACCTGCCAAGGTTCGGGCAGATCGAGAATGACTCTGTCGATGCCGTTCTCGGCGAGATCGGTGGCCACATCGCCGAGTTTCACCGTCCAGTTCGGCGCCGGCCCGAAATATCGCGCCACATTTTTTTGCGCAAGCTCGGCAAAGTCCTCGCGGATTTCGTAAGAGATCAATAAACCCGCGTCGCCGATCGCGCGCAAGAGCACCATGCTCAAGGCACCGGCGCCGACGCCGGCTTCGACGACGCGCGCGCCGGGAAAAAGATCCGCCCAGAGCAGGATGGGTCCGATGTCTTTGGGGTAAATCACTTGAGCGCTGCGCGGCAGGTTGGGAATAAGCTGCGGCAGGCTGGGACGGAAAACCAAGAAAGGCTCGTTCATCGAGGAACGAACGACGCTGCCTTCGTCGCGGCCGATGATGTCGTCGACGGAGATCTTGCCGCCACGAATCGAAATTGCGCGCGGTGGATCGAGCCGCGCGAGATACTCGCGCTCTTTGCGGTCGAGGAGAACGACGGGCTCCTCGATTTGAAACGGACCCTTTGGAAATGGTGAATTCACGGCAATAATGGATGGACGCGCTTACTTGATCGTATATGAACCGAAGCCTTTTCGGTTCAACTCGCCGACCAACTCGCGCACGTCCTGAGAGCGTTTGAGATCGGCAATCAATAAAGCGTCGGGCGTGTCAACGACGACAGCGTCTTCAACGCCGAGAAGAACGACCAAACGGTCCGGCGCGTGGATCAGGCAATTCTTCGCTCCGAGTTCCAGCCACCGGCCGTTGCCAGCAATGCCGTGAGCATCCTTGCGCATCATACGGTGAACTGCCGACCAACTACCGACATCGCTCCACCCGAAATTTCCCTCCAGCGTCAAAACTCTTCCTTCGGAGCCTGCGTTTTCCAATACGGCGTAGTCGATCGAGAGGCTCGGCATCTTTTTGTACTGGCGCGCGATCACCGAACGGAGCGCTGGATTAGGATTGGCCAGCGACCTTCCTTTTGCATTTTGATGGATAACTTCGAGCCCCTTCGCGATCGCAGGTTGGTATCGGGCCATGAGTTCGAGCAGCGTCCGAGCCTTCCAGACAAAAATGCCGCTGTTCCACAGAGAGCCCCGGCGGATAAGTCGTTTTGCCGCGGCCAGTGTCGGCTTTTCGGTAAATCGTTTGACCCGATAAGCAGCCCCCCTGCGCCTGGCGCCAAACGCCTCGCCTTTCACGATGTAACCGTAGCCGGTTTCCGGGTATTCAGGGCGAATGCCGATGGTAATCAATTGATCGCCACGGATCGCCAGCTCGACCGCCGCGTTGAGCACACGCCGAAACGCCTCGACGTCGCCAACCCAGTGATCGGCGGGGAGAACGATCATTACTGCGTCGGCATTTGTTCGCATCACTTCCAATGCGGCTAATCCGATGCAGGGGGCGGTATTCTTGCCCTCGGGTTCAGCGAGAAAATTATTGCTGGGCAATTGATCCAGCTCTTTGCGCAGCGCGTTGAGCTGTTCCGCTACGGTGACAACGAGTGTTTGACGGCGACCGCACAGCGAAACCACGCGCTCGACCGTTTCTTCGATCAAACTCTTATGGCTAAGGATCCTGAGCAGCTGTTTCGGCCGCTGCGCGCGACTAAGCGGCCAAAACCGTGTGCCTTTACCGCCGGCAATGATCACGCTGAAACAGTTCGTTGCCATCAAGTCGTCCCGATTGATGAGATTGCGAGGTATAGTACGGTAGGAGATATGGAGGATCAAGCCGCTCAATCGGAAACGCGATCCTGGGTAGTTCCGGCGAATCTTAACGACATTCGCCTCGACTCCTTTGCGCGCCAATGTTTACATCATCTCTCTCGGCGCGAAATTGAACAGGCGATCCGTGCGAAGCTCATTCTGATCAATGGGAAAGTGGGAAGAAAAGGGGACCGACTCTTCGGTGGCGACGTGCTGGTTTTTGCCGGGTCCAAGCAGTGGTTCGCCTTTCATCCGTTACCTGATTCCGATCTCGACGTCTCAATTATTTACGAAGATTCCACCATCTTGGCGCTCGATAAACCCGCCGGTGTCGCGACCCATGGTTTTTCGGGACGAGATACAGATACATTGGCCAATTTTCTTCTCGCAAAGTGGCCGAATCTCATCAGCGTCGGCAAAAATCGCTGGGAGCCGGGGCTGGTCCACCGACTCGACCGAGAGACCTCGGGACTTGTGCTGGTCGCTAAAACCCAGTCTGCCTTCGAGCAGCTGCGCTCGCAATTTCACCGACGACAGATCAAAAAAATTTACCGGGCGCTGGTCTGGGGAGTCGGACTAACCCAAGGTGTAATCGACTTTCCACTAGTGCACGATTCTCGCGACAAGCGCCGCATGCGCGTGGTGACTCGATTGACGCAAAAATCGACACACAGAAAATGGAACGCAATTACACGCTACCGGACGCTTGGACACTCTTACGGATTCAGCTGGCTTGAGATCGAAATGACAACCGGAGTCACGCATCAAATCCGGGTTCATTTGGCCGCCGTTGGCCACGCCATTGTTGGCGACTCTTTATACGGCGCGAACGCTACCGAAACATTCGGTCTCGAGCGCCACTTTTTGCACGCCAGTAGTTTGGAATTTTGCCATCCGGACGACGGCCGGATCGTGAGGCTTAAAGCGCAGTTGCCGAGCGATCTTCGGGCGGTACTGAAGCGACTTAAGTTGAGGGTTTAAGCGGCGCTACTGCGAATGCCTTTGGCCTTGGCGCAGCTGCCGCAGAAATTATTGAGCGTGCCGGCTTCTTCCATCCAACCCTCGTCGAGGTTGTGACAGATCTTTTTGCACTCGTAGCAGATGAAGTAGAGGCCATCGATGCTCTTGTTGATCTTCTCACGATTGAGCACGCGACCCCGGAGTTTTTCGACGCGAATGCCGAGGAGTTCTTCGTAATTCTTCTTTATTTTGCGTCGGCCGGCTTCGTCACTTGGCAGATCCTCGTCTTCCGATTCCTCGTGCGTGCCGTCATCGATGTAGTCGTGAGTGCGATCTTTGGCCGCGCGACCAGCACTTTTCTTTTTTGTCCGTGGCATCTTTCTCTTAGGCGCTCCCTTATATTTGATCGTCATCGTCGCGAGGAGAACGGCAGTTGAGGTAAATTGATTTCATAATGAACGGTGCTTTTGTTGTCAATACCGGCGAGTCTGATTGAGTTCCGGTCGATGATCTAACCGGCCAACTACAATTTCTAAAATAAAAACAACAACGCGGAAGGTTGGCGATTTATCCACCCTCCGCGTTGTGCTTAAAAGAGCGAATTAGTGAAAATGTTTTACTGCTTGATCGCCGCCGCGCGCCGTTGCAGATAGGCGTTACGGACAGCGCTGTAGAGATCGACCGTCGACTCAGCGACGCGCTCGAAGCGATCCAAGTTGAGCGAGCGCTCGTTGACAATATCGGTAGCTCTTCCTCCAATGCTCGCGTACCAAGGGATGAAATACGTATATGGAGTCATCGCGATGTCGAAAGCGTAACCGATCCCGTCGCGAACCGTGAGCGGCGGGAGTAACGGCAGCACTAAATAGGGGCCGGGCCCCATGCCCCAAACGCCGAAGGTCTGACCCGTGTCTTCATCTTTTTGCTCGATGCCGAAAGCGTCCTTTGCAACATCGAAAAAGCCCACAAGCCCGATCGTGGTATTGATAGTAAACCTGGTCAATTCGGTCCCTGCGCCGGTCAGTTTGAGCTGCAAAGTGTTGTTCACCACGCGGCGGACCACTGCGAGATTGTCGAAAAAGTTATGAAAACCGCGCTGGACAGGGTCAGGAAGAATAAAATCCCAAGCCGTGGCGACGGGTTTGAGAATATAGCGATCGAGAACTTCTCGATTGAACGTGAACATTTTTTCGTTGAAACTTTCCCAGGGATCGTCTTCGAAGTCTTCACCGGCTGTCGCGGTCGCCGCCATTGCACCGACGTCTGCTGTAGTGATCTCAACGGTCTCTTGACTGCCGACTTGGTCGAGTGCGACAGTTTCCACCATTGGATCGATACTCTCGCTCGCTACGATAGGCTCCTCTGCGCCACCTGAGCGTATCATCAATAGGGGCAGGGCGAGCCCTAGGATCAACACTTCGGCCATCAAAAATCGCTGAATCCAATGCCAGAAACCACTCTTCATCACTTTCTCCTTCCGCATGCTGTTGTCACTTACATGAACTCCTTATGGGGGTCAAGCCTCGCGGTGAATTTACCTAGTAAGGCTAGGACGAACTGAGACTATCTAAGCCAAAAGCGTGCCATCGTCGTGGGGTTTCGAGGAATAGCTAAGGATAGCAATTTGATGAGTTTATTTCGCTCCATCATGACTCCCTGTTAGCACCTAAGTTGTATCGAAGTGACAAATTGTCGCGTCGGTGTCAATTTCACAGCAAACAGGCATCTTGTGTCCCTCCGTCAATCGTTTTCACGCAAGTTTGCACGGTCTGATTGGATCGGTTATTTTTAGATCGTGGTTACTACTGCTAATCAGGCTATGATCGTTCTCGGCGTAACCGGCGGGATCGCCTGTTATAAAGCGGTCGAGCTCGTCAGGCTGTTGGTCAAGACCGGTTACCGAGTTCAGGTCATCATGACCCGCGGCGCTGTGGAATTCGTCGCGCCCCTGACTTTCCAAACTATTTCCGGCAATCCCGTGGCGACTGAAACATTTAATCTGACTCAGGAATCGGAGATCGGTCATATTAACTTGGCGGACTCCGCTGATCTTTTCGTCATCGCGCCGGCCACCGCCAACGTGATCGGCAAGTTTGCCAATGGCATCGCTGACGATTTATTGACGACCGTGCTGATGGCTACCCAGGCGCCGGTTCTGATTGCGCCGGCGATGAATGTCCACATGTACGAAAATCCAATTCTCCAGGAGAATCTGCGCAAGCTTCGCCGGCTCGGCTACCATGTGATGGAACCCGCGGAGGGGTTTCTCGCTTGTGGCTATGAGGGCAAGGGTCGGCTGCCCGATGCGGAAAAGATTGCGGAAGCGATCGGCGGCTTGCTCAAGAAAAGGGATCTGGGCAGCGAAAAATTATTGATCACCGCCGGCCCGAGTCGCGAGCCGCTGGATCCGGTTCGCTATATTTCCAATCGGTCATCGGGAAAGATGGGGTATGCGCTGGCGCGCGCCGCCGTGCGCCGGGGAGCTGAGGTGACTTTGATCAGCGGGCCAACAGCGCTGGAACCTCCTTCCGGTGCGCGCCTGATTTCCGTGACCACCGCGGCCGAAATGCGCGACGCTGTTATCAAGGAATTCGCTCAATGCACCGCGATCGTGATGGCGGCAGCGGTGGCCGATTATCGTCCCGCCAGGGTTGCCGACCAAAAAATGAAGCGCGGCAAAGAACCGGTCGAGTTACGACTCGAGCCCAATCCGGACATTTTGAAAGAGTTGAGCGACAAAAAAGACGGCAAATTATTGGTCGGTTTTGCCGCCGAAACCGAAGAACTGACCGCCAATGCCGAAAAGAAACTGCGCGAGAAGAATCTCGACATGATCATCGCCAACAACGTCGCTGAGACGGGCAGCGGCTTTGACGGCGATACCAACATCGCGACGATTCTTGACCGTACCGGTGCCAAGCGGTCGCTTCCGCTGATGAGCAAAGACGAATTGGCGGATTGTATCTATGACCATTTTCTCGCTCTGAAAAGCCAGCGCTGAGATGGGTATTTCGCGGGAGCCCAAGCCGGCGAAATACTTCGTCGCTCTTCTTTCGTCTTCACCCGATCTTTTGACTGCCGTCGAAACCGAATTAACGGCTATTCTTGGCGAAGTCGACGGCCGAAGTGAAGTGATTCCCTGGACTGCTTCCAAATTCTATGAGAAGGAGATGGGCGCGGGTTTGCTGCGCCGTTTCGTGTCATTCTTGCCGCTCGCGTCACCAGGAAATCTCGCTGCCGCTAAAATACAAACTCAACGCATCGAGGAACAATATCGAGAGCGGGGGTCGAGCGGACGACGGGTGAATCTCGACCCGGGTTATCTCGATGTGAACAAAGTCGTCCTCGGGTCTACCAAAAATGCCTGCCAGCGAATCTATCTCCATTCGGGTATTTATGGCGAAGCGACGCTGCTCTATTACGACGGCGGTTTCCACGGTTTAGATTACACCTATCAAGACTATCTGTGGCACGAGACGCTTGCCTTTTTTACGACCCTGCGAGAAGCGTACCTGGCACAGCTAAGAAAGCTCGGCTGAAATTTCTCGTCGCGCCGTTTAAGCCGATAGCGTTATTGCTAGTCGTAACTCTCCGGTGATAAGATCCGCGAGTGAAAGGATTGATTTACCTTGGCTGAAGAGAGCGGCAGCGAAGAGTTTGCGACACTGGTCATCTCCTTGCGACGTCATTTGCAGCGGCGACAGCGCAGGGGAATTAGAATTCTGCCAGGAAGCAGCCTCGCCAAAGTGAAACCAGCCGCAGTGAGAGAAGTCGAGCTCTGGGGTGGAACCGTGGATGATCTATTCGCCCAGAACGCGGAGGCGCTCAAAGCAAAGAGTCTCGAAGAATTGCGTGCCGCCATTGGCGATTGCCGTCTCTGCAAGCTCTGCTCGGGCCGAACCAACCTGGTGTTCGGCGTAGGAAACCCGAAAGCTGAGTTGATGTTCGTCGGTGAAGGACCGGGTCGAGACGAAGATCTTCAGGGAGAGCCGTTTGTCGGCCGCGCCGGCCAACTTCTCACCGATATTATTACCAAGGGCATGGGCATGAAACGCGAAGATGTTTACATCGCCAACGTGGTCAAATGCCGCCCGCCGGAAAACCGCAATCCTGAACCCGACGAAGTGGCGGCCTGCGAACCTTTCCTAAAGAAACAAATCGACTTGGTGCAACCGCGTGTCATCGTTGGTCTCGGCAAATTTGCCGTACAGACGTTGCTGCAAAGCAAGATTCCCATCACCAAACTGCGAGGCAAATGGCATAGTTATCACGGCATTAAACTGATGCCGACCTTTCATCCGGCCTATTTGTTACGCAACCCGGCGGACAAGAAACTGGTCTGGGAAGACATCAAAAAAGTCATTCAAGAGCTGCGCGGTGAAAACGCTTAGAATTTATTTTTGTCTTTCATTGCTGGTGGCCGGTGCGTCGGTGTTGGCGCAGTCGAAGGACGCTTCGACGCCCCACGTGGATCTAATTTCGATCGACGGCACCATCAATCCCGCGGTCGATGACTTCATCCGAGAAAGTATCAATCGATCGAAAGCGAACGCCGCCCGGGCTTTGATTATTCAACTCGATACCCCGGGGGGGCTATTGACCTCTACTCGAACGATCGTCAAAGAGATGCTCGGTGCGCCGGTGCCGGTGATAGTTTACGTGGCTCCGAGCGGCGCGGGCGCGGGTTCAGCGGGTGTGTTCATCACCATGGCGGCGCATATTGCGGCAATGGCCCCGGGAACGAATATCGGTGCGGCCCACCCGGTGGCTGGCGGCGGCCAGGAAGTCAAAGGCGTGATGGGCGAGAAGATCGAAAACTTCACTGCCTCTTTCGCCGAGAGCATCGCGCAGCAACGCGGCCGTAATACCGAGTGGGCGATTCAAGCGGTGCGGAAAAGCGTATCGATCACGGAGAAAGAAGCGCTGAAGATCAAAGTCATCGATGTCGTAGCCAAGGACATCAACGATCTGCTCGAGCAAGCCCATGGCCGCAAAGTGGACATCGACGGGCGCAAGCATGAGCTGTCACTTAAGGGCGCGCGCGTCGAACGCTATGGGATGAGCCTCAAGCAAAAGGTACTCAATACCATCGCCGATCCGAATATCGCGTATTTGCTCATGATGGCGGGGATTCTCGGCCTCTACATGGAGTTTTCCCATCCCGGGGTGATCTTTCCCGGCGTGGCCGGAGCGATTTGTCTGTTGCTGGCTTTCGCGTCTTTGCAGCTGCTGCCGATCAACTATGCCGGGCTCGGGTTGATCATTCTCGGCATCGGCCTGCTGATCGGCGAAGCCTTCGCGCCCAGCTTCGGCGTGCTTGGCGTCGGCGGGATTATTTCTCTAGCCTTGGGATCTTTTTTTCTCTTCGACACTGAGGGTTCCGACCTGATTGTCGATCGCTCGATTATTTTTACCGCCGTCGCGACGCTTGGCAGCTTTGTGTTGGCCGTGAGCTACCTGGTTTTTCGCTCGCAGAAATCGAAACCGGCAGTGGGAATGGAGGCGCTCATCGGCGAAATCGGCGAGGTGAGAGGCAAGCTGATTCCTTCAGGCAAGGTTTTTGTTCGTGGGGAATACTGGAACGCGCGAGCAGACAGCGAGATCGACGTCGGTGAGAAGGTGGAGGTGGTTGGCTATGAGGGGATGAGTCTCAAAGTGCGCCGATCATCCCAGGACGCGTGAGGAGGTAGGCATGTTTGGTTTTGGAGCGCCTGTGACTTTTCTGATCCTCGTCGTGGTGGCGATCATTAGCGGCATTAAAATTTTGAAAGAATACGAACGGGCGGTTGTCTTTCGACTTGGCCGCATGGTGGGCGTGCGCGGTCCCGGCATCGTCTATGTCATTCCGGGAATCGAGAAAATGGTCAAAATGGACCTGCGCACGGTGACCATGGACATTCCGCCCCAGGACGTGATTACACGCGACAACGTTTCAGTGAAAGTGAACGCCGTGCTCTATTTCCGCGTGCTCGAACCAAGCCGGGCGGTGATTGAAGTCGAAAATTATCTCTTCGCTACTTCGCAGTTGGCTCAGGTGACCTTACGCAGTGTGTGCGGCCAGGCCGAGCTCGACGAGCTGTTGGCGGAACGAGACCGAATCAACAGCCGTATTCAAGAAATTCTCGATCAGCAAACCGATCCCTGGGGGATTAAGGTTGTCTTGGTCGAACTCAAGCACATCGACTTGCCGCAGGAAATGCAACGAGCAATGGCAAAACAGGCTGAAGCAGAGCGCGAGCGCCGTGCCAAGGTTATTCATGCCGATGGCGAGTTTCAAGCCTCGCAAAAGTTGGCCGATGCGGCCGAAGTCATCGGCAAACAGCCGATGGCGTTGCAACTGCGTTTTCTCCAGAGCTTGGTTGAAGTCGCGTCGGAGAAAAATTCGACGACGATTTTTCCTGTGCCGATCGATTTGCTGACGCCGTTCCTCAAGAGAAACGATCAGACATAGCCCAACCGGTCCAAAGACCCGCTCGCATCGATCCATTTCAATCATGGTAGGGGCAGGTATGGCCTGCTCCTGTACGCAGTCGTTCATGAATCTTGAAGAATTCACTTACGAACTTCCCGAATCCCTGATCGCGGCATTCCCCAGCCGCGAGCGCGAAAAGTCGCGTTTACTCGTGCTCCGCCGCGCCACAGGCGAGATGGTTCACAGCATTTTTTCCGACCTCGGTGAGTTTCTCGACTCGGGCGATCTCTTGGTTCTCAACGATACGAAAGTTTTTCCCGCGCGCCTGCGCGGGAAAAAAGACAGCGGCGGCAAGGTCGAAGTGCTGTTGCTCGAGCGATTTCCGGACGCGGCCCGCAGCTTGTGGATCGCACTGGTGGACGCCGCGAAAAAACCGCGGGTCGGTGGCGTGCTCAATTTTAGCGAGCGCATGACCGCGCAGGTGATCGGTGATCTGGGGCGTGGCCGTTTTGGGCTCGAGTTTCATCACGCCGGCGAGTTCAGCGAGCAACTTGAAGCTCTCGGCGAGCCGCCGTTACCGCCCTATGTGCGGCGCCAGCGCGCCACGGAGACACTGGATTGGGAGCGCTATCAGACGGTGTATGCCGCGCACTCGGGAGCCATTGCAGCACCGACGGCGGGTTTTCACTTCACGCCGGAGCTGTTCGCGAAACTGGGAGCGAGAGGCATCGAGCGCACACTGTTGACCCTCCACGTCGGGCCGGGTACTTTTCAGCCGCTGCGCGAAGCCGAGATCGAAAACCACCGCATGGAGGGGGAGCGGTACAGTCTCAGCGCGGCATCGGCGGACAAAATTAATCGCACCAAGCAAATGCGCGGTCGCGTGGTGGCAGTCGGTTCGACGACCACGCGAGCGCTCGAATGGATCGCGCTTCAGAAAGGCCGGATCATCACAGACGAGGGCATCGCCCGACTCTACATCCGCCCGGGTGATTCGTTTCGCGTTTTGGACGCCCTGATCACGAACTTTCACTTGCCCGGCTCGACGCCATTGGTCCTCGTTGCAGCGTTTGCCGGCTTGGATCTCGTACGACGGGCTTATCGAGAAGCGATCGAAAAAAAATATCGGTTCTACAGCTATGGCGATGCGATGCTGATCCTCTAGAATTTTGGGTTGCAGAATTTGGATTGAAAAACTCGCGGCTGTCAAAGACCCTTCTTCCAGCTTCCTAATCTTAGTCCGGTAATCGAAAATCCAAAATCGAAAATTGAACAATGTCCAGTCATTTCACCGTCATCAGAAAAGATCCCGATACCAATGCCCGCCTTGGTCGCCTCGTGACGGCCCACGGCGCTGTCGAAACGCCGTGCTTCATGCCGGTCGGAACGCAGGGGACCGTCAAAGCGATGTTGCCGCGAGATTTGCGGGAGATGGGCTGCCAGATCCTGCTCGGCAACACCTATCACCTCTACTTGCGGCCCGGCCACGAATTGATCCGCCAACTGGGCGGCTTGCACCGCTTCATGGGTTGGGACGGTCCGATATTGACCGACAGCGGGGGTTTCCAGGTCTTCAGTTTAGGCGCGACGCGCAAGATCACCGAAGAAGGCGTACGTTTTCAGTCGCACTTGGACGGTGCGACTCATTTGCTTACTCCTGACAAGGCGATCGCAATCCAAGAGGCGCTGGACAGCGACATCGCGATGGTGCTGGATGAATGCATTCCCCACGATGCGCCGCGTGATTATGTTCATGCGTCCACCGCGCGGACGATTCGCTGGGCCGAGCGCTCCTTCCGTGCCCGCAGCGCGCCAGGCCAGCTGATGTTCGGCATCATTCAAGGCGGGTTGTTCCGAGACTTACGCCGATGGTGCGTCGACGCAATGACGCGAATGGCTTTCGACGGCTTTGCCGTAGGCGGACTAGGCGTCGGCGAAGGCGAGGAAAAGCTCTATGCCATCGGCAATTTTACCGTCGAATTATTGCCGGAGACCCACCCGCGTTATTTGATGGGCGTGGGCCGGCCCCAAGACATCGTCAGTGCCGTGCGCGCCGGCTACGATATGTTCGATTGCGTCATTCCCACTCGCAACGCGCGCAATGGCACGCTGTTTACTTTCCAAGGAAGACTGAATATCAAACGCGCGGAGTTCGGCGGCGATCCGCGGCCGCTGGACGAAGCCTGCGGTTGTTATTGCTGTCGCAATTTCTCGCGAGGTTATTTGCGTCATCTGTACATGGCCGGGGAAATTCTCTCTTCGCAGTTAAATAGCCTGCACAATCTTTACTTTTATCACCGGCTCATGGATAAGTGTCGGGAAGCGATTCGCGACCGTCGATCCGAGACCTGGACGGAGCTAGGCAAAATCGGCGACAGCGTGTGAATCAACCATTCTGGGAGGAATCATGATCGATATTGCTTACGCGCAAAGCGCGCCGGGAGGCGCGGGCCCGGGTCCCCTTATGACGCTCATCCCGTTCGTTCTGATTTTCATCATCATGTACTTTATGGTGATTCGGCCGCAGCAAAAAAAGTCGAAGGAACACCAGGAGCTGCTCAACAAGCTGAAAAAGAACGACGAAGTGATGACCTCCGGAGGAATTTACGGTAAGGTGATCGACTTAAAGGAAACGGTGGTGACGTTGGAGGTGGCGCCGAACGTAAGAATCCGTGTGCACCGGCCTCAGATCTCAGCCGTAGTCACCGGCGAAAAAGCCGCCAAAGAAGGAAAGGGATAGGGGGATGCGACAGAGCGTTCTGACACGGGCGATTATTTTCGCCATAGCGATCGTGGCGGCGATTATCTATTTAGTGCCCACCTTCGTGAGCCCCTTGCCTTCTTGGTGGAGCAGTTTTTTACCGACGGATCGAATCAAGCTTGGACTTGATCTCCAAGGCGGCAGCCATCTGGTTCTCGGTGTGAAAGTGGATAAGGCGATCGAAAATACCGTGGAACGAATTAGAGGCGATTTAATAAACGTTCTGCGCGAGAAAGGGGTTTCGGGCGTTTCTGTGGAAAGGGTCGAAGGCACGCAAATTCAAGTCAAGGTTGCCGCAACAAATGCGGAGCGCGTGCGCGGGATACTTAAGAGCGATTTTGGTAACCTCGTGGAGGCTAAGACGCCGCAAACCAGCGGCGGCATCAGCGAATTTTATTTGACCTTGAGCAAAGAAGAGCTGCGCTCCTTGCGCGACTACGCCATGACGCGATTCCCAGTCCGCGATATCACTCAGAGTGATCTGCGAAGTTTGATCCAGCCGCATTTCCAAATCCATGACCACCAGCGGCGCGACCAGGCGCTCCGCGGGAATCTGGCCCGCGGACCAGGTTCCGGGTATCAGCGCA
>Ga0137403_10004856_pt1 | contig 15714 bp, 15 predicted proteins | sample CZOMad2_1_16fung_FD_122057 | JGI IMG/M metagenome (GOLD analysis project Ga0137403, IMG submission 122057) | Vadose zone soil fungal communities from Angelo Coast Range Reserve, California, USA - CZOMad2_1_16fungal (Hybrid Assembly) | ecosystem: Environmental > Terrestrial > Soil > Vadose zone... | reverse complement strand
GGCGATGTTGCCAATCGGAAGCATCAATGGAGAATTGCAGCAGGGGTCATCGCCGATCAAGGTCAGCGACAGAGGATTGCTCTGCAGCCCGTTACACGACAGTAAGGAGACCAGCTATGCCAGTATTGTACGAAAAGCGCGATCAGGTAGGCATCGTCACCCTCAGCCGTCCCGAGGCCAGGAACGCCTGGGGTCAGGATTTCACGGACGGGATCGCCGAATACCTTGCGACGATGGAAGATGATGATGAGATTCGCTGCGCGGTATTGACGGGCGACGACAGGGGTGGGGCCTTCTCGGCGGGCGCCAACTTAAAAAACCCGCAGACACATACGTTGACATCGACGGCTGAGTATATCAAAAGCCTTCCGAAGCGGAAAGACCGCCAATTCGAAGTACTGTCGAACTTCCCGAAACCGCTCATCGCTGCCGTCAACGGCTATGCCATCGGCGTGGGCTGCATCGTGACCTTCTGCTGCGACCTGCTGCTGGCGTCGGAGCGAGCGGAATGGCGGCTGCCGCAGGTGGCGCTGGGGATTTTGCCGGCTTACGGTGGGGCGGTTCGGCTTGCCCGCTGGGTGGGGAAAGGACACGCTATGCGATTGGCTATGGGCTTCCCGCTGAAAGCCGATGAGGCTTATCGCATTGGTCTCGCCCAGTGGTTGGTCCCGCACGAAGAGTTGCAAGCCAAAACCATGGAGGTGGCCGGGTATCTCGCCTCCCTACCGCCGCTGGCTGCGCAGATGGCAAAGGAGTCGCTGAATCGCGGTTTGGACATTCCCAATCTCTCGGATGCCTCGCTGGTAGACCTTTATCGATTCATGGCCCTTGAGGCGACCGAGGACAAAGACGAAGGCCATCGAGCCTGGCGTGAGAAGCGCAAGCCAGTGTTTCACGGCCGCTGAGACGTGGGCTACGTCGCGGCGCTACTGGCCGGGAGCGCTCAAGGAGTGGATGGACGATTACGGCTGATCGAGCCAAAACGCTGCGGCACGACCGCCGTAATCGTATGTGGTATTGCGAGCCTAGTTCTTCACATACTCAGGGGCGCCCTGGCAGGAAGTAGTCCGAGTTGCGCTTGAAGACCGTCTCGACGTTCCGCGCTAGCCAGCCCATCGACCAGCCAGCCATAGGGTTCTTTGAGGAGAAACTTCACGGTATACCGGTCGACGACGTCTATCACCCCCTACTGATACCGAATCCGCGGGTCCAGGTAGGCATACGTCATATCCACCAGCAGATTGACGAAGACAATGGTGGACGCCGCCAGCAGATTCAATCCCTGCATGACCGGATAGTCCCGCTGGTTGATGGCATCGAGCATAAAGCGTCCCATCCCCGGCAGGCCAAAGATCGTCTCAAAGACCACCGCCCCGCCCGCGATCTGGCCGATCTCGAGGCCGATGATGGTGATGACCGGAATTACGGCGTTCTTCAAGGCATGCTTCACCACCACCCGTCTTTCGCCCATCCCCTTCGACCAGGCGGTACGGATATAGTCTTGCCGCAGCACCTCCAGCATCAGCGCCCGCGTCAGGCGCATGATGCTAGCGGATGCGCCAAACGCCAGGAGGATCGCGGGCAGGATGAATTGGCTGATGTGCTGCCAGGGACCTTGTGTGAACGGGGTGAACTGCAGCGGGGGCGCCCACCCGAACCAGATGGAGCAGAACACGATGATCATGGTCGCTTTCCAGAACCCGGGCGCTGACAGCCCAATGATCGCCAGGCTGCGCGCCGCATAATCCTTCATGGTGTCCTGCCGGATCGCGGCCAGCACCCCGATGGGCAGCGCCCAACAGAGTCCGAAGACAATCGCCATGGCGCCCAGCTCGAAGCTGACGGGCAGCCGGCGCGCGATCTCCTCCAGCACCGGCCGCTTCGTCCACAACGACTCGCCCAGATTGCCCTGGACTACCTGGCTAAGCCAAATCCCATACTGCACGTAGATCGGCTGGTTGAGCCCGAGCTTGGCCCGCAGAGCCTCCAGATCTTCCGCATAGGCTTTCTCCTCAAACATCAACACCACCACGTCGCCCGGGATCAGGCGGGTCAAGGAGAACACGATGACCGACACCAGCAGGAGCGTGGGCACGACCAGGAGCAAGCGCTTGATCACGTATTGCTGCATGGTCTATTTCCTCCATCCCACCCCATCCCTCCCCCCCATGGAGGAAGGGCATGGAGAGGGTGACTTATCGATCCAGCCACAGCGCGGCGGCGCGATTGCCGTAGTCGTAGCTCTGGTTGGGTGAATAGTTCTTCACGTACGGCTGCCAGGTCCCAGTGATCGTCACGGAGTTCAGGTAGACATAATATTGATGCTCTGCTTCATAGCGCTGAATATCGTAGATGAGCTGCCGGCGTGCCTCTAGATCCTTGATGCGCCGTTGAGCCTTGACCATCGCGGAGAGCGTCGGGTCATTCACGTGGCCGATGTTCGAGGAGGAGTCGGCGGCATAGGCGCGATACAGCCGACGATCCGGTTCCCAGGTGATGCCGAGGGGACCCCGAATCATGCCCTCATACTTGCCCTGTACAGTGGTTGCCACATATGCGCCGTGTTCCTGAGTCTTGAGCTCGGCCTCGATGCCGACGTCTTTGAGGTAACGCAGGATCAACTGCGCATTGTCGAGCATGTCGCGCCCGTAGCCAGAGCTTGCCGTGAGCTGTGTCTTAAAGCCCTTGGGGTATCCGGCTTCTGCCAGTAGGCGCTTGGCTTCCTTCGGATCGTACCGATAGTATGCCGCCCCTGGGCCGAGTTGATCGATGGCTAACGACCATTCCGCCAGGCCTCGGGAGACCGCCGGGGTCGGCTCGCCCCGGCCCCAAACCGCCTCGATGAGGGCTTGCCGATCGATGGCGTGTGAGATGGCGCGCCGCACCCGCACATCGTTAAAGGGCGGCATATCAGTGCGCATGGTGATCACGTGTCCGGACTGGGATTGGAAATCCTGGTACATCAAGTGGGGGTGAGTCTTCTTGAGCGAGTCCAGATCCTGTTGCCGTACGGCCCAACTGGCCTCAGGGCCACAGTCGATCTGCCCGGTGCGGTACATGGCCAGGCCGGTCGATTCGTCCGGGACAACCAACCATTCCACCGCATCGACGTATGGTTGCCCCTCCAGGTAGTAGTCCGGGTTGCGTTTGAAGACCGACTTCACGTTCGGCTCATAGCGCTCCAGGATGAACGGGCCGGTGCCGATGGCGGTCTCCGCTTTTTTAAGATCGCCGTATTGCTGTACCACTTCTGGGGCGACTATCCATGTGCTCAGCGGGTAGGCCAGTACATTGATGAGCCAGACGAAGGGCTCTTTGAGGAGGAATTTCACGGTATAGCGGTCCATCACCTCGATGCGGTCCACGTCATCCAGCAGATAGCGGTTGCCGTTGCCTTTTTCCGTCAAGAAGCGGTCGTAGGTGAATTTGACATCCTCGGCCACCAGCTCTCGCCCGTTGACGGGGGGCTTATTGTGCCATTTCACGCCTCTGCGTAAATGGAAAATATAGGTCGTATCGTCCAGCTCTTCCCAGCGTTCGGCCAGATCGGGTTCGACGCTGAATTTGCCCGGCGACACATTACCGCCGACTTTATGCCGCACCAGCTTGCTGTAGACAAAGCTCAGGGTGCTCTGGGTAAAGGTCGCAGTGGCGATATGGGGATCAAAGTGGGGTGGATCAAACCCACGCACGCGCAGGGTGCCGCCGCGTTTGGGGGACTCGGCTTCCCCACCCCAGAGCGTTGGCGGGTCATACAAGGGCCAGGCGGACACCGCCATCCCGGCTGCGATGCCGGCTTTCAAGAGATCGCGACGGCTCAAACCTTGAGCCTCTCGGGAATTGCCATGCTGTGCGTCCATGGATACCCCTTCCCTGGCTGGATAGACTGGTGATTGAAGTCGTCCTGGGGAGCCCACCTCTGGCTTCCTCACCTGCACCTTCTTCCCTAGAAGGAGGACACGAGAAGCGGACGAGGTGAGGAAGTCTATCTATGGCAAGCGTCGTCGTCCTATCATCGCATGAGCTGACTTCCGCGCAGCCTCGGGTCCAGGAGATCCCGTAGCGCATCCCCCAGCATATTGAACCCAAACACCGCTAGGCTGATCGCCACACCCGGCCAGATCGCCATCCAGGGAGCCTTATACATATACGAGCGACCCGACCCACTGAGCATCTCGCCCCAGGAGGGGTACGGCGGCGGCACTCCAAACCCCAGAAAGCTCAGCGTCGCCTCGATGAGGATGACGGCACCCAAGGCGTTGGTGGCGACGATGATGATCGGGGCCATGATGTTCGGCAGAATGTAGCACAGAATAATGCGCAGGTGGCTCGCCCCCACCGCCCGCGCCGCCTCCACGTATTGGTTTTCCTTGGCCGATAGGGTGGCGCTGCGGATGATCCGCGACCTGTTGGCTGATGGGATGATCCCGAGTACCAGGATGATGTTCAGTAGTCCCGGGCCCAACACCGCCATGATGCTGAGCAAGAGCACCAATACGGGAAACGCCATGGCCGCATCCACGATGCGCTGGACGAAGACGTCGACTTTGCCCCCGAAGTACCCGCTCGTCACGCCCATGATGGTTGCCAACAGGATACTCAATGTCACCGCCCCGAAGCCCACTGTCACCGAAATGCGGGCACCATAGATGATGCGGCTGAAGACATCGCGCCCCAGGTTATCGGTGCCCAGGTAGAACTGCGCACCGGGAGGCTTCAAGCGCTGGCGCACATTGGTTTCATCGTAGGGGTAAGGCGCGATCCAGTGAGCAAAGATGGCGCACAGCATGAGTACCAAGACGAGCATTCCCCCGAAGGCCCCCAGCGGCTTTTCCCTCACCAACCGCCACAGGCCTTTGGAGAGCGTCTGCATGCCGGCGGACAATTTCCACATCGATTTGGATTTCGGAAGGGACAGGCTTAATTCTGGCATCGTTCCCCACCTCCATGACCGCTTTGATTTCGGTGCACTATGCTTCCATGAGCATAGCTATGGCAGCCATTTACATGTGCGGCGGCGCTCCGCGCGCGCTCTCTCCTCTATCTTGCGGTCACAACCATAGAGGCACCTCTCCTTCCCGATCCAGCGAGAATGCCGTAGCACGATTGCCAAAGTCGAAGCGGTGGTTGGGGGTATCGTTCGTCACGTACGGCTGTGGAGTTGAACATGAGATGGGGGTGACAAGGAGGGCAGTCATACCTGCGGGCACGGAAGCCTCGCGCCCATAGAGGCAGCCTTGCAACTTCGCCCCCGAGGGCCGGCGAATATAGGTTTGATTATAAAAATAGGAAGGGGCCCAGGGAACTCTACTAATCATCCAGAGTCCCACAGACCTTCTCGATACCTTCGACTGCGCCAGGGGTAAGCTGATGGCGGGCATTGTTGCCCCCTAGAGCCCAGTCCTTGTTGCCGCGCCGCATGCCTACGGCAACATCCCCACCTTCTTGATTGGACGGCGGAGCCTGTCCGGCCGGGTGCATGGCCTGTTAGCCGCTATGGTCCCAATTGACGCCTCGCGCTCACCGCCCTCATCTACGAACATTGCACCAGCGTGGAGTGGAGTAGACACACCACCACTCACTACCCACAGATGGTGCTTCTGCCGTGTGGATCTGCCCTTTTTCTCTAGTGGGGTCACATCTTAGCATGTCGTGAGATGATGTCAATCATGTTCTTATGTGAGGAAAATGCGCGGGGCTTGACGCCAGCTTGATGTCCGTGTTAGAAACGGACGCCTGGCGTGACTGACATCGAGCCAGTCGTCGACAAGGCCATGCTGGGAGGTCCGGCATTCGAGAAGTGGAAAATGTTTAGACCAATGGCCCCGTCTACATCCCCACGCGTGCGCGTGTGGAGCGCACTGATCAAGTCTCTATCCGGGCACCGAGAGCGCCGCTCGGCCCGAGGCGGAGGGAAGGTATGGCGAGTGTACTCGACGGAGTCCGTGTGATCGATTTTGGCCAGTACATCGCCGGGCCGCTTGCCGGCATGCTCCTGGCCGATCAAGGGGCTGATGTCATCCGCGTCGATCCGCCCGGCGGACCGAGGTGGGAGACACCGGCCAACGCCACCTGGAATCGCGGCAAACGCAGCATTATCCTGAATCTCAAGCAACCCGACGACCTGGCGATTGCGGCACAACTCGTGGAGTCAGCTGACGTGGTCATCGAGAATTTCCGACCGGGGGTCATGGATCGCCTGGGACTTGGACCGCAGGCAGCCCTGCGCCTGAACCCACGCCTGATTTATTGCTCGCTGCCGGGGTTTGCCTCAGACGATCCGCGCGCTCAGGTGCGCGCCTTCGAAGGGGTGGTCGGTGCCGCCAGCGCCACCTATCGACCACATAATCCTGATGCCGACCAGCCCGTCTACACCGCCATCCCAATCTCTTCCAACTATGCCGCCTTTCAGGGCGCCGTCAGCATCGTCATCGCCCTGTTCGCACGCCAGCGCGACGGCGTTGGGCAGCGCATTGAGGTACCTCTGTTCGATGCCACGTTTCCATCCATCGGCGCCCGTGCCATGCATGTGCACGATCCAGCCCATGTCGTTCCCACGCCGCGGGGCATCTGGAGCGGCGGCTTTGAATGTGCGGATGGGCGATGGGTGCAATTTGGCGGCTCCGGGAATCAGAACTTCCGGGAGTTCGTGGTGGCCGCCGGCATCACCGACTGGGATCAGGAGGGGCTCACCGACATCGAGCGCATTATGCGCGATCCGAAATTATTCGCTAAGCATCTGCCACGGGCGCGCGCGCTCTTCAAGACGCGGACGGCACAGGAATGGGAAGACCTCGTGGCCAAGGCCGGCAGCGAGTGCGCCATATGCCGCACGAGTGCAGAGTGGTTCGAGCATCCCCATGCCCGCGGCTCGCAGATGGTGCTGGAGATTGATGATCCGCAGTATGGCAAGATGCTGCAGCCAGGGATCAACGTGCGCCTGTCGCGGACCCCAGGGGCTGTCCGGCGGCCGGCGCCGAAGCCCGATCAGCATCGGGCCGAGATCCTTGCCGAGATCGAGTCCCGTCCACCACAGCCTTCCGTGCCAGCGCTCGAAGCCACCATGCGGGCGGCGCTCCAGGGCGTGCGCGTGCTGGACCTCTGCATCATCCTCGCTGGCCCCACACTGGGGCGGACACTGGGGGAATTTGGCGCCGACGTCATCAAGATCGACAACCCAACACGCGGCGGCTTTGTTTCCTCCCATAACGATGTTAATCGGGGCAAGCGCAGTATCCTGCTGGACCTCAAGTCGGACGCCGGCCGTGACATCTTCTGGCAGTTACTTGAAGGGGCGGACGTCGTAGCCCAGAACTATCGCGCCGGCAAGCTGGAGAAGCTCGGACTGAGCTATGAGGAGGTGCGTCGTCGCAAGCCGGATATCGTGTATGCCTCACTCAATGCCTTTGGGCATCTCGGACCCTGGGCGGGTAGGCCGGGTCACGAGCAATTTGCCCAAGCGGCGACCGGTATGCAATGCCGTTTCGGCGGCGACGGCCAGCCGACGATCCAGCCCAATCCCATCAACGACTACGGCACTGGCTTCATGGGCGCTTACGCCGTGGCCCTCGCCCTGTTGCATCGGCAGCGCACCGGCGAAGGACAGCATGTCGACACCGCCCTGGCCTATACGGCGATGGTCCATCAGTCGCCCTTCATGCAAGTCCATGAGGGGAAGCGTTGGGACGAGCCGAGCGGGCAGGACAGATTGGGTTCGGGACCGCTGCATCGGGCCTACCGAGCACGCGATGGTTGGTTCTTCATCGGCGCTCGCCCGGACGAGGTGCCGCGATTGGCGCCAGTTAAGGGTTTGTCTGACCTCACATCGTTGCGGGAAGAGGCTTTGGAGCAGGACTTGGAGCAACGATTTGCCGGCGATACCGTGGACTCCTGGGTGGTACGCTTGACCAACGCGGGAATTGGCGCCCATCGCTACCTCGGGGATCTGGAGGAGCTGATGGCAGACCCCTGGGTGACCGCTCATGAACTGAGCCTGACCCGAGAGCACGATGCGATGGGCCTGGTGACGACTTGTGGACCGGCGCCCCGGCTGTCGCGGACGCCCATCCGCGTCGGGCAGCCAGCCCCAAAACCCGGTTCCGACGCTTACGAGATCCTTAGCGAAATCGGCCTCACGGATCGAGAAATCGAGGCCCTGATCGACACAGGAGTGGTGCGCGTCGATGGCGTTACCGCCGGATGAGTAGCTCCGTGCGCCACAGCCACGGCATCGCAGCTGCCCGGCGGTTCACGAGCGCGGCGGGCGCTCGACGATGCCGTCATCGACGTCCTGCCAGAGAGGCGCCACGGAGGGATAGTCATGAAGGTCCGTTTCGGGTTCACGTGTCGAGGCCAGGCGGACCTGGCGCTTGACGACTTCCCCCGGTTGGTTGATGACCTTGAACGGCTGGGATTCGATTCGCTCTGGCTGCCCGAACTGATGCTCAACGGCCCCTTCGATCCACTCGTCGGACTGGCCCACGCTGCCGCCCGAACTCAACGTTTGAAACTCGGTGCGTACGTGATTGTGCCTGGGCGTAACCCGGTTCGACTGGCCCGTGCGCTCGCCAATCTGGACCGGCTCAGCGCCGGGCGGTTGCTGCTGATCATGGTCTTGGGCCAGCCCGACGCATCGGAGGTGATGGCCCAGCATGTCACCAAAGCCGAACGCGGCGCGCTTCTGGAGGAGGTGCTCCCCTTGCTGCGGCGCTTGTGGAGTGGCGATGTCGTCCACCACGATGGCCCGCGCTATCAGCTGCGGGACGCCCGCCTCACCCCAAAGCCCGTTCAAGCGCCGCTCGAGATGTGGTTGGGTGGTCAGCTTTCGGGGGCGCTGCGTCGGGCCGGGCGCCTGGGCGACGGGTGGATCCCCGGCCTCCTCACGCCCACCGAGGCCGCGGAGAAATGTCGGCGCATCGAAGCCGCGGCCGCAGAGACCGGGCGCACCATCGACCCGGAGCACTTCGGCGTCAACCTCACCTACAGTCGTGGATCCGTTCCGGCGGCGGTGGTCGAGCGGCTGCGACGCCGTCGTCCAGACCTCGACCCCGCAGGCCTCGTCCCGCAGAGCCGCAGGGCCTTGCACGAACGGGTCGACGAGTGGCTTGCGGTGGGGTTCTCGAAGTTCATCCTGCGGCCGGCGGCGCCCCCCGCGGACTGGACGGCCGAACTGGAGACCCTGGCCGCGGACATCCTGGAGCGCCAGACATAACGGCGTCTGGTGCTCACGCGAATGGGTGCAAACGTCGACGCATGAGCGCATCACGACTCTGACACTGAGGCCGAAAAGCCCGCAGAGAGTGCTAATCCCCATACCCGGTATCGGCGACGTGCGACGGCGTCGGAGGATGAGCTCCGATGCCGTCGCACCGCGAACAAACCATGTGACGCGTGACGCAACACGGTCGGTCTCCCCCCTGTTGATGAGAGTGTGATACCGAGTACCGTCGCCCTAGGCATGGGACGAAAAGCTGAGGGGAAGGCCATGCGGTCCTGGGGGGACAGAGGAGATCGCAACAGCGTGGCTCATATCGCACCCGGACCATTGGAGGGAGCCCAGGCGTTGGCGCGGAGATCGTAGCTCTCGACCTGCGCGCGGCGAGCAGCGACCCTACACGCGCGCGGACGGTGACGACGATCCAAGCCACGTCCACGTCTCTGGGTGGGAGGTATGGGGGACAGGTGAGGCCGCCCGGGGACGCTTCGCTGAAGACGCCGTAGAGTACGAGCGTATGGACACGGACGTTGCGGTGCAGGTCGCTCCCGAAGTGCTGGATCAAGGTCAGCGTTCCGTACTGGCCGTCCTCAATGCCATCCAAACACGCAGCGCGCGGGTCGAAGGCGAGTTGTCCACCTGCATAGACGCCCAGCACCGCGTGGCACAATGCCTGGTCTCAGGCCAGGCGGTCGCGCCGTCGAGAGGACCGTGTCAGCCTCGCTCCCCATGTCCCGGACGTGATGCTGAAAGTGGGTGCCACAGCTGTTGTCTCGATCACGTGGGAGAGAGCGGGGGGCCTCGCCCTAAGGAGAAGGCTTCAACCACCTGTCGACCCGTCCACTCTACCGTGAGATGCTCGGTTACACGAAAGTGCACCACCTGTCGAATCGCACTGGTGCCGCGGCTGCTTGGCCGTTTCGTCGCCGTGTGACTAGCTGTTATCGACGATCCAGAATAGGCGTGGGCCGGAACGAGGCGGTTCCTGCGCCAGAACTTGGTAGACCACTCGGCCACACGGCGCGATGCCGCCCGTCAGTTCACACCGAACCATGACGCAGGAGTCAAACTAGCATTAGACTGGTTCCGGTAGGTTCAAGCGGCGTCGGACGTCAGCATCCCCTAGACACCTCGGCCGGTTGTTGAGGTATTCCGTAAGAATTGATACGGCTAATTGGTTCTGGTCCTGGCCCGGTGTCGGAAACTGCTTGAGGATGGCTAAACCAAATGAGGCAGCACGTTCCATTGGGAATCTTCGAAGGATACGAAAAGCTCTCCAAAGAATATGATAGTTGGACTTATTCAGTGCAATGCGCTCGGCTAATTCGTTGACCTCTTCGGTTGTACAATTTCCACGTGCCAAGCTCAATAGAATGGCATCATCCTGAGAGCGGTCGTCCCATTCGCGACACAGCCTTAAAACTTCTTGTGGTACCTCACACCTGTTCCCAGAAACTGCCAAGGCTGCCAGCAATGGTAATAATCCACGTTGCGCTTCCGGTGCAGCTGAAAAGCTATGGACGAGTTGCTCAGTATGAGGCCAAAAGAGGTCGCTTGGTTCAAAGATTAATGGTTGCTGGCGCCCCAACCAATCGAAAAAATGAATCGCTTCTTGGCTCAGTGGTCTCGGCATACTCAGTTGAGAGAGCATATTGAGGTCGAAGTCAGTCAAGCCGGCTTCTAAGGCACTCCGCAAGAGTTCTTGGTAATCCGCCAAATTGATGGTAACAGGGATCGCTCAATAGGTATTTCAAGGAGCTATGAGCACGGCCAGCAACGCGTGTAGGAGTGCCTTGCCCCGCCGTCGGACGTTATGCACGAATTCGAAGAAGCCTAAGTAGAGCGGCAGACGCTCTTGCGATACGCCGCGATGGGGGCGTAACCAGGAGCGGAGTAACGACCAGAGCCCTTCGAGCGTGTTGACATGGATTTCGTGGATGCCATCCCCGTCCGCATCCCGTGCATACTCGCCTTGGGAGTGATTGACCGTGGCATGGGCATACCCCCACTCCGGCAAACGTGCGTAGATGTCATACTCATCCGTGTAAATTAAACTGCCCACCTGGACATCTTGCGTGATGACTGGCTGGATGGTGGCTTGTTGGACGTTCGGGAGCATGTGGATCGCCAGGTCACCGTTGCGTTGGATCAAACCGAACACCGGTGGCTTTTCCTTCGCCAACGTGCCTCGACCACGCGCACCTTTCAACCGGCGACGACGACCTTGTCGGCCCAATTGCCGCACGATTTCAGGGTGTCCTTTATGCCCCGCCACGATGTAGACTTCGTCACATTCCACCACGCCGTTCAGGCGGACCGGCTTTTTTTCGCCATAACGCCTTCGCGCAGTTGGGTGGTCATCGCCTGGACATCACTCGCGTGCACGTCTAATTCAGCCGCAATCTGCTCGTTCGACAGGTTCAGGCCCATCAGGTACAAGCACACGACCCAGACCTTCAAGGGCTGATGATGACCTTCAAAGATGGTGTCCGTCAGATCGTCGAACTGCCGCCTGCAGGCTTGGCACTCATAGCGTTGTCGGGCCACCTGTCGCGTGTGAAACCCGCGTTTGGTCACGTCTGCCGCGCCACACGCCGGGCAATGCACGCCTTCCAGCCACCGCAACTGACGAACCACCTCGAAGCACTTGGTGTCATCAATGAGATTCTGAATGTTGATCATCGCCGAGACACTCACTTGGAGAGAATAAGCGCGGGCGGGATGCCGGTCATCCGGCACCCCGCCCGCGCTCGTGGACTTGTCCCCCTGATCTTAGCCGATTTATGAACTCCTTGAAACCCGTATTGAGCGAATTCTTTAAGTGGGGTGAGATCAAACCGAATCCATCCTTCAGTCGGCCTCACCATGAAGACAAGCCGTTGCAAACTGCCATCTGAGATACGTCGGACTAACTCAGAGGCTTTCGGCTCGGGCACTCGAATGCGAGCTAAGCGGCGACCGACCAGGGTACGAAATTGCTCGTCCGAAAGAGCCGATTCACCGTCGCCACTTTTCCTGCGATTGCTGGGTTTCATCACTCCCTCACCCGCCGCATGGAGTAGCAATCCAGCTTCCGCATGGATAGTGTCAATGTCGGTTCGCCGTTCGCTCAAAATCCCTTCAAGCATCTGTCGCCGCGTCTCGCGTTTGTAGATGGTGCGATAATACTCCTCAAATAGACGGTAGCGCTGTTGCGGTGGCTCTCCGGTCTCCTCAAGGAGGGTCGCCATAATGGTGATTTGCAGTGGATTTTGCATGAGCCGAGCCGTCATCTCGGTCTCGCACGCTCTTTCTAAACTACGCACCAACTCCTCACGTCTTCCTTCGTCGGCCCCACAACGCGCCTTGGCTAATCGTTGACCATAATTGAGGGCTTCCTTTGGCGATAATGGCATCAGGTATAGATGTTGGAAAAGGTCGCTGGGGAACTCCTTGCTGTAACTCTGCGGCCGGGTTGTGACGAGGATGAGGATATCGGCATTTCGACTCGCGGCATCAACTCGAAAGTGTTCCACTTGCCGCACCACGTCTCCGCGGTTGCTTGAAGGTGGTACTTCATCGAGGCCGTCCAGGACCAAGAGCCATGGGTATGAGCCGAGCCAGTCTTTGAGGTCTTCGATTTGAATAGTCGCGTTACCAAGGCGGGCCATCTCGGCACGCAGATATTCTAACAAGGTGAGGTTAGGTTCATTAGCCAATGCGTATGAGAAAGCTCTGAGTTCCACTCGTACCGGAAATCGACGAGTCATCGGGAGCCCGCCTGCCTCTTCACGCTGTTGTTCCAGTTGGCGAATAATTCCGGGTATCCGCTCGTCTAGACGCTTATGTGGTCGGTCATTGAGAATGGAGGCGCGATAGAGTTGGCAAAGATATTGACCCAAGGTGCTTTTGCCCTGTCCTGGTCCACCGACAAGAACAAACCGCGATATCCTGAGTCCAGAGGCACTGGGTTCCACAGCTTTTTGAGTATCAGGCTCCTGTGGTTGGCGTCGCAGAACTGATGCACCGGCATCCAGCAAGCGCTCGATAACCTTGGGTCGGTCGCTATGGCGAGGGGCCCTCGATAGTGCGGCAGCCTCGGCGCTGTCGGCAACCGGTAGATCGACGAACACGTTGGCTAAAGGAATTTGAAGTTCAGGGTCCTCACCAGCAGACTGGAGTTTGGCCAACATATCGCCAAGAAGTTCTTTTTGTAAGTAGGTGTGCATAACATCGGCGAAATCTGCTCGATTTAATTTCAATGTCTGCATCATCTGGGACAAGACATCACCGGCAGTTATGAAGTGACCATACGCGGTGCGGATGTCCTCATCGCCGTCAAGAAATCCGCGCAGATCGTTGTAGTCCCAACATACGCACCCTTTCAGGCCCAGTTTCGGTCCGTATTCTTCAAGGACTTTCATGATACGATCGCGCCCGCCGCTTTCGGCAACGCCTGTCAAAGCTATATTTGTTGTGAAAATATAGTACTCTGGCTTGGGGAGGTTGCGCTCGGGATCCAGGAACTTTTTCAGGTCTGAGGTGAGTTGGGTTATGGCCCAATCTGCGTCCTTTCCTGTTTCTCCAGTTGGGCGCTGGTTGAACTTGCAGCCCAAAATTAGATAACCGTCCCATGCTCCCGCGGTGGACGGGTAATCCATTTTGCCGCGATATGTGAGATCACGGTTTCCATCCTTGCCATCGCCGAAAGCAGTGACCCCTGCAGCGATTCGCTTTCTGGCCAAGGCTTGTACGAGATGCTGGAAGTCGCGGGGATTCAGTCCATTGAGGTTGTAGTCAGCCATTGGATGCCGTCCTCCCTATTTGACTACCTCACGCCATCTCAGCTCTCTTCGGTGATGCACAACTGTTCGACTTGTCGCCACAAGCTATGGTATTAACCAGACACTTATTCAAGTTTGTCTGGGTTAAGGACTCTCAGATTGTAACACTCTTGCTTCACGTTCACACTAGAAGATGAATACTGCCGTATGCTGCTCTTGAGTCGAAGGCTTATCGAATATCTGAACTTATTGGAATTGCTGAGAGTGCAGGAGGACCGAGAGAGGGGGTTTCGAGAAAACGGGGCCAAGATGTGGGAAAGTGTGAGACATAGGCAGTCCGCTCCCAAGCTAAAGGGCCTGACACTACGCCGCTGAGTTTTCCTTGCCCTGGTTGTGCAAGACGAGTATTTGGTCTGCACGCAAACTGGCGAAGGCATAAGCGCGTCCTTGGTCGTCACAAAATTCTACCTCATAGACATCCGGCGCAAGTATTTCCACGACTGCACCGACTTCGCCAGGTTTTAACAATACGCCTTCTACTTGGACATCTTCAAGTAATGCCACTGTATCGAGAAGTTTGACGTCTCTGCTCATGGTTATACCTTTCCCGCTATAGTATGTAGCAACTCGTCAGGCGTGGGACGTCTTCTCCGACAAGGATGATCCATGTGCTGCGTACCACCGCGGTGCCCATAGCCGTCGTCATCTCGAAATCTACAATATACCGCTGTCCAAAAGCATTCTGCATGCCTACCACCGCATCCCCAGTACGCGCGACAGACAAGAGGCGTTGCTGCAACTCCTCTGCCTCGACTGCTGTCAAACCCAGCACCGACTGGAAAACATAAGCCTTATGGCTCCCAACCCTGTGGGTAGGATTTAGACAATAATCGCGCAGTTTTTCGAGAGGGACAATCGCGCGCGCACCGTTTGGAAGTTCCATCCCCGTGTTGCCCTTTTAAGGCTCCGTTCTATGCTGCTGCTGAGATTGACCATTGCCTTACGCATCCGAGGTCGGCTCTATGGGTGCACTCGGGTGGCCGACTCACTGGTTCCGGCTGCTGGCAGGTCCAGCGTTAGGAATCTCTGTCCAATCAACTCTTGGGCTTGCGGGTCCCAATCGACCAGGATCAGAGTGGAATTGGGGGAATGAAAGGCCACGAGCCATGTGCCGTTTTTGACCACGACACTTTCGGCCGGGGTAAAGTCGCGGGTTTGGTCTGTTCCCGCGCGGTTGCAGACGAAGAGAGAGACCAGTTTCACGGGTGCGCTGCTCCCAGGCGTCGCCCACGCTTCTGCTACTGGGACTACATGCACCTTGCGATGGATGCCAATGATCGTCCCGTCGGGCGCGATGACAAACACGCTGTTATGGAGCTTGGCCGTGTCTCGATCCCGCTCGGGATGAGACAGGAACACCGTTATGCGCTCGCGGGCCCCGACACGACAGAGCTGCCGCACCCAGGCATCGGGTGGCGGCTTGATCCACCCGGTGCCGATACCATCGGAAAATTCGTAGCCACAGAGACATAATTCAGGCGTGACCACCCAATTCGCGCCTCAGGCTGAGGCGGTGGTGATGGCCGTTTCGACTAAGGCGCAATTAAACGCCCGGTAGCCCAGCCTGGGCGAGAGATGCAGCAACGCTATGCGTATGCTATAGAGTTCATCCCGATTAAACCATTGGTTGCCCTGGGGAGAGACGCACCCGAAAGTTATGCAGCGCACAGCAGACTT
>Ga0137403_10004855_pt1 | contig 15716 bp, 14 predicted proteins | sample CZOMad2_1_16fung_FD_122057 | JGI IMG/M metagenome (GOLD analysis project Ga0137403, IMG submission 122057) | Vadose zone soil fungal communities from Angelo Coast Range Reserve, California, USA - CZOMad2_1_16fungal (Hybrid Assembly) | ecosystem: Environmental > Terrestrial > Soil > Vadose zone... | reverse complement strand
CGGCACCGGGATGAGATTGAAGACGCCGAGCAGCACGTTGATGATCATGCCGTTGTAGAGCAGGAGCACGATCGGCATGAGCGGCGAGTTAGTGTCGGTGATCGCGCCGGCTTGGACCAGGCCTTGCACCATGTCGTTGCCGCTGCCGCTGAGCGAGATCACCAGCAGCAGCGCGGTCGCGATGATCGCAGTGAGAAAGTTGCTGACCGGTCCGGCGACCGAAGTGAGAATGTCGTCGCGCACCAGATGCCTGAAGTTGCGTGTATTCACTGGCGTCGGCTTGGCCCATCCGACGAAGAACGCCCCGTAATAAAGTGCGATCAGTGGGACCAGTATGGTCCCGATAGGGTCGATGTGCTTGATGGGATTCAGAGTCACGCGACCGAGCATGCGCGCGGTCTGGTCGCCGAGGCGGCTTGCCGTCCAGGCATGGGCGGATTCGTGCACGCTGATCGCGAACAGAAAGACGACCATCTGCATGAAGATGTTGACGTGCTGAATAGTCATGCCTGGATTGATGTTAGCAGACGTGGAACCGCATCACGGGTCTGAGACGCGGCATGCCGCGTCTCTACGTGAGGGATTTTCGGCCGAAGAAGCTATTTCTTTTCGGCCGCCGCTTTGACGGATTCCGGGGCGATGGTTTTCACCTTGATCGGCTTGGCGGGAATGCCGGCGACGATGTGGTACGGCGGAACGTCTTTGGTCGCGACGCCCATCGAACCGACCATGCCATGCTCACCGACATTGACGCCGCTCATCACGGTGGCGTGATAGGTGACGCGGGCGCGCGGGCCGATCTCGGTCTTGGTGTTGTTGATGATCATGCCGTCGTTCAGATCGTGGTCGTGCGAGTAAACGTTGGCGTAGTCGGAGATCGAAGTTCCCTGATGAATGACGACTTCGCCGCGATCGTCGAGCAGAACGTATTTGTGGATGGTGCAGTTGTCTTCGACGGTGAGGTTGTAGCCGAATGAGATCTCGACGCCGTGGAAGATCTTCACGTTCTTGCCGATGTGCTTGAAGATGTGCTTCGCCAGCATGTAACGCACGCGATAGCCGAGATGATGATTGATTCCGAGCGGCGAGCGGTCGTACATCATCCAGAACCAGATCAGAGGCTTGCGCTCGGCGTATTTCGCCGGGTCCACATCGCCGTAGTATTCGGGTTCTAATGTTGCGTTACGCGGATCGAAGGTGTGGATCAGCGCTTGCTCGGCTAAAGGAGCGTTTGCTTTCGGCGGCGCATAGGGCCGACCGAGATACAGCTCGTGCAGAGTGTTGCGCACCACATCGCTGCGATGGGTGACGTCTTTGTTCGAGAACTCGCGGTCGAGCTGCTCGATCCAGGCGTCGAAGGCTTTGGTCGCCTCGGGGAGCTGCTCGAGTTTGCGGTATTCATAGCGCGGCATGGCGATTGTTGGGACAGTCCAAAATAACACACTGGTCTCTCGTGTAAGCTCAAAGATGATGGCCAATTGTGCACAGTGCGGCAACCCGATGCCGGGATTCTCGTTCGGCGACGAACGCGACATCTGTCCCGAGTGCGCGCACAAGCAGCAAGTGATCGAACAGCCGCGCAGTCAGCCTGCGATCTGGCAGCAGGCCCCGGTGACGACTGCGATCATCGCTATCTGCGTGCTTGTGTACATTGCAATGTCTGTATCCAGTGGTTCCCCGGCTGCTTTTGTCTCGCCTAGTGTGGGAGACGTGATGAGGTGGGGTGGGACGTTTGGATACAGCATCCTTCACGACGGCGAATGGTGGCGGCTGGTCACTGCAGTCTTTGTGCACATCGGCATCATTCACATTGCTTTCAATATGTACGTTTTCTGGGGACTCGGACTGATCGCCGAGCGCCTGCTCGGACGATGGAATTTTCTTGCGACGTATTTGCTAACGGGAATCGCGGGGAATGTTCTCAGCCTTCTTCTGAAGCCGAACATCGTGGGTGCAGGGGCCTCGGGGGCGATCTTCGGGATTGCAGGAGTGCTGATAGCAGTCTTGCAGTTTGGACGCTTGAACGTCCCGAACGAACGGCTGAAGCCGCTGAAGCAGGAAGTATTGAAGCTCGCCCTGTATAACTTGTTGATAGGGGCTGTAGTGGCACGCATCAACAACATCGCACACCTCGGTGGATTGATTTACGGACTGCTTTTGGGCCTGTTGTTCGCATGGAGTACGCGCTTCGACTCTGATACACGCTTGAAGGTTCAAAGAATCGGACTGGCCGCGGCGACCGTGCTTCTGGCCGCGGCATCCTATGGTATCGAGAAGTTGTACACGGCGAGTTGAACTATGGCGCGAGGCTGGGAGAGCAAATCCGTTGAGGCGCAGATGGAAGAGGCGCTGGTGCCCCTGACTCCTAAGCCGCATCTATCGCCGCAGCAGATCGAGGCAAAGCAGAAGCGCGAGACGCTGATCTTGACCAAGAAAAAGTTGCAGGCTGACCTGGAGCGAAGCTCGAACGAACGACACCAAGAGATGTTGCAGCGCGCGATCGAGGAAGTGGAGAAGCAGCTAAAGGCCGCGAGTTGAGTCAATATTGCGCGGGCGAGGCGCCCGCGCCCACACAATTAAAGGCACTATTTCTTCGCGGCGACCGGTATCGAGGACGGCACCGCGGTCAGCGTCCCGAAGGCGACGAGCACGGGCTTGCCGTTGGACTGCACACGAATGTCGTAGCTGCGACCGAAAGTTCCGGCGATCTCGAATGCGCCACTCGCGGTTTTCAGTGTTGCGGGCGGCACCTGCAGAGCACTGTCTTTCCAAGTAACGCGGTCCACGAATTCAGTCACCGCAAGAGTGCGGGCGGCGCCGTTGTCGGCGTGGCCGGTGAAGGCGCCGTTTTTCCAAAGCAGGTCCGCTGAGCCTGTTGCCGATTTGAAGAGCGCCGCAGCATCCCATCCGGAAAGATGCAGTTGATACTTTGCGTCTATTGTTCCGCCGTGTGCAGGTGCGCCATGCCAGGCATTCGACCAGAGCGAGAGTCCCAGGTTTTCGAGCGATGCGTTGCTGACGGTCCCGGCAAGATCGTACCGTGGCTCCTCCGCCGCGTAATTTACGTGAAGCTCGCCGAGATGCTTTCCGGCAAAAAGATCGGCGGCGATATTGGTGACGTCGAGCTTTCCTTCGCCATAGTGCACGAAGGCGGAGAAGCGATCGAGCGCGACCGACTTTATTACGAAACGCCCGACATTGATGGTTCCATCGCCGGTCCAGCCGTCGATCCCGTTGGCGTCGTTGCGTTTGCCAAAGCTGTACCAGGGCCGCTCGCGCAGGCGCGGATTCAATAGAGAGTTGACGTCATCGAGCCGCAGTTCATTGCTGGCGAGAGCAAAGCGCACCGGACAGGGCTCGGTTGAGCACGGCATTGGATACGTAACGCTCCCGCGCAACTTGATGCCACTTTTGCCGAGAACGGCTTCCTGGGTCCAGAAGTTCATCGCGCCTCGCGAAAACTCCGCGGTCGCAAAGTCCATCGCGACGGGGACCGGCCCGCTATTGATCTGAAGATTCGAAAGCGAAGCTTTGCCTTCCAACCAGGGTTGGGGGAAATCATGCGCAATGCCCCTCAATTGAAGGTTCAAGTCGGCGACGCCGGTGACTGGGGCTTTCGGCGCCGCGAACCCAAATGCCTGGGCGATAGCGAAGGCGCGGGGAAGGTCAGCTTGCCCGCGCAGTGAAAGCGAGAAGTCTGCAGAGTGGATCGCGCCTTCAAGATACACAAGATGTCCCGCTGCACCGAGTGGCAGGGGAATAGCGGTGATGCGCAATGTAGCCGGCGTCGCTGCCATTTGGGGCTGCGATCTGCGGCTCCTGTGGACCGCAGGCTTGCTGTCATCTCGATCAAAGGCGAACTTTATCTCGCCGACCGCAAGCTCAGGCTGAATGAGCTTGGAGGTGATCCGCAGGTCGCGAATCGCGCCGCCGCCGGCGATCACAGGACCGGAGGCGCCTGAGGATGGCTCCGTCTTAACGGTGAAGGCCGCATTCACTTCTCCTGTGGCATTCAGGTCGGCGATCACGCCTTTTTTCATCCGCCGCGCAGCACTGGCGAGCACGGAGGCGGGAAGGTGCGAGACGGAGACACTCAGGTCATACTGCGGACTTGTAAAGACTTGTTGCACCGCGCCGCGAAGTTTTACGTCTCCGTTCCCGGCAGGCAAACGGCAGTCCAATCCGGTAAGCGAATGAGGCTGCTCCGCGGAATCCACGTAGCGAGCTGTGCAACGGGTGCGAATGCGCGAAGAGTCGGACCCGGTGATGTCGTACCGGCGGAAGTCGTCAAGGGTAGCATCGAGCGTGAGCTGCAAGTCTGCGGGAGTGCCGGAGATAGTCGCATTGGCATCCAGTCCGCCGCGCCATCCGCGATCGCGGCCATAGACGAATTCACTCAGCTGGCCGAGTTGGCCTTTATCCAGCGCCACGGTCAGATTGAGCGGGGTCTGACGCGGATCCGATGCGCGCTGAAATGTTCCTTCGAGCTTGATCGTGCCGGTATCGTGCAGGTTACGGTCGCTGCGGATGGGTCGAGCTTCCATACGCACGTGCCACTCGTCTTCGGATGCGAGCCATAAGGCAAGATCGGCCTCGGAAAAGGCGTAGGCCTTTTTTTCCATCCCAATCTTGAAATTTACGCGAGCGTTGGCGGCCTCTAGGTATGGGAAGCGCGGACGGGATTCGCTGGTCACTTTCGAGGTGGGTGCGGACGGGATCCGCTGCGCACGTTCGAGAAGCGTTGCAATATTCCACTTTCCGGCATCATTTCGCACCAGGTTCACGCTAGGTTCCTCGAAGGTGAGGCTGGCGATCTCGAGGCGGCGGCGCCAGAGCGAACTCAGACGAAGCGTCGCTCTAACTTTGTCGGCGTGCAGCATGGGCTCGGCGCTGAAGTTGGGATCGTCGTGGATGTCGACATCGCTCAGGTCGAAGCCAGGCTGCGGCACCAACCGCAGGCTGATGCGTCCAATGCTGATCCTTCGGCCAAGGGAATCGCCGATGGTCCCGCCCAGGCGGCCTTTCAACCGGTTCAGCGAGATGAACGGAGGCACAAAGATCGCGAGCAGGATGATGACGACAACCACCAGCACCCAGCGCGCTTTACTCCGCGACTTCAATTCATATTCGAATTCAGATGGAGTTGCGGGAGTGATGCTCATGAGTGACTTCGCAATCTACGAGGGTTGAGTCTCTACCGAACCATCCTCAGGGTGCGGTTCCACCGCGTTTCCGTGAAGAAGTGCGTGATCACATGGACGACAAACTTGATCCTGTCCCCAATGGTGTTCTTTTGATACTGATCGCGCGGCGTATCAAAAGACCAGTATATGAACATTGGGCGGCCGATGACATTGGCTCGTGGGATGAATCCCCAGTAGCGGCTGTCTTTGCTGACATCACGATTATCTCCCATGCCGAAGTACGTATCGGGCGGGACCACGATCTCGCCTCCCTGAATGTGCGAACCCATGGTGAGGATCCACTCCTGGGGAAGGTCCATTCCCGGCGGAGGCGGGAACTTGGGAAAATAATCGCGGTAGCGGGTGTAGTCGTCCTCGGGACGAGCTGAATCTTTGTGGACAACATAACTTTCGCTTAGTTTTTCGCCATTGCGGTAGAGATCGCCGCCGACCACGCGCAGGTGATCGCCGGGCAATCCCACGATGCGTTTCACGATGTACATTCCCGGCGTGTCCACCGAGACGAAGACGACGATGTCATTGCGCTTGGGTTCGCGATAGGGAAGCAGCGGACCTACCCATTTTGTAGGCGGGGCGAAGCGTTCACGATCCACGAATACGTGATCGCCGATGAGCAACGTGTTCTCCATAGAGCTGGAAGGGATCTCGAATGCCTGCACGATGAAGGTGATGATGAACAAGCCGGTGACCAGCACCGACGCCATGGAGGCGATGAACTCGGCCGTGGTCTCTTTGGGCTTTTCCGGAGCCGCTTGTTTTGGTTTCTTGTCTCGCTTACCCACGCCGATCCTTGTGCCAGAGATCAGTCCACGATGCGCAGCATGCGCCGCCAGCGGATGAGGCTAGGCAGGTTCCGCAGCATCGAACTCCAACGTGAGAGTCTACCATCGGGCGCACTCGGAGGCGGAGCGTCGATGGAGAAGTAGATCACCAGCGGGCGGCCAACAATGTTTTCGCGCGGAACAAAGCCCCAATAGCGACTGTCGGAGCTGTGATCGCGATTGTCACCCATAACGAAGTATTGATTGGGCGGCACCACCAGCTCTCCGTTATGCACCAATTTGGGCAAGGTGTTCAGCCAGCCGGCGTCGATGCCGTCGATGCGGTCGATCAGCGGGAAGTCGTCACGGAAGCCGTTGCGATCGAACATGGTGAAACGGGCATAAGTCTCCTGATGAATGCGTTCACCGTTGACGAATACCTGGCGGTCCACAAGCCTCACGCGATCCCCGGGCAGGCCGATCACGCGCTTGACGAAATGCAGCTCGGGCGACATCGGGTAACGGAAGACGACGATGTCGCCACGCTTGAGTTGGTCGTAAGGAAGGATCTTGCCCCAGATGCCGCCGTTGCTGAAGTGAACCTTGTCGACGAGGAGATAGTCGCCGATGAGGAGCGTCGTCTCCATGGACTCGGAAGGTATCTGGAACGCTTGCACGATAAATGTGATCGCGAAGACTGCGATCACGACCGTAGAAACCAAGGACTGCAGCGACGTGAGCCAGGAATCCTTGTGGTGCGTCACGGCGGGTGCAGTTTGGGTGACGGGGACTGTTGGTTGTTCCACGGCGGTCTCAGGTGTCATGCTCAATCCGCCTGATCGTGGACGAGGGGATGCGCACGAAGATGTTCGAGCGCCTGTTCGGCGGCGAGTTGCTCGGCCTGCTTTTTGGTGGAAGCAGAAGCACGCGCAACATACTCAGGCGCACCGCCCGTGCGCGGAAGGATACGAGCTTCGACGGTGAACTGTTTGCGATGGTCGGGACCTTCTTCGCGGGTGACTACATACGCAGGCTGCGGCTTGCCGGCAGATTGCAGGACTTCCTGCAACGCGGATTTGAAGTCGCTGACTGAGATGCCGGCGGTATTAGTAGCTTCGAGGCGTAGAAGTTCGGGATCGACGATGTGTTTCAAGATGAAGCTGCGCGCGGTCTCGAAGCCAGCGTCCAGATAAAGCGCTGCGACAATGGCTTCCAGAGCATCCACCAGCAGCGCAGGCTTTTGCCTTCCGCCGCTCTTTTCTTCGCCCTTGCCCAAGAATAGGAAGTCGCCGATGCCAAGCGCGAGCGCGGCACGAACCAAGTGCCTTTCGCTCACCAGGTGGGCTCGCATCTTGGAGAGCTGTCCTTCATGGAACGAGGGAAAACGCCGCCAGAGAGCCTCGCTGGTGATCAGACTGAGGACGGCGTCGCCCAGGAACTCGAGCTGCTCGTTGTCACGCCGCGGCGCGAGAGGATCGGGCTGTTCTTCGCCGGATTCGTGCGCGTGCGAGCTGTGGGTCAACGCCTGTTCGATCAAGTCAGGACGCGCGAAGCGGTGCCCAAGCACCGCCTCCAGCGCCGTGATGTTATTTCCGTTGGTCAACCGACCTACTTATTATTAGGACGTGCCTGCGGCTTGTTCTGCGCGTTCGGATCGTTGGAACTCGGCATCGGGTTCGCACCCGCCGGCTTCTGCGGTTGGGCGGATGCGTTTGGAGTCGTTGGCGCGCCGCCTGACAACTGCTTGAGTCGAGCCTGTTCTCCCTGCGCGGTCTTCAAAACCTCCGCATATTCCGGCCCGGTAGCCAATTGAGCTGCCTTGTCGGCGGCGGCCAAAGCATCGGCATACTTCCGCTGATTGTCGAGCGCGAGGGCAAGGTTGAGCCAGGTTACCGGATCTCCCTGTGGACTCAGCTCCGTGGCTTTACGAAGGTTCGGCTCGGCGGCAGCCCAGTTGTGTAAGTGCGCGTCCATGGTGCCGAGAGCGGAGTAAGCCAGCGCCAGCGCAGCATTGTTCTGCTCGGGAGTCGCGCCCATTTTTGTGAGCGCACCGTTGTTCAAGAGTTCGATGGCGTGGGTGGCATTCTTCTTCAGCTCCGCCTGCTTCTCGTCGCGATCGATGTCGGTATCGTGGGTGGTATTGGCCAACGAACTAGAGACGAGCAACAGCGCCTGCACGTTGTCGGGATCGAAGGAGACGGCTTTGCGCCCGCTGGTCAGGACCTTATCGGCATTATTGGCCTCAGAATATTTCCGCATTACCAAGTTGTAGGCCATGGCCTTGAGTTGGCTCTGGGGATATTTGGCCTCGAATGCGATGGCGAGGTTCTCGGCCGTAGCAGCATCGGGCGCACCCTGTATCTGCATGAAGGCGTCGTATTCGTCCTTGGTCTTGGCTTGCGGTACGGCAGGCTGTGCAGGTTGGGCCCCTTGAGCGGCCTGGGTACCTTGCGCCGGTTGCGAACCCTGCGCTGGTTGGGCGCCTTGTGCTGGTTGAGCACCTTGGGCGGGAGCGCTGCCGCCGGGCGGAGTAGCAGGGTTCGATTGAGCAAAAGCCAAACCGGCGATCAGCAACAGGGCGACGATGAGAGCCAACTGTTCGAACTTCATTCTTGTTTCCTCTTTCTATAGACGGCTTCGCAGCCGTGCAAAAAAATTCATTGCGGTTCGCCGTTCCTTTGCGCGGAAGGCGGAGCATATGCCTGAGCCAGTCCACGCTCGGCGGCCGACGTGGTGTCCGGCGTTGAGTCTCCGGCGGAGAGCGCTGCCTTGTAATGTGCGAGCGCCGCTTCACGCTCCTGCTGCAGATCGAGCATGCGTCCAAGATAAATGTGCGACCAGGCCACCAGCCGCGGCTCGAGAGCGATCTTCAAGGTTTCCTCGAAGTAACTCCGGGCCGCAACTCGATCGTTGCGCGCAGTTGCTGCACGAGCCAAAAGGAACATGGCACGCGCCGGGTCTTCATTCTTCCTTTGGAGAGCAGCTTTGGCCAGCTCCTCTGCCGATGCGATTTCGCCGGCAGCAAGCTTGGTTTCGGCTGCGTCCACCAGTCCGACCTGCATCGGCTTAGATGCGTGCACAAGCTCCGGTGCGGCGCGGTCCTTGAAAACGATCTCGCGGGCGCGCTTCTGCTCACGCGAGAGATTCAGGTTGTAGAGCCAGTTGCCGTAGCTATCCTTGATCCCCGCCGGCTCCTTCTCGAAATTCTTCAGGGTCTCGTAAAAGTATTGCGTCAAGACGTAGCCTTCGCCCATGGCATCGCTGACGGCCGCCTGGCGCAGGGCTTCGTCTTGCTTGGAGGGTGACTTGCCGCTGCCAGGGCGCGGACCGAGAAAGCGCGCTTCGACGGCTCGGACAAGCGATTCCGTGACTAGCAGGCTGATGTCGTACTTGAAGCTCTGCTCCATGGGCGCGCTCTGCACATCGGTCAAGATCGGCTCAAGCTGTTTGATTTGGGTGTAGTGCTTGGTGGCGAGCGGATCGAGGATGAAATGAAGATAAAGATGACGGATGGGGTCGAGCTTGAATCCCTGCTGCGAGGGCGAGAGCACAAGAAGATAGTCCGAACCATATTGCCGCGCATTCACCTGGGACGCGGGACCCATCGGTTCGGCGAAGACGGCCATCCTGCGGCCAAGATATCCGCTGACCGGCATACGCAGGTAGAAATCCACCTGCGAGATCATCTGCGACACCGGCTGATGGAATCCAGCAAGCATGGCTTCGTATTCGGTGTGGTGTTTTTGCCAGATATCGTGCAGCCCGGCAGCGGCGTAATACGAACGCAGTAATGGAACGAATCCCTGCACATAGGCTGCATCGGGCGGAAGGTCAGGTTCGGGGATGGTCAGCGAAAACTTCGGAGGCTCGCTCAGATAAAGACCGAGCGAAACATACTGCGCGAGCGTACGGCCGGGTTCCGGTTGCTGATGCTCGCGATAAAAAGCGCAAAGCCTGGTCTGTGCTGCACGTACCTCATCGGATGAAGAGGCAACTCGGGCGAGCGCAGTTCGAACCTGCTGCCTGACTGGCTGCGATGTCGAAAGGTCGGCGTCATAGCCGCACGCGTTCAGCGCGGCGAAGATGCTGAACAGGGTCTCGCTGGAATCGAAGGTGATCTTTGACGTTGGAGCTTCAAGTGGGGTGTACGCTCCCCGTTTGGACGAAGATCCGCCCTGCGGCTGCTGCGACCACAACAGCGCAGACGCGATCAGGATGACGGGGAGCAGGGCCGCCGGACGCAGAAGATTCCTCCTGGGAATCCTATTAGTTTAAGCGATGGGACACGCCACGACAAAGAAATGCGCGCACCAGAGGTGCGCGCTTGCATTCAATCCATTACCCGCGTACGTTCACGCTGGAGAACGACAAGACCACGCGGCTCGGGGTCGGCTTGCCGAACGCCGTAGCAGGACGGAAGACGGTGAAGATCAACATGTTGTCCAGCTTGGGAAGAAGCTTCTGGGCGTTTTCCGGCGCCGAGATCACGCGGTAGGATTCCACGCGGCCATTCGCATCAACCAAAGTCTCGACCACGATGGACTCGTCATTCGGAATTCCCAGTTCCACTTCGCTGGGTGCAACGCGAAGCTCAGCGGGTGTGAACAGCATGGTGGGAACGTCGGTGGTACGCGCAGCCGCGCTCACCGGAACCGTCACATAACCGATCACGATGCCGAAGAAAAGGATGGCGCTCACCAAGCCGGCAGTGGCCGGAAGCATGAAGTTATTCATGGCGATCTGCCATTGCAGAGCCCACGATTCATACCAGGGGATGCGCTTGGACTCCTGCGAAATTGCAACTTTCAAACGCAGGGCGAGGTCAGCCGGGGCAGGTTTGCGACCGAGCGAGGCGATCACGCGTTGCGTACGCGCGAGTGCCGCGCTCTCTTCGGCGCACGAAGGACACGACTCCGTATGACGGGAGACGGTCTGCATCTCGGCGCCGGTCAGCGCGCTATCCAGATACGAGGAAAGCATGGCGCGGACCTGTTCGCATTGGGCCTGTGTTGAATTCATCTCACCACCTCAACAGCGTGCGCATCGGGCGCACGTTCCGGCACGGCTTCTTTCTTTTCCGCACCTGCTGAAATCCCGAGTTCTGCCCCGTGTTCTTTTACGTACTGTTCCAATCTCTTCTTCAGCGCCTGGCGGCCGCGCATCAGGCGCGACTTCACTGTTCCCAGCGATGCGCCGGTCACTTCGGCGATCTCTTCATACGAAAGATCTTCAATGTCGCGCAGGATCACGGTGGTGCGATACGGCTCGTTGATCTGCGACAGTTCAGCTTCAACCTTGGCGCGAACCTCTTCGTGCATGGCGCACTCGAAAGGCGATTCCGAACGGTCCTGCAAAGTGTCCTTGTAGCCGAGCACAGCGCCTTCTTCGACGCCCGACGAATCCGATTCGATAGTGACTTCTTTGCCCTTGTGCCGCGACCACCAGCGGCGGCGGTTCGAAGCCTCGTGCACCGCGATGCGGTAGATCCAGGTCTTCAGGCCGGACTCGCCATGGAAGCGCTTGATGCCGCGGAAGACTTTGATGAAGACGTCTTGCACGGTGTCGGCAGCGTCGGCCGGGTCGTTGACCATGCGATAGACAAGGCTATAGACGGGCTGATGATAGCGCGCGATCAGCCACGAAAATGCGTCCTCGGAACCGGCCTTCAGTTCAGCCACCACCGACGACTCTTCGCCGCGAATCCCGATCGCGCTGGCTAGATTGCCCAAAGTTGATGCTCCCGCCAATGCTTTCATGGCGTCACCTCAAACCTTAGCACGGCATACACCCGTTTTCCAGAGCGGCTCCTGGGGGTTAGCCGCCTGGTAGATAGACACCGGGCGGAGAAGGAAGGTTTCAGGAGACCACGTAAGTCTCAAGGTTTAAATGCTTTGCAGAAGGCTGTCATTCTGAGCGGAGCGCGCCTTTGGCGCGCGAAGTCGAAGAATCCCTTTTCTCAAGAGACCGCCTGAATTTAGCGAAGCCCTCATTGATGTCGCGGTACCAATCGGCGCTTAAATCCTTCCACTGTGGGTTGTTTTTTTCAATCAGAGCAATCTTCTTTGCACGTGTCCATCCCTTAAGTTGCGTCTCTCGCGCCATCGCCCGGTGACCTTCATCGAAGGATTCAAAATGAAGCAGCCTGTGGACCCCGTATTTTTTGGTGAAGCCTTCGATCGACTTTTCTTTGTGCTGGAAGACACGCTGCTCTAAGAAACCCGTGAATCCAATGTAAAAGGTGCCGCTGTCACTCGCCAATATGTACGTGTAATAGAGCTTATAGAACATTTCGCGAGAAAGGGATTCTTCGACTTCGCTCGCCGCGGCGAGCTCCGCTCAGAATGACAGCGGGCGAGAATAACATCTTGGTGAGGAGCGAGACCAGCGATTCTCCCTAAGGCGTAGTTTTGGGACGACGCGGCTTCTTCGGCGGGGGCTCGGTGTCGTCGATGATGATCTTCTTCGATCCCGCGGCGGTCGGAGCCTTCCCGCCGGCGCGGAACTTGGCAAGGTCGGAATCGGCGCTGGCGGTCAGGCGCTCAAGGCGTTCGCCCAAGGCGAGTCGGGCACGCTCAAAATTTTCCAGGTCGAGGGTGAGGGCGTTGCGATCTTCTTTGGGGCCGTTCGCGGCATCGTCGGCCAAGGCTGCCATGGGATCGTTCAAAGCGCTCAGGTTGCGGTAGAGCTTGAAGTTCGCCGCCAGGCTGTTGGGGGCGACGCGGATCGCGTCAAGCATGCCGGGGAGAGCGGCAACAAGATTGCGAGAGATGGATTCCGCCCGCGCTTCGGCGCGCCGTTTGGCGTCGCCATCGATTTTCCATTTATCGATGCGCAGCTGGGCGACGTCGTGCTGGGCATTGGAAGATGCCGTATTGATCTGGTTCAAGATGGCGTTCGCTTCCGCTGCCGGGTTGGCGTATTGCGCCATAGCGCCGGGAGCGGCGGCGAGCGATAGTACTAAGACAGCGCACAGCCACGGCTTACGCTTCATTCGAAGTCCTCATGTCTGGATCTGGGCCCAAAGAGTCAGATGAGCGACTCTGGATAAAGGTTTTTTGCACAGTCGCACGGTGCGCCAGTGTAAACCACCGCCAGGGTGGAAGCCACTAATCCAGAGCTGCAGGGCAACTTCCTCTCGCAAATCGCTATCCATTCAAGTGTAAAGGTGTTGGTTAGCCTTCAGGTCCCCAAAAAATGAGAATAGCTCCCCGGTCATTCTTCGATCTTAAAAAGCTCGTTCCCTTGTCGTTGGCGGTCGCCCTCGTCTTGTCCATGGCGGGGTGCCGCGGTCTCTCCACCCAACAGAGCAACGGTGGCGGAGCCACGGCCAGCACGCAGTCGTCGGTCAAACGTGTGATCGTGATCGTGATGCAGAACGCGTCTTTCGACCATCTATTCGGCACGTTCACCCCGCCTGCAGGGCAAACCATCGAAGGCCTGCGCCCGGGAGTGCCGGGGTTTACGCAACCGACCTCCAGCGGCGGGACGATCAGCCCGTCGTTGTTGACCAACACCAATCCGCCCGACCTGGGGCATTCTCATGCGGACTATGTGGCTTCGGTCAATGGGGGCGCAATGGATGGATTTGCGCGCAGGATCGGCGACATCTCCATGGGCTACTACGATTCCAGCATCACGGGGATGGACACCTTGTGGAGTTTTGCCGGCCAATTCGCCTTGGCCGATCATTTCCATTCCTCCGCTAGCGGAAGCGCACCCACTAATCCGCTCTATTTGGTTGCCGCCAGCGACAATAACTTCATCTTCAGCGTCCAGCCCTTCTATGGACCCTGCCAGAAGCCCGATGCGGCGGCGCAGCCGTTCACCTTTCCCAATGTGGGGGATCAGCTCACCAGCAAGAATGTGACCTGGACGTGGTTCCACGAAAATTACAATGCTTGTGACCTCGGCTACGTGGCGACGCAGAATCCGTTCCAATATTTCACCAGCACCCAGAACAGCGAGCACATTCAGGACCTGACCAATTTCTTTGCGCAGCTGGACAACAACACGCTGCCGTCGGTGGTCTTCGTGAATCCGGGGCCCACGCACTCGATGCACCCCGGGTCGGGAGATCTGGCCGCGGGATTGAACTGGCTGGCGGATACCATCCAAAGAGTGCAGGCCTCACCGGCCTGGTCGGAAACCGCCATTGTTGTCATCTGGGATGAAGGCGGCGGATGGTACGACCACGTGAATCCGCCAACGCTGGATAGTCAAGGGCTGGGAGTCCGCGTTCCCATGATGGTGATCTCGCCCATGGCGAAGCAGGGTTTCGTCTCGCACGTGACTATGGATGATGTTTCCATCTTGAGCTTTATCCAATGGAACTGGAGCCTGGGTTCTCTGAACAGCCGCAATGGCGCCTCCGGCGACATGCGCGACATGTTCAATTTCTAAAGGCAGTTTTGAGTTTTTAGTTTTCAGCGCTCGAACGAGCAGCGGGCAGTGCTGCGGTTTGACTAACCTGCTGGGCTAAGCGAGAATAAAAGTTCGTCCTTCCTTATACACAGTGGGCCTGTGGCGCAGCTGGGAGCGCGCTTCCATGGCATGGAAGAGGTCGTCGGTTCGATCCCGACCAGGTCCACCAATTACTTTCAAGAACTTAGCGAACCCTCGACCGCTTTTGCGTTCTCTTCCAACCCAAGTTCCGACCCAAGTTTACCTAAACTGCAGCCGGCGTCACCTTGATCGCGTCAAGGAACTTCGATTGTGCCGCCATCTGCGCAGCGTTGACACGGTGCATGTACAACGCGGTAGTTGACGGCTTCGCGTGCCGCAGTATGCTCTGGATCAGCGGTAGGTTTACTTCGTTGGCGGCGAAGAACGTCGCCAGCGAATGCCGAAGATTGTGCCACCCAAACCGACCTTTATAGCCCTCGGGAATCACACCCGCTTTCACGGCCGCTGGTCGAAGGTAATCCTGCCCGGCAGCACCCGCCGAGCGGGGGATCTTGCCTTTGGAGCGCGCTGACGCGAAGACCCAATCAGACTCACGGTGGTACCGCGATTCCCGACGCCACACCCGGAGAGCTTGGGCCAGAGTCGGGTGCATGACCACCTGCGTCATACTGCCCTCATTCTTGCCCAGGGTCTCCTTTCCCTTCGACCAACCACGGCGAATGTTGATGTGACCCTTCTGCCAATCGAAATCCAGCCACTTCAGCCCGAATGTTTCCTCCGGACGAAGGCCAGTCGCCGCATGCAAGAGAGCCAGCGTCCATTCCAAGAGAGTGTCTGGATTATCGAGCTCATTCAGGATGACGATCATTTGCTCCGGTGTTACGACTACAGCCTCGTAGCTGGAGCCGGATTCAGACCGCGCCAACACCACAGGATTTGTCGGGCGACCATCGATGCCGATGGTCGCTGCGATCAATTCGTGACGCTGGGCGTGTTTGAATATCTGGGCCATGATCGACTTCAGTTTTGCGACCGAGGGCCATGAGAGAGGTGCCTTCTTCGTGCTGTAAGGCTGCGAAGTCAACCCCTCGAACCAGGCTTCAATCTCCAGCGGCTTGAAGTCCGCTGCTTTCTTGTCTCCCCATCGTGGCAGAACCCATTTGTCGAGGAGCAGTTCGGCGATTACCACAGTTTCTTCAGCCTTCACGCCGATCCCGGTTTCCTTCTTGAGTTCGTGCCGCCTGAAGTGTTCGGCCAGCTCACGAAACGTTGGCTTGTGTCCGTGCGACTGGTCAATGTTGTTGTCGAGACCCAACCGGCCGACTTCTCTCCACGCCGCCGCTTCTGA
>Ga0137403_10004853_pt1 | contig 15722 bp, 15 predicted proteins | sample CZOMad2_1_16fung_FD_122057 | JGI IMG/M metagenome (GOLD analysis project Ga0137403, IMG submission 122057) | Vadose zone soil fungal communities from Angelo Coast Range Reserve, California, USA - CZOMad2_1_16fungal (Hybrid Assembly) | ecosystem: Environmental > Terrestrial > Soil > Vadose zone... | reverse complement strand
CTAGCCGCAGTAAATCTAGCCGACGATGGAACTGGAAACTTTTCTTAGCATAGTTCTAATACCGCGATGACCTATTTGAAACCATTCCAACCTCCACCATTCCTGCGCGGCATCGAGAGAAGCCCGATTCGACAGATCACCGATCGCGCGAAGCCTGGCGACATCAGTTTCGGTCTGGGCGAACCGGATTTGCCAACTCCCAACGTAATTCGCAGGGAAGCAATGCGTGTTATTCGGGAAGAGCAGAACGGTTACACGTTACAAGCCGGACTGCCGGCGTTGCGCGAACGAGTCGCTCAGGATTATCGACACCTGAATCTCTCGCCCGATCAGGTGATAATCACTGCCGGCTCGCAGGAAGCGATGTATCTTGCCTTGATGACGCTGGTCGAAGCGGGCGATGAAGTGTTGATTCCGAATCCCGGCTTTGTCGCGTATCCGACGATCACCTGCATGGCGGGAGGACGCCCAACATTCTATCAACTGCCGGCTTCCAGAGATTTCAGTTTTGATTTGCATGATTTCAAATTACAGATCAGCTCGAAGACGAAAGTCGTCGTGTGTACGAGTCCATCTAACCCGACAGGTCGCACGTTGACGAGCGAGGAGCTGCGCAGTATGGCTCACGCCGTCGGGGAGAGGTCCGACGCATTTATCATCAGCGACGAAATCTATCGCGAGCTTTATTACACCGGGGAACGCCCCTGTTCCATCTCGGAGTTCTATCCGCGCACGGTACTGATAAGCGGCCTTTCGAAGTCGATGAGCATGACTGGTTGGCGCCTGGGATGGATACTCGGCGACGAAGCTGTCATTCGTGCAGCTCATCTGCTGCATGGCTATGTCACAACCTGTGCTTCAACAATCTCCCAGAAGGCGGCGCTGGCCGCCTGGAGTAATGAAGCGACTGAAGCGCGCAGGGAGACGCGCGATATCTTCCGGCGCCGACGCGATCATCTCCTGGCGTTGATTCGGGGCAAATGCGGCTTGCGTTGCGTGACCCCTGATGGCGCCTTCTATACGATGGTCGACGTCAGTGATTATGGATCGTCAGTAGAGGTGGCGGAGGCAATGTTAGACGCGGGCGTCGTCACGGTTCCAGGTAGTGCGTTTGGCAGCGAGAGTGAAGGATTCTTGCGGGTTTCCTTTTGCGCAGATTTGCCAGTGCTGGCTGAGGGTGTCAAACGCATGGATTCGGCGCTGAAGGCCCGGAAGAAATAGTGAGGTGCGATGACACTGCTTAATCCGAACCGCGAGCGGTAGCGACCGGCCCTGCCACGCAAATTTGACATCAGGATAACTAACACTTTGTTCCAGGTGAGTGAACGAGCCGGTCGCTACTGCTCCCGGTTCCGATGTTGAGCGACAATCAATAGCCTATGACCAAAAAATTTCGTGTGGGAATACTTGGCGCTACCGGCATGGTCGGCCAGCGCTTCATTCAGTTGCTGGAAAACCATCCGCAGTTTGAGATAACGGCGCTGGCGGCTTCAGATCGCTCGCAGGGCAAGAGTTTTCAAGAGGCCTGCACCTGGCGTTTGGCGGGAGAGATGCCGGCGTTTGTGAAATCGATGACCGTTGCAGCGCCGCAGCCGCCGCTCGACTGTGAGTTGGTCTTTTCCAGTTTGCCGGGTGACATTGCGCGCGCGAGTGAAGGTGCTTTTGCTCGCGCAGGTTTTCCAGTAATTAGTAATTCTTCAGCTTTTCGGATGGACAGCGAAGTCCCGCTGCTGATTCCTGAAGTGAACCATGAACACCTCGCCTTGCTTGATGTGCAACGAAAGAACCTTGCCGGGCAACAGGGGTTCATCGTCACGAATCCAAATTGCTCAACGATCATGCTGGCGCTCGCGCTCGCTCCGCTTCATGCAAAGTTTGGTGTCAGCAGTGTGGTCGCTACCACAATGCAAGCGCTGTCCGGCGCCGGCTATCCGGGGGTGGCTTCCCTTGCTATCAGCGACAACGTATTGCCTTTCATCGAGGGCGAAGAAGAGAAGATCGAGCAGGAGACAATCAAGATTCTCGGCAAGTTCAAAGGCACAGGAATCCAGGAGGCGCCGATGACTGTGAGTGCACAGTGCCACCGGGTCAACGTCAGCGACGGTCATCTGGCGGCGGTGCGTGTGAAGCTGCTTCGTCTGGCCACGCTTAAGGAAATAAGCGAAGCCTTTGCATCGTTCACCGCGTTGCCGCAGGAGTTGCACCTTCATTCAGCGCCGGAACATCCAATCATTGTGCGCGAAGAATTGGATCGGCCACAGCCACGCCTGGACCGCGATGCGGGCCGGGGTATGAGCGTTACGATAGGCCGCCTGCAAACTGACAACGTGCTCGACTTCCGCTTCGTGGCGCTCAGTCACAACACCATACGAGGGGCCGCGGGCGCCGCAATTCTCAACGCCGAACTATTGATCGCCACGGGGAACCTGACATGAAAAGGCTTATTTGCCTGACGCTGTTGCTCGGATTCACCTCGCTCGCATTTGGACAGAAGGCCAGGCAAACGTCCGCTTTGCAATCGATGGTTGATACTGAGCGAGCGTTTGCTCGAATGTCCGAAGAGCAGGGAATACGACCTTCGTTCATGACGTTCATAGCGGATGATGGAATACTTTTTCGGCCCACCGCAGTCAAGGGAAAGCAGTGGATGACCGAACATCCGCTGCCCCAATCAGGCAAACGTCCCTTGCTAAGTTGGTATCCAACGATCGCGGGCATGGCGCGCCAGGGAGACATGGGATACACAACCGGACCGTGGCAATACAAAAACGACATTCACGATGCAAAGCCGGTCGCCTGGGGACACTTCTTGACGGTGTGGAAAAAACAAGCGGACGGATCGTGGAAGTTTGCGATTGATCTGGGGATTTCGAATCCACAGCCGGCCGCAGCGGCACTGCCCTGGCAACTGCCGAGAAACTACAAAGCGCCTAAGACCATGAGAGGCATCTGGTCGTTTAGCACTTCGGCGCTTATCGCTCGCGACCGCGAGTTCTCCAAAGCCTCAGCGATGCGCGGCGCTGCGGCAGCTTTCGTCTCCTATGCAAGGGCGGACGTGCGCGTATATCGAGATGAGAAGTTTCCCTTTGTGGGCCAAAAGATGGCTTTGGCAACTCTTCCTGCAAGTCCAAACGGCTGGACCTGGGAGCCGGCCTCTGGTGACGTATCGATTTCAAATGATCTCGGCTACACCTATGGCACCTATAAGATCGAGAGCAAAGAATCGACGCCGAAAATCATTGAGACTGGAAACTACTTGCGGATTTGGAGAAAGCAGGGTGGCGTTTGGAAGGTTCTCTTCGATCTCACTAATCCGATTGCTCCTGCGAAGAGTTAGACAGGATTGCCAGGGTAGCCAGGTTTGCCTGCTGAATTAGTCACTGAATTGGTAAGGTTTCTACTGCGCGACTAAGTAGTGTCCTACACTTGACGAAATTGTAGGGGCGTCCCTCTGTGGGCGCCCGGATCGGGCGGCAAAGGGGCGCCCACGGAGGTACGCCCCTACAAAATTAGGACACTACTCGCGACTACAGGGACTTGCTCCTCCAAACATCACACCTCTATCATGGAGAATGCTTTCGGCGCTAAACGTTGTCCTCGTATTCCTCCTTGTTCTAGCTAACAGTTTCTTTGTCGCTTCAGAATTTTCGCTGGTGGGCGTGCGACGTTCGCGCATCGCAACGCTCGCAACCGCTGGCGACATACGGGCGCAGCGACTGATGCGTCTGCTGGATAATCTCAATGCCTACATTTCGGCCACTCAGCTTGGTATCACGCTCGCCTCGCTGGCGCTCGGTTGGATTGGCGAACCCGTTGTCGCGCATTTGCTCGAAGCGCCTCTTAAAGGCCGGGTCTCGGACACAGTACTTGACACGATTGCTTTTGCCATCGCGTTCAGCGTGATCACTTTTCTGCACATCGTGATTGGCGAGCTGGCGCCGAAGACACTGGCGCTTGAACGCGCGGAAAAGACCGCGCTGGCGATTTCTCTGCCAATGGAGATCTTCCATCGCGTGTTTTATTACCCGATCCGTTTGCTTGACTGGGCGGGCACTCGCACCGTGCGTCTCTTCGGGTTGCATGCCGCATCTGAACACGGCTCAATTTACACTGCGGAAGAATTGCGCCAACTTGTAAACGTGTCGCGCCAAAGCGGGCATGTCGAGCCGGAAGAACAAAAGCTCATTAATCGCGTGTTTGACTTCTCCGGCGCGGAAGTGCGCCAAGCGATGATTCCACGCACGGCTGTCGCCGCATTGCCTGTCTCGGCGACGCTGGAGGAAGCAAAGAAAGCTTTTCGCACGTTGGGTTATTCGCGCCTGCCTGTATACCGCGAGCGCGTCGATGAAGTGGTTGGCGTCGTTCATCGCAGAGATTTGGAGCCGTATCTCTATGAGCAACCGCAGCCTGGGGATTTCAACTTGGCAGCTTTGCTTCATCCGCCGGTGTTCGTTCCCGCTACGGCGCGACTGGGTGGAGTGTTGAAGCAGATGCAGGCCTCACGAACGCACCTGGCTTTTGTCGTAGATGAACACGGCGGTATGGAAGGAATTATTACGCTTGAAGACTTGCTGGAAGAAATTGTCGGCGAAATTGACGATGAATATGACGACGAGGCGCGCCCGCAAATAGTGAATGAAGCAAACGGCTCATATTCATTGAGCGGAATGCTCACGGTAAGAGACGCTAACCGCCAACTCCATCTGCGCCTGCCGGAAAATGCCGGCTACACAACGCTGGCCGGGTTTCTTCTTTCGCGCACTGGACGTTTACTACAACAGGGAGAAACGGTTGAATATGAAGGCGCTCATTTTTCGGTCGAGCGCACAGATCGCCACCGCATCCGTCGCATCCGACTGACTCCAGTCAAGCAGGTCGCCGCATTTACAAAACCAATTGAAAAGCGAACCGATTGATCCTCGCGCCGACTAACCAGCCTTTCCAATGCCGCTGATACGGACGTCGTGCTCACGGAGTGCCGGACCAGTTTTCTCTGCCGCGCCCGCGACCTCGCAGCTTGTCTCGTTCCTGCTGAAACTGTTTCCATTGATCGGGCGTGAGCACCTTCTGTAATCGCTCATCAGTCTGCTGGCGAATTTCGCTGACACGCGGCTCGGATTCTTTTTTCAAGGCCTGTAGTTGTTCTCTGGTGTCGTCCAATATTTGATGGATCTGGGTTTTTTGGTCGGCGTTGAGTTGAAGAGTATCCAGCATGCGCTCAAACCGATCCTGCCGCGATGCTTCGACGCCGCTCCGGCTCCATCTCTTGTAAGCGTTAAGGGTGAGCGCACCAGCAGCAAAGCCGAGAAGGAATATTACAATCGCAGCCAGGCGAACCTGCCACTTGTTTCTATTGGTGATATCCATACTTACTTCACCGCCTCTTCATCGCCGCCGTAGATTGCGTTGAGCACCTGGCTGTCCGATACCGGCACGCCTGAAACCTGATTCTCAGCCACCGGGCTTTGGTCGAGGATCACCTCTTCCGCGGAATAACTATTGGGTAGAGAACTCAGCGACTGCGTTCCGGAGGCGACCTGGGTGCCGGGAATGGCGAAAGTTAAAACCGCCAACGCCGCAACGGTTGCGACCATCGATGATGCAAGCGCGCCGGCAACTCGCCACATTCGACCCAAAGCCCATGAATCAGACTCATTCGCCTGCCGCTCTCGCAAAGCTGCCAGCACTCGAGTGTGAAAGAAAGGCGATGGGTCAAACTCGTCGGCTGCGCGCTGTTTTAGTAAGAGCGCTGCGATTTGCGCCGCCTTGAAGGCTCGCAGGCAGTCTGAGCACTGCGCAGTGTGAGCTCCAATCGCGGCCAGATCGCTTTTGCTCAGACTCGCGAGTGGTGCGTTCTCTATTAAACTGATGATGTGTTCGTCTTTCATCTCAACTCCTCGAGCTTGCCAGGCTCTTGCCGCCGTCGTGCTTGCGTCCCAGCAGTTTCTCAACTGCGGCGCGCATCCGGCGGCGCGCGCGAAAGGCCTGTACTTTCACTTTCGATTCTGACCAGCCGGTCATTTTCACGACATCCTTCACTGAAGCCTCTTCGCCATCAATCAACGTCAAAACCAATTGGTCGTCAGGTGCCAGGGTTTGCAGGACTCGCCCGGCGAGGTCCGCAGCCACCAGGCTGCGCTCGCTCGATTGATGTTGCTCCGTGGCCGCGTCGACCAGGTGGTTGTCCAACCAATTGGTCTCGTCCTCAGTCAGATCAGATACTGTCAATTCCGGACGACGCTTCGAGCTGCGGAGCAGGTTAAGGCAAGTGTTGGTCGTTATACGCGTCAGCCAACCTTCCATCGAGCCGCGTCCTTCGTAGCTTCCGAGTTCTGTGAAGGCTTTCAGAAAAACCTCCTGCGCCGCTTCTTCGACAAGACTCCGCTGACGAAAGAACTTACCGGCAAACCGAAAAACGCGCGGGCTGTATCGGCGCATAATCTCTTCGAAGGCAGACTCATCGCCTTCGCGCGCCAGGCGCGCCAACTCCAAGTCTGAGTCCTGTTCGTGACCTTGCGACAGGAAGCGCCCCTCATCGAAGTCTTAAAATGTGCTGGATGGCGGACCCAATCTTACTGAACCCGCCATCCACCTCGCCAGCTTTAGGCCGGTGGTCCAGTTTACTGAACCTTCCGCTCGCCGTGATTGGCTCTTTTCGCCTTAAACTCAGCGCGCTGTTGTTCCAGCTGTGCTTTTTGTTCCGGCGTCAGCACTAAGAGCATTTCCTGACGCATTCTAAACTGCTCGCCCATCAGTTTCGCTTGCAGGCTGGCTGACTCTTGCAGTTTCTGCGTCGCTAACGCTTCGTTGAACGTGTCGCCCTCGCTCGCCTGGTGCAACTCCTGCCGCTTGGCTTGGAGCGCTTGATGCAGCGACTGCGTACGCTCGCGAAAACTCTGACTGATCTGTTTCATCTTAGCTTTCTGATCGTCAGTCAGGTTAATGCCTTTCAGCATCATGCCATGCATGCGCCCACCACGCTCGCCACCCCAACCACGCCCTTCACGCCCTTCGCCCCAGCCCTTGCCGCGACCACCATGGCGCTCGCCAGTTACTTGTTGCTGGTCCTGGCTAGTGCTGGTTGATTGCGCCAGGGCAATAGGCGCTGCTAAGGCAACGGCCGACAGGGAGGCGATAGTCAGCGTCTTAATCTTTCCTAATTTTTTCATTTTTCTTCCTTACTCCTGGTTAATTTGAATTTTCTGAGTGGAGGGCCGTTATTAGCCTCCCGACTAACAAGACACTGTTTCGGTACGCTCGGTTACACATGACCTTCTTCTTTCTTCGGCCTGTAACCCTTTGCGGCCTAATCGTGTCTACCAGTTTGCCGATGAAACATCAGAAACAAACTTTGTGGATGCTAATCGTGACGTTGCTTGAGTGGGTGTTAGCGAGAATTGTCGTTTCTGTGTTTTTCCCAGCCCGTGGTGTAACCGGAGTACCATTTGCTGTGTCTGACTCACTGGCGAAGCGAAACACTATCGAATTGAACCATTGATAAGGTGTGAGGATGTCGAGTCAAACCATAAAAGAGCGTCTACCTGTAAGTGGCATAGATACAACCAGAGCGGCGAGCTGGTTAAGTCTGAATTGGAGAAGACTCCTTGGGAGAAAGAAGCAGCTCATTCTGGGAGGCGCTGCTGCGGCAGTCCTTGCATTTGCTGGTTTCTACTTTTGGGGAAACCAGTCGAGTGCGCCGCAATACATGACAGCGAAAGTAGAACGCGGAAACCTGCGTAATACAGTTACAGCAACGGGCACGCTGCAGGCGGTGACAACCGTGCAGGTTGGTAGTCAGGCTTCGGGAACGCTCTCCGCGCTCTACGCCGATTTTAATTCTGTCGTCAAAAAAGGGCAGGTCATTGCCCAACTGGATCCGGCGGTTTCGAAAGCGCAAGTTGATCAGGCCCGTGCGAATCTGCAACAGGCGCGCGCGAGTTTGCAGCAATCAGTTGCCGGCGTTGCCGGTTCACGTGCGGGCGTCAGTGATGCGCAGGCAAAGGCGCTCGCGGCCAGCTCAACGGTGCAGAACAACCAGTCCGGCGTTTCAAGCGCCCAGGCCAACCTGGCAGTACTTAAAGCGCAGCTCGACGACGCTCTTGCCTTTCTCAAGCAGCAGGACTACTTGATGAAAAGCGGAGTGATCGCGCAGCGAGATTACGACCTGGCGAATACCGCTTATAAAACTGCTGAAGCACGTTACAACCAGGCCGCGGCCCAACTGAATCAGGCAGTCTTAAGCGAACAGTCTTCAGCCGGTTCGGGAGTTGCGCAGTCGCAGGCGCAAGTGCAGCAGTCGCAGGCACAGGTGCAACAGTCACAAGCGCAGGTGCAGCAAGCACAGGCGCAAGTGCAACAAGCTGAGGCGGCGCTTCGGCTCGCTGAAGTGAATCTGGCCCACACGACAATCACCTCGCCAATTGACGGCATCGTCGTGTCGCGCGACGTAAACGTAGGCCAGACTGTTGCGGCAAGTCTCTCGGCTCCCACGCTTTTCACTATCGCAAACGATCTGACGCAGATGCAGGTGATCGCCAATATCGATCAGGCAGACATCGGATTGGTCGAACAGGCGAAGTCGGTGAAGTTTTCCGTTGATGCATTTCCGGGCAAAGATTTCGACGGCAAGATTCAGCAGATGCGACTGAATCCGCAAAATGTGCAAAACGTCGTCACTTACAACGTCGTCATCGACGTCAGCAATCCGGAACAGAAACTGAAACCGGGCATGACAGCAAATCTGACTATTACGATTGACTAGCGCAATAACGTGCTTAAGGTCCCTAACTCCGCGCTTCGTTTCACGCCGACGGATGCTACTGGACAAAGAATTGGCAGAAGCGCGGACAGCGCTGGGAATTCAGGCGGTCAACGACGGCAGGGCGCACAACAGCAGCAGCCTGCTGATGCTAGTGGGTCGGCGACCCCGAGCGGCGCGCAACAAGCCGGGAATCAGCAAGGAGGCCAGCGCAACTTTGCGCCGCCAAGCGCCCCGGTCCTGGAAGGTCAAACGCGATTGATTTGGGTGCTGGGCCAGGACGGTAAGTTACAGTCTCGCAGCATCAAGGTGGGACTGACCGATGGCGCTTCTACGGAAGTTGTCGAAGGGAAGCTGCAGGAAGGCGAAATGGTCGTCACTGGTCAGACACTAACCAGCGCCAATAAGGCGCAAAGTAGTCAAACTCCTGCGCCTGGCTTTGGCGGAGCACAGCGAACTGGTGCGCCTGGAGGCGGCAGACGACCCTAATAGCAGGTGAGACGGAGAATAGATGTCAGCAACACTAATATCTGAATCTCAGGCGTTGCCGGTGAATGCTGCCGCTCTCGCGCAGCAGCAACCAGAAGCACGTCCGGTAATTCAGTTGGAACACATTCATAAGACTTACACGATGGGCGACGTCGATGTGCACGCGCTGCGTGGAGTTTCGTTGACGATCCGTGAAGGCGAATTCGTTGCCATCATGGGAGCGTCCGGCTCCGGTAAGTCAACGACAATGAACATCATTGGCTGTCTGGATCAACCGACGCGCGGTGAATACATTCTCGATGGCCAGGACGTTTCGGGAATGTCGAAAGATGAGCGCGCCGATATTCGTTGTCAGAAGATCGGCTTCGTGTTCCAGGGATTCAATCTCCTTGCGCGGACTTCTGCCCTGGAAAACGTTGAATTACCGATGCTCTATGCTGGCGTTGAAACCAGCCAGCGAAATCAGCGCGCGCTGGAAGCGCTAGCGGCGGTGGGATTGGCGGGGCGCGAACAGAATCATCCCAATCAGTTATCGGGCGGACAGCAGCAGCGCGTCGCTGTGGCGCGCGCGCTGGTCAATAACCCGGCGCTGATTCTTGCAGACGAGCCGACCGGTAATCTCGACTCGCGCACTTCGGTGGAAGTAATGGAAATTTTCCAGCGATTGAATCGCGAGCGAGGCATCACGCTCGTGCTCGTAACGCATGAACCGGACATTGCCGACTACGCACAGCGCGTCGTTGTTTTCAAGGACGGCAAAATCAAGAAGGATTACCAGATTGAGAACCCGCGCGATGCAGCGGAGGAGTTGCGGAATTTACCTCCGGTGGTGGATGACGAAGATGAGGAGTAGATATCCGCAGATTTCGCAGATTACACAGACCGTAGATGCGAGTGTGTGTGGGGTTGCAAGGGGGTATCAGAACAGACACGTCTCGCCGCATCTACAAACTCTGTGTAATCTGCTGAATCCGCGGAGAGAAACTGCGCAGGAAAACCTATGAACTTAGCAATGATCATCCGCGTCGCGTTTCGCGCTCTGGTCCGGAACAAGATGCGCGCCATCCTGACTATGCTCGGGATCATCATTGGTGTTTCCGCGGTGATTGCCATGGTCAGCATCGGTCAGGGAGCGCAAGCATCTGTCCAGGCGCAGATCGAGAGCATCGGCACGAATCTTCTCTTCGTCAGCGCCGGCGCTCAGAATGTGGGCGGCGTGCGCAGCGGCACCGGTGACAGCGGCACCAACACGCTCACTGTCGAAGACCTTGATGCAATCAAGCGCGAGGTGCCGAGTGTAGCGATGGTGACGCCGGCGGTTAACGCCAGGTCGCAACTCGTATCAGGCAACATGAACTGGAACACCTCCGTTCAGGGAGTCAGCGAACAGTATCCCGAGATTCGCAAATGGACCGTTCAGAGTGGCAGTTTCTTTACTGACGTTGACGTGCGCACAGCCGGACGGGTAATCGTGATTGGACAGACCATCGCGGACAATCTCTTCTCGGGGATGGATCCGGTCGGCCAAACGCTGCGAGTAGCGAACCTGCCTTTCAGAGTTGTTGGTGTGATGGTGCGCAAGGGACAGGACCAACAAGGACGAGATCAGGACGATATCGCCTTTGCTCCCTACACCACCGTGCAAAAGAAGATTCTCGGCAGCCCGCGGTTGCAAGTGGCCTACTCCTCAGCAATTTCTCAGGATGCAACTTACACAGCCCAGCAGCAGATCACGGACCTGCTGCGGCAGCGGCACAAACTGACGGCAAATGAACCCAGCGATTTTACGGTCCGCAACATGACGGATATTGCTGAAGCGGCAAACGAGACCAACAACACAATGACGCTCCTGCTGGCCTGCATCGCCAGCGTTTCCCTGCTGGTAGGCGGCATCGGCATCATGAACATCATGCTCGTCTCAGTCACTGAGCGCACTCGTGAGATTGGCATTCGCATGGCCATCGGGGCGCGCTCTTCGGCTGTCCGCAGCCAGTTCTTGATCGAGTCGATTGTACTCAGTCTCACCGGAGGCTTCATCGGCATTGTGTTGGGCATTATTGTTTCCGTGTCAATTCCTAAACTGCTGGGCTGGCCAACACTAATTTCCAGCCTGGCGATTGTAGGCTCGGTGATCTTCTCAGCAGCCGTGGGGATATTCTTCGGGTATTATCCGGCGCGGAAAGCCGCTGCGCTCGATCCAATTGAAGCTCTGCGGTATGAATAAAGCGGCTCCAGCTTTTCTCACCCTGCCACTAAATGTACCAGCGCGGCTTGGCCGCCGCACAGGGCGGAAAGGCTTCGCCTTTCCGGCGCGCGGTGTGTTTCTGTCATGAGGCTCCGCCTCATGAATCGGAGGCATAGCCTCCAGAATTCTTTAGCAAACTTAACGGTAAGGCAGAGCCTTACCGCACTGTGCGGCGGCAAAGCCGCAAGAAATAGCCGCTCCGCACCAGCCGGTTCCTACAGCGTCCCGTTGTGTGTGGAACTGAAACTGCCTTAAGTTTGACCTATATGGCCAAGCCGCGAAAAAAGCCACGAGGAATAGAGCCCTGGTGGCTTAGCGACGCGACTGAAACGTGTCCGGCATGCAGTCAGCCGTATGCATATCACACGGAAATTCGTTGTGTAGATTGCGACGGACCACTTTGTCCGATTTGTGTGCAGGTGACCACAACGCTGGAATTCTCCTGCCCGGATTGCGTCGAGTGTCGCGACGACAGGCAGGACGAAAATTTGATAAGCGAGGCTTCTGCGTAATGACCGCACGCGCGATCTGGAAAGGCGAGCTGAAAATCGGTTCCACCAAGGTACCGGTTAAGTTGTATTCGGGCGTAGTTGACCGCACCGTCCGTTTCCACATTCTTGACGACAAACACCTGATGAGGGTGAAGCAGCATATGGTGAACCCCGATTCCGGCGACGAGGTCACGAATGAGGAAATTCAAAAAGGTTACGAGATCGAGCCTGGCAAGTTTGTCATCCTTACCGATGAGGATCTGGATAGTCTCGAGCCCAAACCTTCACGCGAGATTGAGATCACTGAGTTTGTTCCGCCCGAAGTAATCAGCCAGCAATGGTATGAAAGACCTTACTACCTTGCGCCTGACGGAGACGAGAAAGCATATTTCGCGCTCGCGGAAGCCTTGCAGAATACTGGACGAGAAGGCATCGCACACTGGGTGATGCGGAATAAACCTTATGTCGGCGCTCTTCGTGCCGAGGGCGACTACTTGTTGTTGTTCACGCTCCGCAACGCGGAAGAAGTAATCTCCGCGCGCGATTTGCCGAAGCCCACGGGACGCGCGCCGACGCAAAAGGAACTAAACATGGCGAAGCAGCTGGTGGGTCTTCTGGAAGGAGAATTCAATCCGGCGGATTACAAAGATGAATATCGCGAGCGGGTGATGGAGTTCATTGAGAAAAAGGCAAAAGGTAAAGCGCCGAGACTTCACGCAGTGAAAATGAAACGCAAAGCTTCGTCGCTCGACAGCGTGCTGGAGAAAAGTTTGCGGTCGCTAAGAAAGGAGAAACGCGCTGCCTAAGAGAATGGTAAAAACGCGAGCACGGACAAACGGACGCGGTGACGAGGACGAAGAACTGTCGGGACCGCGCCCTTTCTGGTCGGGAACGCTGACGTTTGGACTCGTCAGTGTGCCGGTAAATCTGTTTCCTGCCAATCGCAGCAGTCACGCGCACTTGCGCATGTTGAGCCCCGAGGGCGAGCCGCTTTCGCGTAAGTATTACTCTGAAAAAACCGAGCGTGACCTTGATGCCGACCAGATGGTGCGCGGCTACGAGATTGATAAAGGGAAATACGTTGTTGTCACGGATGAAGAATTAGATCGCCTGGCGCCGGAAAAATCGCGCGACATTGACTTGAAGACCTTCGTCCCGGAAGAATCAATTCCACCGGTCTATTTTGATCGCGGTTACTTTCTGACGCCCGCCCCAGGATCCGAAAAGGCTTATAAACTTTTGGCCGAAACGATGGAGAAGAGTGGCAAGGCTGGAGTAGCAACCTTTGTGATGAGGGGCAAGGAGTATCTGGTCGCGATATTTGCAGAGCACGGAATCCTGCGAGCCGAGACGATGCGCTTTCCCGACGAGCTCCGTTCGCCTAAGGATGTTGGGCTACCGAAGAAACCAAAGGTTCCGGCAGCGACCGTGCACAAGTTTGAAAAGCTGGTTAGCAGTAGGTCGAAGAAGCAGCTATCACCTGCCCGGCTTAAGGATGAACAAACAGAGCGCCTGCTCAAGCTGGTAAAGAAGAAAAGTGCACAGCGCAAAAACGTGGTGGAGGTCGAGACTGACAAGCGTGACGAAGGCAAAGTGATTGACCTGGTTGCCATTCTGAAGAAGAGTCTAGCTGGTAAGGCGTAACGAAGACTGTTAGTTTGCGTAGGAGACTTCGGCTTTGCGCGTCTTTGCGAAACCCGGGCGTCCTTTGCGGTTGGCTTTTGCAAACCTGAAAGGGTAAGACTCGACTACAACCTTCTCAATCTCAGTGCGCAACGATTCAACGTCCCCCGCCTGAATACTAGTCACTCCAGCAATATTTTCCAGACCGCAAGCTGTGGAAGCGATCACGGGTACCCCACGCACGACGGCTTCGAGCAGCCTTCGAGGTTTATGCTCGACGAAGGCCGGAAGAACTACCGCCGCGACACCTGAAAGCCAGTCTTCACCGGCAGGCAACTGATCAACTCGCAATCCATCCCAAAAGTTCTTACCCTCCAACATTGGACCCATAGTGAGCAATTGAATACCCAGCCCAGTCAATGCTTCGCGCAATTCGTAGATTCCCTTTCTGCCTACAGTGGCTGCGGGAAAAACGAGTTTCGCCTCGCGACCTACGATTCTATGCCTGTGCCTTCCCAGCGAGGGCAGTACCCAGTCAAGTACTACAGACTTGTCTGGATAGAGGGCCCCAATCTCTGGATGTGGTGTGATGATCTTGCGTGCTTGTCGCAGGGCTTCACCTTCCGCCTCGACAAGCCAGAGATCTGCTCGGAAATCCGCCAGGGTTTGGCTCTCCGGGTGCAACAGGTAAGCGGCGTCCAGTCGTTGTTGCAAGACTGCGAGCGGCAGACCCGTCATTAGTACATCGAAGCTTCTTCCGCCGAGGTGGCCTCCACGCTGGCGCCCCGGCGCCCGGCCCGAGGGGCTTCCCGAGCTCCAGCTCGCACCCGATGCGATCCCGCTGCTCGGCGCCTTCCGCCCGGGCGAGCTGGTCGAAGTCTCCGACGCGCTCCGCGATCCGCGTCTGCCGTCCGAGCTGATGCGAGTGCTGGAGATCGGGTCCGGGCTGTGTACCCCGATCGCGTGCGGCGGCGAGCTGATCGGCTTCCTCGCCCATGGCCGCTACGGCGAGACCGGACCCTTCTCGGCGAAGCAGCGCCGGCTCGCTCTCGGCATCGCGCACGCGACCGCCGTCGCGCTCGCGAATGCGCGCCTGATCGATGACCTCCAGGGCGCGAGCCGTCTCAAGTCGGAGTTCGTCGCCACCATGTCGCACGAGCTCCGAACCCCGTTGAACGTCATCACGGGCTACTCGGATCTCCTCGCCGAGGAGACCTTCGGACCGCTCACGGTCGAGCAACAGGACACGCTTGCACGTATCCGGCAGAGCGCCTTCGACCTGCTCGCGCTGGTGAACGCGACCCTGGACCTGGGCCGGCTGGAGGCGGGCCGAGCGACGGTCGACCTCGGCAAGGTCGACGTGGACGCGCTGTTCGCCGAGCTCGAGCGGGAGCTCGAGCCGCTCGTGCCGGCGGAGGTGACGCTCCGCTGGCTGCTCGAGCCAGCGGCCCCGCTCGTCGAGACCGATCGAGGCAAGCTGAAGACGATCCTCAAGAACCTGATCGGGAACGCGCTCAAGTTCACCCCGCGCGGCACCGTCGAGGTACGCGCCCGCGCGACCGACGGCCGGCTGACGCTCGAGGTGCGCGACACCGGCATCGGCATCGCGGCGGGCGACCTGCCGGTCATCTTCGAGATGTTCCGGCAGGTCGACGGCTCTTCCACGCGCCGCTTCGGCGGCGTCGGCCTCGGCCTCGCCATCGTGAAGAGCATCCTGGAGGCCCACGATTCGTCGATCGAGGTGGAGAGCCGCGAGGGGAAGGGTACGGCCTTCCATTTCCGGCTGCCGGTGGTGGACCGCACGGAAGCCGCGCCGCCGGCCGGCCGTGTCGCCGATCGCGGGGAAGAGGGGCTCGTGCTCGTCGTGGACGACGACCCCGACATGGTGCGCACGGTCCGGTCGTACCTGGAAGACGAAGGCCTGGCCGTGCTCTCCGCGAGCACGGGCGCGGAAGGCGCCGCCCTGGCCGCCGACCGCCATCCCGACGTGATCCTGCTGGACCTGCTCCTGCCCGACCAGAGCGGCCTGGAGCTGCTCCAGGTGCTCAAACGCGATCCGGCCACCGCCCGCATCCCCGTGCTGGTCATCTCGATCATGAACGACGCGGTGAAGGGT
>Ga0137403_10004852_pt1 | contig 15726 bp, 16 predicted proteins | sample CZOMad2_1_16fung_FD_122057 | JGI IMG/M metagenome (GOLD analysis project Ga0137403, IMG submission 122057) | Vadose zone soil fungal communities from Angelo Coast Range Reserve, California, USA - CZOMad2_1_16fungal (Hybrid Assembly) | ecosystem: Environmental > Terrestrial > Soil > Vadose zone... | reverse complement strand
TGATCGTCGACATGCCGCCCGGCACCGGCGACATCCAGCTCACGCTGAGCCAGCGCGTGCCGCTGACCGGCGCGGTGATCGTGACGACACCCCAGGACATCGCGCTGCTCGACGCGAAAAAGGGCATCAAGATGTTCGAGAAGGTCGGCGTGCCGATCCTCGGCATCGTCGAGAACATGGCGGTGCACGTGTGCGAGAAGTGCGGCCACGTCGAGCACATCTTCGGCGACGAGGGCGGCAAGCGCCTGGCGGCCGAGTACAAGATGGACTACCTCGGCGCGTTGCTGCTTGCTTTGGCATTTGCCAATGCGCCGCCCACCCCCCTGGAACTGATTGGAGAGTCCTTCGAGTTACTCCATGAAGCCGCCCGTAGAGAGAGCTTGAGTGATAGCGCCTGGGTGATCATCGAGCCCCTTGTTCCAGAGTTGTCGTGGTTATCGAACTGGGACAAGTGTGAACGCTTGAGGCGGGGTTTGATTTCAGCCTTTGTGCGTAACAATTGGCCAGTTTCGGAGATGGCGCGACGAATAAAAGACCATGACCTGGTGCAGCAGCTTCTCAGGAGTGCAAAGAAGGCTGAGGGAGGGGACGATTTCCTGCGCCGCGTTCAGTCCTCGCGTTGATGCTTGTTGCCTGCGCACCCCGCAGGGTTGCAAAATTAACGTCGACTACCCGATTGCCGCTTATTTCCCTAAGGGCGTAATAATCCCGTCTATCATTCACAATCCAGACGGACCTAGGTGCCGCCTTGCGAATGCCCGAACCTGAAATCCGGCACACAACTGGCATACAGCCAATCAGAAACATTCCAATTTCAAGCCTGTCCTCCCTGCCCGCCGGGTGATGGGCCGTGCGTCGCTATCGTCCATTCCGCCGCAGCGTTCTGACCAATGCTGGCGTTTTCCGCACACAATTCGCACACTTTGAAATCGCATTAAGTCGTGCAGCCAGAAACGAACTACTCCCATGAGTCAACCAGCGCATCGTACGGAGGCTTGACTCGCGCCCCACTTGATACGAGTGCAATTCTGCTTGACAACGAGCGCACTGCAGTTACAGTAGCAAGCGTGCCAGGCGGTGGAACCATTTCGTTGCACGGAGGCTGGCAGATGCCGAAGGGGTTGCGAGACGTAATTATTGCAGCGGTTGCGGCAATCTTTGCCGCTCTAATTGGCGCGGGAGCTACCCTCTATACGACTGACAAACAAATCAATGCGGAGCGACAGCGACGCGAATCAGTTCAGCGCAAATTAGAGATATATCAGGCGAGATACGAAAACGCACCAAAGGCATTCATTGAACAACTAGGACGCCTTGTTGATACCGCGCCGAAGTACGAGAATGCGCGGGGCACTGACACAAGAGTATTGAACCCTGATCCTGAATATCGTCAGACTGTGTCGGTTAGCGCTCAATCAATTGTCGCAGCCCGCAACGATTTGAGAAGTTCGCTGGATGCGATAGGCAGCAGATTGGATTCCCAAATAGATGAGTTACAAGCAGAACTAGCAAAACCGAACCCAGACCCTGAAAGGCTCATCACAATCCTGGAAGTGCTGCGTCAGAAATGGCCTGCCAAACAAGCGGAAATAGAGTTGGCGGTAAGAAAACTACAGGCGGAGCTTGGATTCGTACCGGTTGAGGGGCAGTGACATTTCAGACGCAACTATCGCTCGGTTCTTTGGAGCGGCTCCGGGCCTTGATCGACTGATGGGCCGTCAGTCGCTCAACTCGCGTTTTCATACTCTGGTTCGCCGTCTTTGGGTTCGGAACCCAAAGGTTATTTAACGAACGTCAGTCCATGAGGGATCACCCGAGAAGGCATAGGCATACAACAGGACGATAATCGCAACGATGGCGCCAAGCGTAATAGAGTGCCAGACAACAAATCGGAAGATGATCCCTTCCTTGCACACTTGAGCAGTAGCCGCCGTAGCAATCGTAATCGATTGCGCATCGACCATTTTGCCCATAACGCCGCCGGCGCTGTTGGCGGCGCACATGAGCACCGGATCGATCCCGAACTGCTGGGACGTGATCCGCTGCAAGCTCCCGAACAACGCGTTGGAGGAGGTGTCGCTTCCCGTGAGCGCGATACCCAGCCACCCGAGGAACGTGCCGAAAAATGCGTAGAGCCAGCCGGTGCGGGTGAACGCCAGGCCGAGCACGGCGTCCAGACCTGAGTAGGGCGTGACGTAACCCAAGCCCAACATGAAGGAGATCGCGACCATGGCCGGCCGCATGCGGACCAGCGTGCGCCAGAAGATTTTCACCAACCGAGCTGGGGAGAGTCCCAGCAAAACCCCCGAAGCAGCCGATATGTTCAAGTGCAGCCGAGAGTAGGTTAAACAGGCAGACTCTTCGAAACTCTCTGATCTGACTCCAAAGGACTTACGACCTCCTATCCTTTCCAGTGGGCAAGGTGGCATAGCACAGAGTGTGTTACCTATCGAAATCGCTGCAGCCAATGAGCTAGCTGAGACCATCCGACAACGGTAACAATCGCGCCCGCGGCGTACACACCAGGTGGGTCATGTCCGGCGAATGCGGCAACAAGAACCGCCGGACCGATGAAAGACAGAACCAACGGCCACAAGGGAGGTCTGTCGAGATTGTGCGCCATCGATTACGTATCCAATCGTGCCGTAAGAATAGCACGCGGTGGAAGACAGGCGCTGTCGATATGTGGCCTGCGGCGGCGGCGGGGGCTGCGTTCAGCATCCAGTCCCCGCAACGGTTTGCGATGGGAGTCGAGGCTGCCACTTCATCTCCATATACGACTACTACAATCAGAAGCTTCCGTGACCTGAAGCCAACGCAATTCACAGTGGCGAAAGGAAAAGCGATAAACCGAGCGCGAGAGAAGTTGTGGCTATCGCCCGCTGAGCAACGCTAGGCGATCTGCAGCACCAGTCCACGTCCAAAGAATCGCTGATGCTCCGGTTAGAGTTAGAAGGGGGCCCGAAGGATCATGCGTCAAGTGCTGCCTGACAACACCGCCGCTTAGACAATTTGTTCGCGCACGCGGTCACCGCCAGCAGCAGGAACACCGTGCCGGAAAGGAAAACTACCGCCAGCGCGGTCTGCCAGGGAACATGCATGTTGAGGCAGACGGCATAGGTGAAGTAAGCATTCAGCGACATTCCCGGTGCAAGAGCAATGGGATAGTTGGCGTAGAGGCCCATCGCCAAAGTGGCGGCGGCAGAGATGCACGTCGCAAACAGGACGCCTTCGGGCGGCATTCCCGCTTGCGCCATGATCTGCGGGTTCACGACGATGATGTAGGCCATCGTTACAAATGTCGTGAGGCCACCCAGCATCTCCTGTTTGATGGTGGTTTGGTTTTCGGCGAGTTTGAAGTAACGATCGATCAACGTCTTCCTCGAGTGGAATTGTTTCCGATGGCGCCCGGAATGCGTGGTCGAAGTACATGCTTCTAATACGCGGTTCAATAACGGATCTTGCCGGGATATTGCACCCACGCTCGAAATGCCGCCAGAGCTTCCTCGCGCATCATCTGAATCATGGGAATCTCACGCTGCGCGTGCGGCTGGGTGATTTCTGCATAGATGGCGGAATCATCAAAGCCGATTTTGGCAGCGTCCGCTGCGAGATTGCCATAGTAAACTTTGTCAATCCGGGCCCAGTAGATTGCGCCAAGGCACATCGGGCAGGGTTCGCAGGAGGTGTAGAGGTCACAGCCCCGGAGTTCGAAGCAGCGAAATCTCTGGCAAGCCTCCCGGATGGCCAGCACTTCAGCATGCGCTGTGGGATCGTTCGCCGCAGTGACTTGATTGGCAGCTTCCGCTACAACGATGCCTTCTTTGACGATGACGGTGCCAAAAGGCCCGCCGCGTCCAGTGCGGACATTGTCGACCGAGAGTTGAATGGCGCGGGCCATGAAAGCGTTGTCCATGCTTCGTTCCGTCATCGCGTAATCGTCAAGGGCGTGCCGATCTCAGCTACCCACGAATCTGCGCGCAAATCGGTCGACAGGGAACACTTTCGCAGCCGCTGTTTAAGGGAGCAAGTATAAGCGGAGCTGAGAAATACGCAAAGTATTTCTGGGGCGAGATTAGTGGGCTGATTCTGCATTTCTGAGCTGCGAGCTACGCGCTTCGAGCTTTGAGCAAGCCGGCTGCCCGCAGGTCATAGCTGCGGCCCTCTTTCCTCGGCGCCACAGGACTAGTCCGCTGCCTTGACGCCGAAAAGTTGAAAAAGACGGGAAGGCACGATAGGCTCTGGCATGGACGGGCAAGCTTTCCTTTCTCAGCGCATCGTGACCCCGGATGGAATTGGTCCGGGAGCGATCCTGGTGCGAGATGGGAAAATCGGTGGCATCGTTCTTGCCGATGAGATACCCGCTAATGCCGGGGTGCACGACTTCGGGGAGTCAGCAATTCTTCCGGGACTGGTCGATTCTCATGTCCACATCAACGATCCTGGGCGAACCGCGTGGGAAGGATTTGAGACGGCAACGCGAGCGGCGGCGGCCGGCGGTTACACGACGCTGGTCGACATGCCTCTCAACTGTCTGCCGCCGACCGCTACTGTCGCTGCACTTGCTGCTAAGCGCAAGGCAGCGCACGAGCGATGCTGGGTGGATTGGTTAGCCTGGGGCGGCGTGGTGAGCAACAATCAGGCGGATATTGAAGCGCTGGCGGCTGCGGGAGTGCCGGGTTTCAAGTGCTTTCTGATCCATCCCGGAATCGATGGTTTCACCATGGTCACAGAGGCCGAGCTTCGCGCCGCGTTGCCTCAGGTGGCGCGGACGGGTTTGCCGTTGCTGGTCCACGCGGAGCTTCCTGGCCCGGTGGACGAAGCCACGCGTCATCTGCGCGATGCGAATTGGAGCCGCTACGCGACTTACCTGCAATCGCGGCCAGAGGAAGCGGAACTCGCGGCAATTCGCCTGCTGCTCTCGCTCTGTCGTGAGTATAAGTTCCGATTGCACATTGTCCATCTCTCAGCAAGCCATGCGCTTGCAGAGTTGTGCGCCGCCCGGGCAGAGGGGCTTCCGGTCAGTGTTGAAACTTGTCCACACTATTTGTATCTCTGTGCGGAAGAAATTCCAGACGGGGCGACATTGTGTAAGTGCGCGCCGCCGATCCGCACGCGCGATAATCGTGAAAAATTGTGGCAGGGCTTGAAAGATGGAATCATCGATCTGGTAGCGACGGATCATTCGCCTTGTCCGCCCGCCATGAAACGGCTTGAGGAGCGGAACTTTCGCACTGCATGGGGTGGCATCGCAAGTCTTTCGCTGGCGCTACCCATTATGTGGACGGAAGCCAGCCGGCGTGACTTCACCTTGACCGATCTTACACGGTGGATGGCTGAGAGGCCGGCTCGACTGGCTGGCTGTAACGCTCGCAAAGGCCGCATTGCGGACGGTTTTGACGCCGACTTGGTTATCTTCGAACCGGAAACAGAGTTCGTCGTGACCGAAGAGCACCTGCATTATCGCCATCCTGTATCTCCGTATTTGGGAGAAAAGTTGCGGGGTGTGGTGACGGCGACGTACCTGCGCGGGCAACCGGTGTTCAGCGGCGGCAAATTTTGCGGAGGTGCTGGAGGGCGAGAGGTTCTCCGCTACGAACCCTAGTGACACTGTGACCCGGTTCTTGCACTCCAAATTCGCCAAAGTTTGTCAATTCGTGAAAGGTATCGCATGAAGGAAGCGCACATCATCGGCAAGTCGGTGCAGCGCAAGGAAGGCCGCGACAAAGTGACCGGCGCGGCACGGTACATCGATGACATGTCCTTCCCGGGAATGCTTTACGGTGCGACCGTGCGCAGCCAGATTCCTCGCGGAGTAATCCAAAAGATCTCGTTTGGCTCCCAGATCGACTGGAGCGAATTTGTAACGGTCACAGCGAAGGAAATTCCGGGCAAGAACTGCATTGCTCTGATCGGCGACGATCAGTCCTGCCTGGCGGATGGCCTGGTCAATCATCCCGAGGAGCCGATTCTGCTATTGGCGCATGCCGATCGGCACGTGTTGCGTAAGGCCATCGAGGCAGTCTTGATCGAATATGAACCCTTGCCGGCGGTTTTCACCATTGAAGAAAGCGAACTGCGCTCGCAAATCATCTGGGGAACGGACAATACATTCAAAACCTTTTTGATTGCGAAGGGTGATGTCGATAGCGTCTGGACAAAGGCGGACTACATCGTCGAAGGCGAGTACACCACGGGGGCGCAGGAACAGCTTTACATCGAAAACAACGGGGTGATCGCGGCTTTCGATGCCGAGCAAGGAATCACGGTGTGGGGTTCGCTGCAGTGCCCTTACTACGTGCACAAAGCCCTGATGGCATTGTGCAACCTGCCGGCGGAAAGAGTCCGCGTCGTACAGGTTGAGACGGGGGGCGCGTTCGGCGGCAAGGAAGATTATCCCTCGATGATTGCGGGCCATGCGGCGCTTTTGGCGATGAAGTCTGGACGTCCGGTGAAAATCATCTATGACCGCTTGGAAGATATGACGGCGACCACGAAGCGTCATCCTTCCCGCACGCGTCACCGCACCGCCCTCAGCAAGGACGGGAAAATTCTGGGCGGCGAAATTGACTTCACGATTGATGGCGGCGCATACGCGACGTTGTCGTCCGTAGTCCTCTCGCGTGGCGTCATCCACGCCGGTGGTCCTTACTACTGGCCCAGCATCCGCGTTCGCGGGAAGGCCGTGGCAACGAACGCTCCGCCGCATGGGGCGTTTCGGGGCTTTGGAGCGCCGCAGAGTTTGTTCGCGATGGAGCGGCACATGGACCGCATCGCGCAAGTTGTGGGACTGTCTCCGGTAGAGATCCGCCGCCGCAATTTCCTCAAGCCGGGTCAAACCACCACCACCGAGCAAACTGTTCGCGAAGAAATTGATCTGGGCAAGTTGCTCGATCGCGCGCTGGAACTCTCGGACTATGCCGCAAAGAACGCGCGATTTGCGCGAGAGAACGAGGCAGGTCCGGTTAAGAGAGGAATGGGGATCGCGGCTTTTCTGCATGGTGCGGGTTTCACCGGTTCGGGCGAGCGCTATCTGGCTTCGGTGGTCGGGGTCGAGGGCTGCGCCGACGGCAGAGTGCGCGTGCTGGCTTCGAGTACCGAGTTCGGTCAGGGAACCAACACCGTGCTCTGCCAAATTGCGGCGGAGGCATTGAACCTGCCCTATGACCACATTCACATTGCGCAGCCGGATACGAATCAGGTGCCGAACAGCGGGCCTACCGTGGCTTCTCGCACTGCGATGGTCGTGGGTAGTCTCGTGCGCTCAGCCGCCATCGGAATCAGGCAAACATTGACTGCGGGCGGAATGCTGAACGATTCGTATTCACCAGCAGAATTTCAGGTAGCATGCCGCCGCCATATTGCCGAGCATGGGGAGCTACGCTCGTACGCGCGCTACGAAACTCCCGAGGGCGTTTTTTGGGATGATCAGAAATATCGGGGCGAAGCCTATGCAACCTTCGCCTGGGCGATTTATGTCGCACAAGTTGCAGTGGACCTCTCGACCTACAGCGCGAGAGTGCAAGACTTCGTAGCCCTGCAGGAAGTCGGCAGAGTTCTTCACCCCGTTCTGGCAAAGGGCCAAATTGCCGGCGGCGTTGCTCAGGGAATTGGATTTGCCTTGTATGAAAACGTCGTCTGGCAAAATGGACGCATGCAGAACGGTCAGATGACAAATTACATTATGCCGACTTCCGTGGACTTGCCGGAGATTCGGGTCTTCTTCGAAGAAATGGGCGATGTTCAGGGGGCATATGGCGCAAAGGGAATTGGCGAACTTCCCATGGATGGTCCCGCTCCGGCCATCGTCAACGCGATCGAGGATGCGCTCGGCACTCGCTTTGATTCTGTCCCACTCCTGCCGGAAGATATCTTCGAAGCCGTCTCGACTGATGGAAGAAGATGAACAACACCTCCGAGAATCTCGGCAAATGTGAGCTGGCTCTCACGGTGAATGGCAAGCCGGAAACCGTTCGCGTTTATCCGATGGAGAGACTGTTGGATGTCCTGCGGCACGAACTTGGGTTGACCGGTACGAAGGAAGGTTGCGGAGAAGGGGAGTGCGGTTCTTGCTCTGTCTTGATGAATGGCAAGTTGGTCAATAGCTGTCTCGTTCCTGCTCTGCAGGCTGCGGGCACAAATCTCATGACGATCGAAGGTATCGCCCGAGGCCCGCAATTGAGTGCGCTGCAGACTGCTTTTCTGGAATGCGGTGGCGCACAGTGTGGCATTTGCACTCCGGGAATGATTCTGGCTAGCTGTCAACTTCTGGACAAGAAACCCAAGCCTACCTGGGATGACATTCGCGAAGCACTGTCAGGTAATCTCTGCCGCTGCACCGGTTACATGCAGATTTTCGATGCGGTAATGGCAGCGGCCCAGAGGAGTCCCGAATGAGGTCCGATCCGGCGGATTTTGCGTTGATTGCCCCTGGCACGCTGCCGGCGGTCGTCTCCCTGCTGGCGGATGAGCCCGGGCAGTGGCTTCCTATCGCCGGCGGCACAGACGTGATGGTGCAGTATGCGGCCGGGAAACTTCCGGCGCGGAAGCTCGTCAGCATTTGGAATTTGTCCGAACTGCAAGGCATCGAGATTTCGCCGGACGAAATCAGGATTGGGGCGGGATGCACTTATACAGAACTGCGTGAGCACAAATTGATTGCCGAGGAATTCCCGTTGCTGGTGAGTGCCGCTCGCTGGACCGGCGGCATCGCGAATCAGAATCGAGGAACCCTCGGGGGCAATATTGTGAACGCCTCGCCTGCCGCAGATTCACTGCCGGCATTGCTGGCCTACGAGGCGGAATTGATTCTGGTGTCGGTCCGCGGCGAGCGCCGGGTGCCTTACCTCGACTTCCACACCGGATACAAGAAGATGCAATTGGCCCCCGATGAGCTGATTCGATGGATCTGCATTCGGCGTGGGTTTTCCGAGTATCTTCAATGTGCGCGGAAGGTGGGAGCCCGCGATGCGCAGGCCATCGCGAAAGTATGCGTCGCCGCGTTAGGCAGGCTTCGCGGTGGCGTGATTGAAGATGTGCGCATTGCGCTGGGTAGCGTGGCGCCGGTTCCACTTCGTTTGACGGAGCTGGAAGAGATGGTGAAGGGAAAGTCCATCGAGCCAGAGCTCGTGGACCTAGCAAGAAAGACGACCGCTGCTGCGATTCAGCCGATTGACGACATTCGATCCACGGCGAGATACCGCTCGGCCGTGACCGGCAATCTTGTCGCGGAGTTCCTCGAGCAACTGCGCGGCAGCGAGAAGACCGCATGAATGATGTGCTGGCGCGCTGGAATTTTCTTCCCGTTGGGACGGCAGTGAATGAGATACTGCCGTGCTGTGGCTCACGAGTCTGGGCGGATGGAATGGTGGCACGAAGACCGCTGCCAGACGAAGTAGCGCTTCTGGCCGCATCGGACGAAATTTGGCGCAGTTTGTCTGAATCGGATTGGCTGGAGGCGTTTCGCAGTCATCCTCGAATCGGCGAGTCGCGGGCACCGAAGGTGGCGATGCCTCAGTCCGCCGCCTGGTCAGAGCAGGAGCAGCGGAACGTCGCAGATGGCGGCGATTCTGCAAAAATCGCGCTTGCAGAAGGAAATCGCGAGTATGAGCGCAGGTTCGATCGAATCTTCATAGTGTGCGCGACCGGCAAGTCCCCGGCGGAGATTCTGAAGATTTTGCGGCGCCGCCTGGACAATGACGAGCACACCGAACTGCAGGAAGCCGCGGAACAGCAGCGGCAGATCACCCAGATTCGGCTGAGAAAGTGGCTTCAGGCATGATGGGCATTTCGACGCATGTTCTGGATATCGCTCAAGGGCAACCGGCACAGGATGTTCCCGTGCGGTTGGAGCGGCAGGAGGCCGCCGGCCGTTGGCGGCTTCTAACATCGTCCCGCACCGATCAAGACGGCCGGTGCGCTCAGCTGTTCCCCGAGAACGAAGCGCTGACACCCGGCGTTTATCGCCTGGGGTTCGACACCGCGACCTATTTCGGTGCGCGTAAACTCGACGGCATGTATCCTCTGGTCGAAATTACGTTTCATGTTCGTAACGGGGAAGATCATTTTCACATTCCGCTGCTGCTGAGCCCAAACGGCTATACCACGTACCGGGGAAGCTGATGATTGCAGTTGCCGAAAACAAATATGGAAAGTCACGAGTCCGGCTGGTCCAGGTGAAGCGCACAGCCGGCTGGCATGACCTTCGCGAGTGGACCGTGGAGGTATTGCTGCAGGGAGATTTTGATTCGTGCTTTGTGGAAGCGGACAACAGCAAGATCCTTCCCACGGACACGATGAAGAATATGGTCTACTCGCTGGCGCGAAAGTCTGCCGCCGAATGTATGGAGGAGTTCGCCAAGGAATTGATTGAATTTCTTCTCAGCCGCAATCCTCAAGTGTCGGCGGCGGAGGTATCCATCGCTGAGAAAGCCTGGGAGCACCTTCAAAGCGGCGGAAAGCCTCAGCCAACGACATTTGTTCAGACGAGCGGGGCATGCCAGACCACCAAGGTGACGCGAGCTCGGGCCAGCGAGTGCTCCGTCAGCTCGGGGTTTGACAACCTAGTCATCATGAAGACGTCGGGATCCGCGTTTGAAGGCTACATTCAGGATTCGCTGACGACGTTGGCGCCGGCAAAAGACCGGCTGCTTGGCACGGCCGTGCGCGCGAATTGGACCTATACGCGGACCGATGTAGCGTTCAGTTCCTTGCGCGCGAAAGTCCGCGAGCTATTGCTGGCTGAGTTTGCGGGACACGACAGCAAGTCTGTGCAGCACACGCTGTATGCCATGGGCAAAGCTGTGTTGGAGCAGGTTGCTGAAGTTGAGGACATCGAGTTGGCGATGCCAAACAAGCATTGCCTGCTTGTAGACCTTTCGCGCTTTGGACAGGACAATCCAAACGAGATTTTTGTACCGGTCGACGAGCCGCACGGCAACATCCAAGCGCGCCTTCGTCGCCAAGGGTGATACCGACTGGTGCGCCAGAGCGAAACCTTAGCCCGGGAAGTCATTGCGCGTTGTCAGACTCTCGCCCGTTTCAGTGAAGATGTCGGCAGCATTCGTCGCACATTTCTTTGCTCGCTCATGCGGGACTGCCATCGCGAACTGGCCTCATGGGTCGCTCCGTTTGGAGTCATCTCAAGAGTGGACGCCGTGGGGAATTTGCGCATGTTTTATCCTGCCGCGGAGCCAGATGCGCCACGGTTGTTCATCGGCTCACACTTGGATACCGTTCCTAACGCCGGAGCTTACGATGGGATTCTCGGAGTCGTTCTTGCCGTTGCGCTCCTCAGTGCTGTCCACGACCGCAGGTTTTCGTTTGCCATCGAGGTTGTCGGCTTTTCAGAAGAAGAGGGTGTTCGCTTCGGCACGCCGTTTATCGGCAGCCGCGCGCTCGTAGGTAGCCTGGATGAGGAAACGCTGTGCCGCCACGACGCGCAAGGAATTTCGATACGCGAGGCGATTACGAATTTTGGTTTGAATCCAGAAGAAATTGCGCAGGCGGCTATGCACGAGGACGTCCTCGCCTATATCGAGTTCCATATTGAGCAGGGGCCGATGCTGGAGAATGCCGGTCGGCCTCTGGCAGTCGTCGAGGCGATTGCCGGCCAAAGTCGTCTGGAGTTTACATTTGTGGGCCACGCCAACCACGCGGGGACGACGCCGATGAATGTCCGCCACGATGCCCTCGCCACCGCTGCCGAGTGGATCTGCACAGTCGAACGCCACGCGCAAACTACTTCCGGGTTGGTGGCCACGGTGGGCGCGATACAAGCCAAACCCGGCGCGGGCAACGTCATTGCCGGGGAGACGCGACTGAGTCTCGACGTGCGTCATCCGAGCGACGAGGCGCGAAACGCGGCGGTGGACTATTTTGTTCGTCAGGCGGAAGATATTGCCACGCGTCGTGGGCTAGGAGCGAAATGGAATGTGTTGATGGACCAGTTGGCCGTACCGATGGACCCTTTCTTAGTAAAACAAGTAGAACTAGCCATTGGCAAAACGGGGTGCGCGCCGTACCGCATGGTGAGCGGTGCTGGTCACGATGCCATGATCTTGGCGGAAAAAATCCCCTCCGCCATGATTTTTCTGCGCACGCCTGGCGGCATCAGCCACGATCCGGCGGAATCGGTGGATGTGGGTGACGTGGCGAAGGCCATCGAGTCCGGATTGCACTTGCTCGAACAGTTGGCCTCCTCATCTGAATTTCAAAGAAAGATAAAACATGCATAATCTCGGCCACACGCGAAGCTCACAACAGCCGAATCATCTTCTGCTGACATCCGACACATTCGTGCGCACCACGTTGCCGGGTATGACGGGATGCGCGGCGATTGTGCACGCAGGTCCGGCCTTGGGCGCGCGTTTTACGCAGTACACAGCGGAGTTTGAAACCGGCGGCGAACTGGGCGGCACGAATGCGCAGCGCTTCGTCTTTATTATGGAAGGCGCTGTCAAACTGGATGTCCACAACAAGCAAAGCGAACTCGGTGCGCGCGGGTATGCCTATGTGCCGGCAGGTTTAGCGCACCGGATTACTGCGATGCAGAAGAGCCGCGTGGCAGTAATCGAAAAAGCGTATGGGACCTTGGAGACGGTCCAACCACCGCGTTTAATCGTGTCGCACGAGGACAGCGTTGCCTCGCATCCGCTCGGAGATGATCCCGCCTTACAGGTCAAGTGTCTTTTGCCGGACGAGATGAGCTTTGATTTTGCGATCAATACCATGGTTTACCAACCCGGGGCCGCGCTCAGCATGGTCGAAATGCATGTGATGGAGCACGGGCTCATCATGCTCGAGGGCGGTGGCGTCTACCGGCTCGGCGATTCATGGTATCCGGTAACGGCCGGGGATTTTATCTGGATGGGACCTTGGTGCCCGCAGTGGTTCGGAGCGATCGGAAAGGTTCCCGCCAAGTATCTTATCTACAAAGATTGGAACCGGCATCCGCTGGGCGCGCGAACATGAAACTCGAAGTGGACGCGCCCAGGCTTGTAGCGGAGATCGAGGCGCTTGCAGCCATCTCCGATGCCGAAGCGCCCGCGGTGACCAGAATTGTTTTCACGCCCACTGATCTAAAGGCTCGCACCTGGTTGAAAGCGCACTGCGAAGAAGCGGGCCTCACTGTTCGGCAAGATCCGATTGGAAATATCTTTGTTCGCTGGATCGGCTCCGACCCTGCGCTTCCGGCAGTCGGCACCGGTTCCCACATCGACGCCATACCCAATGCCGGGAAGTACGACGGCGTGGTCGGCGTTCTTGGAGGTCTCGAGGCGATTCGCGCCCTGCGGCAAAGTGGATTCCGTCCCCAGCATTCCATCGAGCTGCTTGTCTTCACTTCAGAAGAACCGACGCGCTTCGGAATCGGCTGCCTCGGCAGCCGCATGCTTTCGGGAACTCTCTCTCCTGCTGCAGCGCGCAAGCTCAAAGACAACGCAGGTGCTGGGCTCGACGAGGTTCGCGGACAGGCAGGTTTCGGCGGCGAACTGGAAGCGGTCAGGTTGCCGACTGGTCACTACAAGGCGTTCATCGAGTTGCACATCGAGCAAGGTCCACTGCTCGAGCGCCGGAAAGTTCCGCTGGGAGTCGTCACGAGCATAGCGGCGCCGGCGAGCCTGCGGATCGTAATTGAAGGCGCGGGTGGACACGCGGGCGCGGTGCTGATGCCGGATCGCCGCGACGCGCTCTGCGCGGCAGCGGAACTTATTCTTGCTGTGGAGAGCGGGGCTCGCGCCAGCGGAGCCGACGATACGGTGGCTACGGTGGGAATCTGCGAGGTTTTTCCCGGCGCGATCAACAGCATTCCGAGCCAGGTTCGCCTGAGCGCCGATGTCCGCGACACCCATCTCCAGCGGCGGGACGCCGTGCTCGGCGAGATCGAGAGCGCCGGTCAAGACATCGCCCGGAGGCGGCAGGTTTCCATTCGCAATGAGCTGCTGAATGCGGATGCGCCAGCCACTTGCGCGCCGATGGTGGTCGAAACCCTATTGGATGCGTGCCGGAAACACGGCTTGGCATCCCTTCCGATAGTCAGCCGTGCTTATCACGACTCGCTGTTTATGTCGCGCATTGCGCCCACCGGGATGCTGTTTATTCCCTGCCGCAACGGCTACAGCCATCGCCCCGATGAGTACGCATCGCCGGAAGATATCGCGCGTGGGACACTGGTCCTTGCCGAGACTCTGGCCGCGCTTGCGCAGTGATGCAGTCTCACGGCGCGTGAGGAATCTCGGACTCGCGCGCGGTCCAGTGCTCGAGGATGTCGCGTACGACCTTGTCGCCAACGGTTTGTGCCGCGTCCAAAGCTGGCATATAACCCGAGTAGTTACCCGAGGAAATTTGCGACAGACTCTCGGCGGCCGTCGATCCAGGAGGCTCGCGGTCAAAATTGCTGACGGTTCGCAGCACCAGCACACGCTGCAAATCCACGCGACCCGCTTGACTCAACAAAGTCAGTGATTGCATGGTGCCGGAATCCTCCATGGCCGAAGTCATGTAATTGCCCTTACCGCCGGTGAAGTAACGAGTCCATGCGTTCGCCCACTCCTCCATCTTCGAGCCGTGCCAAAACGTGCTGGCCGAGAGCGTGTCGCCGCGAGCTACAAACGGCGGTTTCAGCGCATTCGGAAAGCCGATATACCTGGCGCGCAATGCCTTCAAGGCATCGGAATCCGCGAGATGCAAATCCTCTGTAAGCTGAAACGCCCAGCCCACGAGTCCGGAGTTGAGGGAATAGACTTCGCCGTCCGAGCCATTGACGGGCACTTCATAAGGCGTCTTCTTCCAGAGCGGAACGTAGCCCGTCGTCCACCCCTGTGGAATTTGGCGCGCATCGATCTCAAAGGAGAGATCTCCGTCCACCACGTAGTCCGCCCAAACCGCGGATCCCACCGAAACATCCGCGGGATCACCGCCGGCAATGCCCGCGACGATCCAATAGGCCTTCGAGAAATCGAAGCGCGGGTCCAAGCCGACGGCCATCACCGAAGCCGCAGACTTCGCGGTTCCCATGCCCGTCACCATGCCCAGAACACCGTCCTTGTTCATGCGAACGTGCCGATTTCCTGCAGGTAGCGGGAGAATTTGGTCGAGGTGCTCCCGCTCCACCCACAACTGGAACTCGCCTGGAGTGTCTCCTGTGTCTTCCCCTTGCTCAAACATCGTGACGACGACTACCTTGACGCGGATCGGCGGAACCGGTGCTTTCGTTTGGGCGGACAGCAGGACTGGAAGACAACCAGAGAGGAGGAACGCGAGCATGCTCTTTGTCGCCGCAAAACGCATGAGGGCCTCCAGAACTAAGGGTGCCGCTCCAGACTAACCCAGGGCCTGGCGAATTTTGGCATAACCCGGCTTGATCGTGGAATAGATGAAATCGATCCGCTGGTCGTAAGGTAGGAAGGCACTTTTCATCGCGTTGATCGTGATTTTCTCGAAATCGTCGAGGGCTAGACCAAAGCTATCGACCGCGGCCTCAAACTCGCGTGTCATCGTGGTGTTGCTCATCAATCGATTGTCCGTGTTGAGCGTCACCCGAAACTTCTGCTGATAGAGAATCCTGAAAGGATGTTCGGCCAAGCTGGGTGTGGCGCCAGTATGTACGTTGCTCAGCAGGCAAATCTCCAGCGGGATTCGCTTATCCAGCACATACTGCGCCAGGTCGCCGAGTTTCACGACCTTCCCGTCCACCACCGTAATGTCTTCAATCAAGCGCGTGCCGTG
>Ga0137403_10004849_pt1 | contig 15736 bp, 15 predicted proteins | sample CZOMad2_1_16fung_FD_122057 | JGI IMG/M metagenome (GOLD analysis project Ga0137403, IMG submission 122057) | Vadose zone soil fungal communities from Angelo Coast Range Reserve, California, USA - CZOMad2_1_16fungal (Hybrid Assembly) | ecosystem: Environmental > Terrestrial > Soil > Vadose zone... | reverse complement strand
GACGACGCCGTCGCACGCGCCGCCGACGGCTTCATCCTCACCGGCGACGCAGCCGGCGCCGACAACCTGCTCGAGACGAGCGTGCCCGGCATCTTCGCCGCCGGCGACGTCCGCTCCGGATCCAGCAAACGCTGCGCCGCCGCCGTCGGCGAAGGATCGATGGCCGTCCAGTTCGTCCACGCGCACCTCGCAGCTCCCGCAGCTCGAGTGGGATGAGCGAGCTCTGCAACCACCTTGACCAGGTCGAGCTGCGCGAGCTCCCAGCCTCCGTCGACGGCTGCGAGGAATGCCTGCGCGACGGCGACAAGTGGCTGCACCTGCGGATCTGCCTCACCTGCGGCCACGTCGGCTGCTGCGACGATTCACCAAACCGCCACGCGACTGCTCACCACCACAGCACATCGCATCCGATCATCCGCTCGCTCGAGCCCGGCGAGGACTGGAGCTGGTGCTACCTCGACGAGGTCGCATTCGTCCTCGACGGCGTTCGCGGCGCGACGCGCATCCCGCCCTCGCCGCTCCTGAACTGAGCCCGAAGACGATCACGCCATCCGGCGTGCAAGCTGCGTGCGCGACTTGACGTCGAGCTTGCGGAACACCTTGTGCAGGTGGTACTCGACCGTGCTCGGGCTGATGTAGAGCTGGGCGGCGATCTCCTTGTTGCTGTGCCCCTGCGCCGCGAGGCGCGAGACCTGGGCTTCCTGGGGCGTGAGGTTGCCGAGCGTATCGACTGTCCGCTTGCGAGCATGCTCGCCTGTTGCAAGCAGCTCGCGTTCGGCTCGGCGCGCGAATGCCTCGACGCCCATGCTGGTGAACGCCTCGAATGCCGTGCGCAAATGCTCTCGGGCGTCGATGCGGCGACGTTCGCGGCGCAGCCACTCACCGTAAAGCAGGTGAGTGCGCGCGAGCTCGAGTCGCACACGGGTACGCGAGAGATGCGCGATCGACTCGCGGTAGTGAGCGTCGGCGACGTCGCTCTCGCTCAGGAGCGCGCGGACACGCGCGTCGATTCCGGTCAACCAAGCGGAGCTGATCGCGCCCGTCCGTTCCGAGAGCCACGCGCAGGCGGTCTCGAGCCGCGCGCGGTCACCGGCTCTGGACGCCGCTTCTGCCAACTCGGGCACCAGCAACGTTCCGTATCCGATCGGGTCGGGCTGCATCGCTTCACACGCTGCCTCGAGCGCCGCGTCATGTCGGCCGAGCCCGTTGTAGAGGACGCATCTCGCGTAGTTGTTGGACGTCCAGCCCTGCCTGGCCGCCTCCTCGAAGCTGGCTTCGATCAGCTCAGACGCTTGCGACTCTTGGCCGCGCCAAGCAGCCAGAATCATCGGGGCGCTCACGAGCGGTGGATTTCCGGTCGCCTCGGCGATCACGCGTGCTTCGTCGATCAGAAGCGCGGCCGCGGTCAACTCGCCGGCCAGCATGTGGTTCCTCGCCAGGAAGCTGAGCGCGAACTGGAGGTGCCCGAGCGCGCCTGCGTCGCGTGCGGCCTGTACTTGACGAGCGGCGAGGAGGTACATGGCCTCGTCGTCCCAGATCTCTTCCGCAACGATGTTGCTGTCTCTGAGGCCCGAGAGCGAGAGCCAGCGGTCGGCACCGTCGCTGGAGATGTCCAGCGTGAGCAGATGCTCGAGAGCTTGGGCAAGTGCCGGCGCTGCCGCCGCGAATCCGTCGGTCAGGCGGATGGCGAACGCGTCCAGCAGCACGTCAACCGTCCGAGGCGGAACGGTGGCGGGTGGCCCCGCCCGCGCGGCTGCCGCGACCGTCGACGGGCCGCCCACGACTTGGACGTCGCTCGCCATCGCGCCTCCGAGCGCCTCGAGGTACGTCTCGCGTGCCAGCTCGGGGTCGAGTCGCTCGAGGCGGCTCGCCGCGGCCAGAAAGAGGAGGCCGGCGTCGTCGCCGCGCCGTTGCTCGGACGCGATCTGGGCCCGCAGTAGGTCGATCCGGACCTCCCCCAGCTCGTCGACGGTGCCGGCCTCGATGCGCCCGAGCAGCCCAAGGGCCGCCTCGAGATCGCCGGCGTCGCGCTTCGCAGCGGCGGCCGCAAGCAGGCGCCGGGCGCGGTCCGTCGGCTCGGGTGTAAGCGCCGCCGCACGCTCGAGGAAGGCAGCGACTGCCGCCACTCCGCCACGCGCCTGCGCGCGCGTTGCGGAACGCTCGAGCTCGGCGGCGACGTCCTCGTCGGGGCCGGCCGCCGCCTGCGCCCGATGCCAAGCGCGCCGGTCGGGGTCGAGCTTCGGATCCGTCGCTTCCGCCAGCGCGCGGTGGATCTCGCGTCGCTCATTCGGCTCAACAGCGGCATAGACCGCCGAGCGCACGAGCGGATGCCGGAACGCCACCTGTGGCCCCAGAACCAGCAAGCCGTCGGATTCGACGATGTCCACGGCCGACCCCGGGATTCCAAGCAGCTCGCCGGCCCGCCAGAGGAGTGCTGGATCGCCCACCGGCTCGGCCGCTGCCAGTAGCAGTAGCCGTCGTGCGTCGCGCGGCAGCCGCGCCAGCCGCCGCTCGAAGCTCTGCTCGATCCTGGCCGAGAGAGGCAAGGCTCCCGGCAAGCCGAACCCTCCCGCGAGCTGCGCGGGTGTCAGGCCGCGAGGCAGCTCCAGCAGCGCGAGCGGGTTCCCGCGCGTCTCGGCGACGATCTGCTCCAGCACGCGCTCGTCGAGCCGTGCCGGCAGCACGGAGTCGAGCAGCGCCCGGGCATCCCGATGGCCGAGCGGCTCGACCCGAAGCTCGGCGAAGCCGTCGAGCGCCTCGAGCGGCTCGCGCGCGGCGAAGACCATTGCGATCCTCTCGGCCAGAAGGCGGCGCGCCACGAAGGCGAGTACTCGCGCCGAGGCGCGATCCAGCCATTGCGCGTCATCGACGAGACAGAGCAGGGGCTGCTGCTCAGCGGCCTCCGACAGCAGGTTGAGGACGGCGAGCCCGACGAGGAACGGATTCGGAGGCCGTCCGGCACTCAGCCCGAGCGCTACCTCCATGGCCTCCCGCTGGGGCTGGGGCAGGTGCTCCAGGAGATCGAAGCTCGGCGAGCACAGCTGCTGGAGTGCCGCGAACGCGAGCTCCATCTCTCCTTCGACACCGCTCGTCCGCGAGATCCGAAAGTTCCGTCCCGCCTCGATCGCGTACTCGAGCAGTGCGGTCTTGCCGACGCCCGGCTCGCCGTACACCGACACCACGCCGCCTTGACCCTCCCGCGCGCCCTCGAGCACGCGGTCGAGCACCGCGCGCTCGCGCTGCCGGCCGAACAGCGCCGCCGCGGGTGCCCTCGTAACCATCTCGGCAGCATGCCAACGGCGTACGGACTAAGGGTTTCCTTGATGCGATTGCCGGGCTTCCGCAGGCACGATCCTCGCCATGACAACCGCAATCATCGGTGTCGGCAACCTCGGCGGCACGGTCGCCAGGCACCTCGTAAGCGGCGGCGAGTCCGTCGTATTGGCAGCAAAGGACGAATCGCGTGCGCAATCGGTCGCGAACGAGCTGGGCCCGAACGCGAGCGCTGCCTCGGTTGAAGAGGCGATCGCGGGCGCAGACGTCGTCGTGCTCGCAACGTGGCTCGACCAGACCAGGGAGCTGGTGCCCGCCCGAACCCGTCTTCTCGAGGACAAGGTCGTCGTGGATCCCTCCAACCCGATCGGCTTCGACGAGAACGGGCAGATGTTCCGGACGCTGCCGCAAGGAGAGCCGGCGGGCTCGATCGTTGCCGGCCTTCTCCCCGAGAGCTCCCACTACGTCAAGGCATTCGGCACTCTCGGCGCCGACCAGCTCGCAACGAGCGCAAACCGCGAGCCGCGGGTCGTTCTTTTCTACGCCACCGATGACGATGCTGCGGAGGCGACCGCCCAACGCCTCATCAGGGCAGCCGGCTTCGAGCCGTTGAAGGTTGGGGGCGTCTCGGAGGCGGGTCGGATCGAGGGCCCCGATGGCGAGCTGCAAGGACGGATCTTCGATCTCGACGAAGCGCGGGCCACCATCGCAACGAAAGGAATGACGGCATGAGCGCAACCGACACGACCACCCTCCCCGACTACGCGCCGATCCCGCGCCCGGCTCTTGGGCCGGCTCTGAACGAGCAGGGCTACTACGTCGGCCGAGTGGAGCGGAACCTCTACTACGTCACGGACGGCACCTACATGGCGGCGTTCCTGACCACGTCCGACGGCGTCGTGGTGCTCGACGCGCCGCCCACGCTCGGGAACAACATCCAGCGCGCGATCGACGAGATCGCCGCCGCGAACGGCGTCAGCAACAAGGTCAACTACCTCGTCTACTCGCACCACCACTCCGACCACGTCGGCGCGGCGTCGCTGTTCGACAAGAACGTGACCCGGATCGGGCACGAGGAGACCCGAACGCTGCTGCTGCGCGACGACGACCCGGCGAGGCCTCCGAACGAGGAGACGTTCCAGGACAAGCGCACCCTCGAGATCGGCGGCGAGCGGATCGAGCTCGCCTGGCACGGCCCCAACCACTCGCCCGACAACATTCTCATCCACCTGCCCGACCACGACACGATGATGCTCGTCGACATCGTCAATCCGGGCTGGGTGCCGATCTACCGGTCCAACCTCTCCGAGGACATCCCCGGCTACATCGAGGCGCCGGCGAACGCCCTCGCCTACTCGTGGAAGTACTTCATCGGCGGCCACATGGGCCGGCTCGGCACGCGGGACGACCTCGCCCTCCACCAGCAGTACATGGCGGACATCTCCGAGAGCTCCCGGAACGCGATCGACACCGTCGACCCGACGCCCTACTTCGTCAAATACGGCGAGAACTTCTGGGCGGCGCTGAAGGGCTATCTCGACGAGACGGCCGCCACGGCGGCCGCGCCCGTGATCGAGAAGTACACGGGCGTGCTGGCGGCGGCCGACGTATTCACCGAGGACGTGACGTTCGAGGTGATGCAGTCGATCCGCCTCGACCTCGGCTACGGCGCGCAGGTGCACCCCTGACCCGCGACCCGATCGGCGACCACCTGCTGACGCCGCAGAACACAGCGTTGCTGGTGATCGACTACCAGCCCGGCCAGTTCGCGGCCGTCAGCTCGATGGACCGCGACCTCCTGCTGGAGAACATCGTCTCGACGGCGAAGATCGCGAAGCTGTTCGGACTGCCGATCGTCCATTCGACGATCAACGTAACCAGTGGGCTCGCCGAGCCGACGGTGCCCGAGTTGGCCGAGCTGCTCGTCGACAATCCGCCGATCGACCGGACCAGCATCAACGCCTGGGAGGACGCGGATTTCCTCTCCGCAGTCCGGGCAACCGGGCGGCGGAAGCTGATCCTCTGCGCCTTGTGGACGGAGATGTGCATGGCATTTCCCGCCCTCGACGCCCTGAGGGAGGGCTACGAGGTCTATCCGGTCGTCGACGCGATCGGCGGAACCTCCGAGGAGGCACATCGCGCCGCGCTCGAGCGGGTCGTGCAGGCCGGCGCCCAGCCGGTTACCTGGATCCCGCTCGGCGGCGAGCTACAGCGTGACTGGGCACGCACGGAGACGGCCGGAGCTGTCGTCGAGCTCGTGCGCAGGGAGCCCGTGGCGGCGGCATGACCACCGAAGCCGCCGCCGAACCGCGGATCCACGAGCTGTTGCTCGAGAACCTCTTGTTGCACACGCTCTTGACCGCTGAGGGTTGACGAGAGGGAGAGTCCAGGAATGAGCGTCGAAAGCCGACCCCGCAAGCGAGCCGCGCTCGCCGATCGTAAGGCGCGCGAGTTCCTGCGAAACGCGGACCCCGTACTTGCGCGCCTGATCGATGCGCGCCCGGGTTTCCGCCCACGAGCCTGGATGGACGAGCTTCCTCCACTCGATGCTTTCGGGACGCTCGTCTTCCAGGTCGCGGGCCAGCAGCTGTCGGTCGCCTCGACCCGGGCGATCATCAGGCACTTACAGGAGCGATTTGGAGGGCATATGCCGTCGCCGGCAGAGCTGCTCGCGGCTGATCCGCAGGTGCTGCGCGACAGCGGGTTCTCGGCTCGAAAGGGCCAGACGTTGCGCGCGCTTGCGGAACGGTTCGTCGACGGACGCCTGAGCGACGAGGCGCTTTCGCGCATGACCGACGACGAGGTCGAGGCGGCCCTGACCGAGGTGTCCGGAATCGGGCCGTGGACCGCGCGCGGGTTCCTGCTCGTGGCTCTCGACCGGCCGGACGTCTTTCTCTCGGGCGACCTCGCCCTCCGGCGCGCGATCCAACGCGCGTACGGCTTCGACCACCTTCCGACCGATGACGAAGTCGCTCAGGTGTCGGATCGCTGGCGGCCGTATCGGAGCCTTGCAGTGAGCTACCTCTTCTCGTCCGAATACGATGGGCAACCGTGACCGGCGTCAACCTCATTCGACTCTGAGGAGCTTCCGCCGATCGCCGACCATACCGAGCTCACTCCGACCGAAGCCGCCGATCGGCTCGCCCTGCGTGAGCTCTTCGACGCGTACGCGCACTGCGCCGACCGCCGCGACGCCGAAGGGCAGAAGGCGCTCTTCACCGCCGACACCCGCTTCGCGGTTTACATGGACGGCGAGGGCACCGAGCCGACATACGTGCTCGAGGGACGAGAGGCACTGACCCCGGTGTTCGCCGATCTGAATCGCTACGAGACGACGACGCACTTCAATGGGCAGAGCACGGTCACGATCGACGGCGACCGAGCGACCGGTGAGAGCTACACGATCGCCCACCACCTCTTCACCGAAGACGGCAACCGCATGATCATGGTCGCCTCGCTTCGATACCTTGACACGTTCGCCAAGATTGACGGCAGTTGGTACTTCGCCGAGCGGAATCTCGTCCTTGACTGGAGCGAGACCCGGCCGTCTAGTCCGTAGACCTGATCCCGGACGCTACGGTTTGTCGCTTCGGCACCGATCGCCATCACGGAGGAACGAACTTGTCAGCACCACCGAGCCCACTCCTATCGCCTTCGCAGCTAGCGGCTATCGCCGGGATCGGCGAGGAGCGCTCCGCGCCTGCCGGTGAGCTGCTCTACCAGGTTGGCGATCGGACTTATCCGTTCGTCGCGATCCGCGAGGGGGAGGTCGCGATCATCGACGCAGCCGGGAACGAGCTCGTCCGGCACGGCCCGTCCGGGTTCCTTGGGGAGCTGAACCTCCTGTCGGGGCAGACGGTCTTCGTCAACGCTCTCGTAACCGAGCCACTCAAGTACATCGCCGTCGAACGCGCCAAGCTGCGCAGGCTCCTCGATGAGGACGGGCCGCTGAGCGACCTCTTGCTCTCGACGTTCATCTCCCGACGCGAGGCGTTGCAGAGCGTCGAGGGTGTCGGCTTGGAGATCGTCGGCCCGCGCGGTTCGGAGCCGACGATGCGCATTCTCGAGTTCGCGCGCGCGAACCGGATCCCGTGTACCTGGCAGGATGCCGTCCCGGTCGACGGTGGCACGCTGCCGCTCGTGCGGCTGCCGGGCGGTGCAGAGCTGCACGGGCCGACGGCCGGCCAGCTGCTGCGAGCGCTCGGGATCGGGCTCGAGCTCGCGCCTCGCGAGGAAGTCGATTTGCTGATCGTCGGCGCCGGTCCGGCTGGCCTCGCGGCTGCGGTCTACGGCGCCTCTGAAGGGCTTGACACGCTGGTGGTCGAGGGCACGGCGCTCGGCGGCCAGGCCGGGTCGTCCCGCCGAATCGAGAACTATCTCGGCTTCCCCGCGGGGATCAGCGGAACGGAGCTCACCGGCCGCGCCGTCACCCAGGCGCGCAAGTTCGACGCACGAACCGCCACGCCCTACCGCGCGCTCTCGCTCGAACCGGGAAACGGTCGGCATCTCGTCCGGCTCGAGGAGGACCGGGAGGTCGCCGCGCGAGCGGTGCTGCTCGCGACGGGCGCCCAGTATCGGCGGCTCCCTGTCGACCGCCTGGCCGAGTTCGAGGGCACGACGGTGTTCTACGCCGCCGGCCCGCCCGAAGGCCAGCTCTGCGCCGGGCACCGCGTGGCGGTCGTCGGCGGCGGCAACTCTGCCGGCCAGGCGGCTGTCTGGCTCGCACGTGGCGGCGCGCTCGTAACTCTCCTCCACCGTCGCGACAGCCTTGCCGAGACGATGTCCGACTACCTCATTCACGAGCTCGAGCGCTACGGCGTCTCCGTTCGAGATCGAAGCGAGATTGCCGCGCTCCATGGTGAGGAGGGGTGTCTCGCCGGCGTCACGCTCACCAGCGGCGATGCGCTTCCCTTCTCATTCATGTTCCTGTTCCTCGGCGCGCATCCGTGCACCGATTGGTTGGGCGACACCGTCGCCCGTGACGCCAACGGCTTCATCCTCACGGGCCCGCTGGTGAACATGGACAACCTGCTGGAGACCGACATCCCGGGCGTGTTCGCCGCCGGCGACGTCCGCTCGGGCTCGAGCAAACGCTGCGCAACCGCCGTCGGCGAAGGGTCGATGGCAGTCCAATTCGTCCACGCACACCTCGCCCGCACCCCCACCGTTCAAGGAGCGCGTTGAACGAGGTCGTCTGTAGCCACCTGGACGAGATCAGCGTCCGCGAGCTGCCTGCGTCGGTTGACGGCTGCGAGGATTGCCTGCGCACGGGCGGCAAATGGCTGCATCTCAGGATCTGCCTGACCTGCGGGCATGTCGGCTGCTGCGACGACTCCCCCAACCGGCACGCGACCGCGCACTACCACGCGACGTCGGACCCGATCATTCGTTCGCTCGAGCCCGGCGAGGACTGGAGCTGGTGCTACGTCGACGAGGTTGCGTTCGTCGTCGACGGGATCCACGGCACGACCCGCATCCCGCCGTCCCCGCTTCTGCAGTGACGCTGTCACCTGTAGGGACTGTCCCCCGCAGGGGGACTGTCCCTTAAAACGTTGGGGTCACTCTTAGGCTCACAGGGACAGTCCCCGTTCGGGGACAGTCCCTAAGGGCTTCGCAGTTCATCGACCTGCGAGCTCGGCGCGCGCGGCGGCGGCGATGTCCGCGTTCGTGTTGGCGTGACCGCCGATTCCCCAGCCGCCCTCGGGCGACTCAGACAGCAGCACCCACGTGCGCTCGCGAAGGCTCGGATCGCCGGCGGCATTTGCGACGATGTCGGTGAGCTCCTTGACGACACCGAGTTGCTTGTCGCGGTCGAGCACTCCCACAGGAGTGAGTACCTGGACTCGCACGTAGTTGCTCTCCCCCGCGACGTTCGAGATCGTGGCTGCATCCAGATCGTGAATGAACGCCGCGGTGTTGTTCGCGAAGAGCGGGAGATCGGGGACCTGCTCCCAACGCATGACTGCCGCCGCAAGGTCCCGAGCAAGTACGTGCGGATCGGGGAAGGTTCCTTCGGCGGCGTAGACGTCGATCATCGGCATCAGCCGGCCTCCTCCAGGAAGGCGTGGACATCGGCGGCGAACTCTTCGTGGTGCTGGAAGAGAAAGCCGTGTGCCGAATCGGGATAGATCTTGACACGGGCGTCCGGGAGGAGCCCCGCCAACAGGTGCGAGTAGCGGGGAAGGATCATCGGGTCGCTGTCGCCGTTGGCGACGAAGACCGTCAGCTCGATGGCGGCGACCCGTTGGAGGAGCGCGTGGTTGGGGATTCCCCAGGTGCAGACCGCGTCGTACTGGGCCTGGCGGGTCTGCCACGTCGTCGGCTCGTCCCGGTCGCTCGTCCTTCCCCCGAAGATGCGCCCGGCGGCCTGCCGCCCCGCTTCGAGACTGGTGTCCGTGGGAGCGAAGAAGACCGAGATGTATCCCTCCGGGCTCGTTTCCGGCGCACCGACCGCGCCGATCACCTCGGGCGCCCAGCCGTGCATGCCCGACGCGCCCTGAGGTGCGGAGGATGCGAGCACGAGCCGCCGCAGCAGGTCGGGGCGGATCAGCGCGATCTCCTGGGCGACGAAGCTGCCGATCGAGAAGCCGAGCAGATCGACCCGCTGAAACTCCATCGCCTCGAGGAAGGCGATGGCATCGTGGGCCATGGCCTCGATCGTGTTGGGCGTCCTGCCGGTCGTGGCGCCCACGCCGACGTTGTCGAATGTGACTACCCGTCGATCCGCGGCGAGCGCGTCGATGAGAGCCGGGTCCCAGTTGTCGAGGTTGCCGCGGAAGTGCTGCAGTAGGACCAAGGGCACATCGCCCGCGCCGAGATCGCGGTACGCGTACTCGATCCCGTTGCCGGCCGCGACTCGCTGCGTCGAGGCGCCTGTGTAGCTGACGGTTGCGGTTGCGGACATTCGCGTCCTCCTTCTGCCCGGTCAGCGGGCGGCCGCGGCGCCGACTGCTTCGGCGGCCTTCTCGATGAGCTCCGTGACTTCCCCAGGATGAGAGACCATGGCCACGTGGCTCGACGGAATCTCGACCGTGTCTGCCCCCATCCGTGCCGCGAATTGGCGCTCGGCGTCGGGCGGGATCGCCTCGTCGTTCTGGGCGACGAGATACCAGCTTGGTTGCGACTTCCAGGCCGGGACGCCCATCACGTCCGTAAATGCTGAAGACGCAAGCGCCTGCTGCACGGCGTAGAGAACTCGCGCGCGCGCAGGGTCGACATCGCCCGCGAAGTGATTGACGAAGTCGTCCTCGGAGAGCCAGCCGAAGCCGCGTGAGTCGGTGAACAGATGGGCGAGCGCAGGAGTGACAGGTCCCTGCGAGAGAAGCTCCCCGAGAGACTCCCCCTCGTCCAGGCCGAAGGCGGCGATGTAGACAAGGCCGACGACGTTTGGAGCGTTCGAGCCGAGCGCGCTCATGATCTGGCCACCGTAGGAGTGTCCGACGACGATCGTAGGGCCGTCCTGGAACTCCAGTACTTGGCGCAGCCGTGCGACATCGTCGGTGAGTGAGCTGAGCGGGAACTGGGGCGCCCGCACCTGGAAGCCCTCCGCCTGGAGGCGTTCGATGACGCCGCTCCAGCAGGACCCGTCGGCCCAGGCGCCGTGGACGAGGACGATGTTCGGTCGTCCGTTCATGTGACTCCCTTCATCGGGTATGGAAGCGAGTCTGCCGAGCGCGATACCGGCGCGCATCACACGATCCTGCGATTTGAAAGCTTGTGGCGCGCCCTGGGATATGCTCGCTGCGAGGAGCAGATGTCGACGAGGCCCGCGCGGGAGTTCCACGGGCGCGACGCGGAACTCGCGCTGATTCGAGCCGAACTCGAACGCCTCTCCGAGGGCGCCGAAGCGGTGGTCGTTGTCGAGGGCGCCGCCGGTATGGGCAAAAGCCGCCTCCTCGCGGAAGTGTCGACGATCGCTCGCAGCCTCGGCATCAGAGTCGGAAGCAGCGCAGCCGATCCGAATGAGACGGTCGTCGAGCTTGCGGCGCTGCTGGCGGCCCTCTTCGACGGAGACGAGCCGCTGCTCGGCCGCGACGGACTCGCCACCGTTCAAGCGCACCCCGAGCAACGTTTCTGGCTGCTGAGAGACCTGCAGCAGTTGCTCGAGCGCGCAGCGCTCGAGTCACCGCTGCTGATCTCCATCGACGATGCGCACTGGGTAGACGGTGGTACGGCTGCGGCGATTCGGGCGCTGCCGATGCGACTCATGGGACTGCCGATTGCATGGATCATCGCCCTTCGCCCCCCGCGCGAGTCGACACCGCTGGTGCACGCGCTCGAACAGCTGAAGCGAAACGGCGCGCATACGATCGTTCTCGGCCCGCTCGACGACGATGCGGTCGTGCAACTGGCGACGGACATGCTCGCCGCGCGCCCCGATCAGTCGATTCTCGAGCAGTTGGCGGAAGGCGACGGCAACCCATTCCTGGTCGTCGAAACCCTGCTCGGGCTGCAAGAGGAAAACCGGATCCGTCTCGTCGACGGCCAGGCCGAGCTGATCGACAAGCAGCTCCCCCGGCGCGTGCAGGTGAAGATGCGCGAGCGGCTCGGCCGACTGTCCGACGAGGCGAGCGACGCCGTGACCGTCGCGGCTTCGCTTGGTCGCGCGTTCACCTTTGACGAACTGGCGCGGACGCTCGGACGGCCGGCATCGGACCTGCTGGCCCCGGTCGGTGAGCTCCTCGAGGCGAACCTGCTCGTTGAGAGAAACGAGAGGCTGGCCTTCTGGCACGACATCACACGCGAGGCGGTCCGCACCAGCGTCCCGGTCACCGCGCGCCGCGCGCTCGATCGCCAGGCGGCAGGTGTCCTGCTCGAGGCCGGCGCCTTGCCGGTCGAAGTTGCTGTCCAGCTCGCCGCGAGCGCCGAACCGGGAGACGAGGTGGCGATCGAGACGCTGCTCGATGCGGCAAAGGTGCTGGTAACGACCGACCCGGACACCGCCGCCCAGTTCGGGCAGCGTGCGCTCGAGATCGCACCGGCTCACCATCCAAGGCGCGGGGAGATCGTGGGCACGACGGCGATCGCGTTGCACATCGCCGGAAACAGCGAGGAAGCAATGACGTTCGCCGATCGGGCGCTCCGCGAGACGTTGCCCGCCCTGCAGGAAGCGGAAGTTCGCCTCAGCATCGCCGGCATGTTCGCGATCTCACCCGAGATCCGTATCAGCGCCGGACGCCTCGCCCTGAATCTCCCCGATCTTCCGGCAAGTGTGCGCGCCCGTCACCTCGCATGCCTCTTCCACAACCTCGTTACTGCGGGTCGCATCGAGGAGTCGCGTGCAGTGCTCGACGAGACGCGCGCCGCCGTGGCGTCGACCGACGATGCTCGAGGGTGGTTCACGCTGCGAGTCGCGGAGAGTGCGCTCGAATACGCCGATGACCGCTTCGACCTTTCGGTCGAGCTGATCACGTCTGCTTACCGCGATGGGATCTTCGCCGGCGACGACCAGCGCCTCCGGCTCGCACACATGTGGCATGGCGAGCTACTGAGCGTCGCGGACCGTTATGAGGAGGCATTCGCGATTGCGGCCGACGGTCTTGCCGCCGCCCAACGCGACCGCCAGGGCTGGGCCTATCAGATGTTCGAGACCTGGCACGGCCGCATGCTGCTCCGGGCCGGGCGGCTTTCCGAGGCGCGCGCAGTGCTCGAAGGACGCTTCGCTCTCGAAGACGGAACGCACGCGGCTGCCGTGCTCGACGCCGCCGGCATCGTCGCGTTGGGACGACTCGCTATCCATACGGGCGACGCACGGCAGGCTCGTCGCCTCGGAGACATCGCCCAGGTCATGCTCGAGCGCGGCACACCCGCGGTGCGGCGTCACGCAGGCTGGCTGCTCTCGCTCTTCGCCATCGCCGAAGGCGACGCCGAAGCGGCACGAGGCTGGATCCGCGCTCCGACCGAACCGGACGGCCGAGCAATCCTGCCGCGGTTCCCGCTCGACATCGCCGACGAGGTGGTGCTTGCGCGCATCGGACTCGCCGCACAGGACGACGAGCTCGCGCAGCTTGCGCTGCTCAACAGCCGGCGTCGATCGGAGCTGAATCCCGGCGTCGCTTCGATCGCGGCAACCGCGGCCCATGTCCGCGGGCTGCTCGAGCCGAGCCACGCGGATCTCCGCGAGGCGGTCGATCTCTTCGAGCGCGCACCGCGACGGCTGGAGCTTGCGGCCGCACTCGAAGACCTGGGCGTTGAACTGATCGCGACCGACCGCGAAGCCGCCATCGGTGCCCTTGGCCGTACCCTCGCCCTCTACACCGAGCTCGGCGCGACCTGGGACGCCCGCCGCGTCCGCAGCCGCCTCCGCGAACTCGGCGTCCGCCGCCGCCTGGTCGCCGCCGAACCCGAAACGAACGGTTGGGCGGCGCTGACGACGTCGGAACTCGCCGTCGCGCGCCTCGTCGCCGAAGGGCTGACGAATCGAGAAGTCGCCGAACGCCTTTTCGTCTCGCCGCACACCGTCAGCAGCCATCTCCGCCACGTGTTCTCGAAGCTCGGCATCACCTCGCGCGTGGAGCTGGCGCGAGTTGCGCGCGATTACGAGATCGCCTGATCGTGCGATGCCGACGGCGCGATGCCGTGACAGCCTGAACCGATCATGCAGCTGAGGAGATTGAAGGAGGAGACAGTCAGGTGAGCGCCGAGGCTGTTTCGCCGATCACTACCTACTTCCGAGTCAGCGACGGGGTGCGAGTGAGGTACGCCGACAACAAGGCGGACTCCAACATCACCGTACTGCTGCTGGCGCCGTGGCCCGAAACCCTCTGGGCCTTTCGTCGGATCTGGGACCGCGTCTCGGCAATCGGGCGGGTGGTCGCCATCGACCTGCCGGGATTCGGCCACTCCGATGGTCGCCCGGAACTGATTGCCCCAGACGCCTCAGGAGCATTCCTGGCCGGTCTGATCGACGAATGGGCCCTGGGAGCTCCGCACGTCGTCGGCCCGGACGTCGGCACGGCCGCAGCGCTCTTCCTTGCCGCGAAGGCCCCGGAGCGCGTATCGAGCTTGACCGTCGGCGGCGGCGCGGTCCGCTTTCCGATCGAGGCAGGTGGCGCGCTCAAGGACATCATCGAAGCGCCGAGTCTGGACGTCGTACGCGGGCTGGACGCCAGAACCAACATCGGCTACGCCGTCGAGGCCGCTGCCGCGAGCGAGAGCGAGCCCGAAGTCCACGAGGACTATGTCAGCGCCTACGACCTCGGGCGCTTCGCGGAGTCGGCCCGGTTCGTGCGGCATTACCCCGAGCAGAACCCGGTGTTGGGCGAGCTGTTGCCGACGATCACCACACCGACCCAGATCGTGGCGGGGCGCGACGATGACCTCGTGCCGTGGTCGAACAATCAGTACCTCGACGACCTCCTCCCCCACAGCCAGATCCACCCTCTCGACGCGGGTCACTTCGCGTGGGAGCAACGACCGGAGGTATACGGCGGCTTGGTCGCCGACTGGGTCACGGGCGGTTACCGACGGGTCGCAGCGGACTAACCCCCGCGTTGCCGCGGTCGGGGAGACGCAGCCGCGGGTAAGGAGGGGTCAACGGTTCGAGTCCGCTAGAGGGCTCTGTAAAAGCCTCGCCCGTCGGGGCTTTTGCGTTCAGGTCGACTTACTTTCGGGCGTGATGTCCGAGGCCCGACCGGCGAAGAGGCGTTAACGATCTTCGCCGAGTTCGAGGATGCAGATGAGGTCGACGAGGCCTGTGAAGGTGCGTGGGTCGTGGCCGGTTTTGGTGGCGATTTGTTGGAGGCGGTAGCGCACGGTGTTGGGGTGGACATGCATTTGCTTGGCGGCTCTGGCGATGTTGAGGTCGGCGTCGGAGAAGGCCCGGATAGTTTCGACTGCTGCGGTGAGATCGTCGTGTGAGAGCGCTCGGAGGCTGTTGCCCTTGGAAGCGATGACGGCTTTGGTGGTGGCGGTCGCGCCGATCACGGCGCATTCGAGTGCCGACAGTTCGTCGAGTGAGACGACCGGCCGGCTTGGCGAGGTGTACGAGAGCGAGAGTGTTGCTTCGCGGTAGGCCTGCTGCACATTCGCGAAGCCTTGCGAGGGGACGCTGACGCCGTAGCGGACGTCGATGTTGTGTTCTTCGCTGGTTCGTTGCCGTGCCGCTCGCAGGCTTGCGATTTTGGCGTGCGAGGAGGTGCCGGCCATGATGAGGACGAGCTCCCCGTGGCGGATCGTCGCGAGAGGTTTCTTGGTTCCGAGCGACATGCTTTCCTCGAGTGTGTCCCTGACGATTTGGAGTGCGTCACCGACGGCGAGCGTTGTCTGCTCGATCCTTCCCACGACGGTGAGGAGCTGTCCGGTCGGGTCGAGGCCGGGGGCGGCAGGGTGGCGCCGGCCGGGATCAATCGGTTGGCCGTCGATGAGGCGCTCGACCAGGTCTCGGGCTGCTCGACCGCTCTGCGTCCTGACCCGCGCTTCTTCGCGCAAGTAGGCGTCGGCGGCCTGGGTCGTAATGCTGTCG